>FRDC01003245.1_pt1 | contig 14356 bp, 13 predicted proteins | sample 1106171 | NCBI WGS metagenome assembly FRDC01 (sample SAMEA3930566, study PRJEB13176) | freshwater metagenome | biome: Drinking water system; feature: drinking water; material: water | place: Singapore | collected 2014-12-20
CGCTACGGTCATGTGAATTTTGCAGGGCCGACTAATAACCCTGCGTCAAATATACAAATTCCGGTCGATATAGTTTAGTCATTTTTGCTTACCTTGTTTAATTTTGTAAAAAGTGCAGCAGATATTCAAATCCCAATTCCCCCTATCCGACGGTTCACCGGTATTTTCATCGAATGCGGATATGCCAAAGGCCTGGGTGTAAATGGCATCGGTCCCGAACATAAAATCGAAGCGCCCGCCGACGCTCCAATGCTTGGAGTCCGATTCGACACTGCGCTCGATAAAAAGGTTAAGCTGATTTAATTGAAAGCGGTTGGCGCGATCGGCAAATGTCACCGCACCGTTAAAACCATCCGCCGGATTATTGGCATTATAGGTTGCCCCACCGTTGATCCAGCCGCCAATTTCGACACCGCTGCGCTTGAATATTTCAGGCATGGCATTGGCGGCAGCATGATCAGTTGTAATGGCCGCGGCGGCAGCCAAACCCGCTAGAACTATAAGGCTATTGATACAGTAATTCATTATCCCTTTCATGGTTATTTATATATCTAAAAGTAAAATGACAAGACTGAACCTTAGCGCAACTACAGCGGCGAAAGCTATCGGAATGTTCTTCATTTAAAATAAGAATATTCTTATTATTTCGATAGCATGAAAGCGGAACAGATAGCTTTCGTAGACAAAAAAGCGTATTGCCAGGGAATGTTCACAACAATCCTCCGGCACCGTTATGACGGCGCCGGAGATTGCTGACGATTTTTTCAGTTAAGACGTATAAGAGAATTGATACCCAAACCGATGGTTGGAATGCATTTACCAATGACCAATGGCGGAAACCGATCGGATCCGGCCGGTCCCGGACGATGCATTGAGAACGCGCATCACGCGTCCGGGCATTCCGGAGATTCAGTCTTTTTTCTCCGGAACCACGGTTCCGGCGCGCTGCTTTCTCCAACGATCGTAGCATTCAAGACCGCAGTAATACACGATGTAATCGGTGGCCTTGACGCTGGTCGCCTCGGATAGCGGAATTTCCTTGAAACACACTTCGCACGATACTTTCTCGGGCTCCTGGATATTTTTTTGCTCAACCATAGCGTTGCTCCTTTAAAAAATAACCAATTCAACGGCTTCTAACGTGACGGCGGAGATGGCGGGTTACCTGCGGGAGGGACTGGCGGCTTAGAATCGGATGGCGGTGCGTTAATCTTGGGGTTGCCTGCTTCAACATCCGCTGGATCGCCGGTCAATCTCCCCAACATCGGGACGCGATGGCCTCTGGCATACATGCATTGAATATAATGGATATCGAATTGCCGCTGATTTCTGTGCATTGCAGCGGCAGCCGGCGCAGACTGCGGTGTTTTGCCTTCCAGATGCTGAAATGCGAGCATCCGGCAATCGTAATCGTCCACGCGAAACTGCTCGAAGCTGATACCTTTGCCCGGCAGGGTGATCACACTCGGTGCGGTCGGCGTACTGACACAAGCAGTCAGCATAATCAGCGTGATCAACAGACAGAACAGTCGACTTATCATGATTTCCTCTCGGCGTTATTGACCGGCTGGCCGCGGCGAAACCGGCAGCCATCCGCCCGGACAGCTCTTGACATAGGGATAGTAACCATCGGGGTTACGGCAGTAGTACCAGAAATTGGGTTGGAGTTGCGCCGGTTGGGCAGGTTGCGTTTCTTGGCGTTCAATATATACCGGTGGTGTCGCCGGTACGATTACTGTTGGCGGATATGCATACCAAGGCGAATAGTAGTAGGAGGGATAACCGTAGCCATATCCACCGAATCCATACCGGCCAAATCCATATCCGCCATACCCATAGCTGCCGTAGAATCCGGGGCCGTAATAACCCAAACCGAGATTAAAGTGGCTATGATGATGTCCGTGCGCCCAAGCCAAACTGCCATTCAGGCCCAGCAGAAGGGCCACCGGCAAACATTTCCATGAAATCGACTGCATAACTGCCCCATCGCTATTTTTGAATGTAACTTATGAATAAGACTGGCGTTACTTCACAGAATTCCGCTGAATTGCAAACGCCGAAGTTAAATCGATGAAATTTCCAGGTGATACGGTATGCCGATCACCGGTCACTTTCGCAGACCGTTGAGAAACTATCTGCGTTGCCGCTGCGGTGTTAAAAACAAGCTCAAAATGCTCATTTATTACGCATAAACTGCGCTTTTTCGCCTGTTTTTGCCTTGTATCGGTTGCCTCGAAAACGTTTCTCAACGGCTTGCTAGTTCCATCACGATATGATGCTTTGCATCCTCAATCCGGCGGAAACCCAACCGGCGGTACAGCCGCTGGGCGCCACGGTTGGCACGCAGCACCCGCAGGTAAACCGGTAACTGGCGATGCCGCGAAGTGGCAATCAATTCTCCGATCACAGTGGTGCCGATCCCTTGATTCTGGAACTGCGGATCGATTTGTATTTCATCCAGCCACAACCGCTCGGTTTCTTCGAGAATCATCAACATACCGACACGCTGGTTGTTACGCAGCAGAATCTGAATTTTTTGCGTCCGCCACGCTTCTGTGAATAACTCAAACTCTTCGTCTTCGTCCCAGTAGCCGAATTCTTTGACGATCAAATGCCGGTACACGGAGTGATGCAGGCGTAACAGCCAATCGTAATCGGAGTTTTGCGCGGGGCGCCGGTGGATCTGCATACAGAAACAGAAAATCTCAGGAAAATGCTGAATAATTGACTACGCAAGCAAGCTGCGGTGGGTGGTTATCCGGAAATTCTCGCTATAAAACCAATTGAATCGCGTTAGCATCAACCACCCACGGGCATTTGCAGCGCTTTTTCGCCCATCACATCCGCTTCCCTTTCGAGTCCTTGATCATCGTTGATTGGCACGCCATCTTTCATCTGCATGGTCGGCTGCACCCGGCCTTGCGCTTGCTGTACCACATGCCAGGCCTCGTGCGGCAAATGTTGCTCCTGCCCCGGCGCGACATGAATATCGGTGCCTTGCGCATAAGCCAACGCATTGAGTTGCGCCGGTTGCGATGAATTGTAATGGACCCGTACGGAGTCCATCGACAGACCGGACAAAGATTCAATACCGGATTTGAGATTATCCGGCAAGCCGGTGTTATTAGGCTTAGCGAAAGATTGCTCTTTCAATTGCGCGGGCGTATCCGTGGCTGCTTTTTTTTGTAACTCGTCCTCTTCAACCCGTTGGACCGGTTCGGATTTCTTTTGCAGCGATTCGTCTTCATCAACACGCTGCACGGCTTCACCGGATATTAGCTTGCGTTGCGCCAGCATGCGCGAGCTGCCGTGCATTTGCCGGCTCATTTGCCGCTGCGCGGTAGCTTGAGGAGAATTGGTGATGGCGTTGATCATTTGCCTTTGGGCAATTGTTGATTCGCGATTATCTGCAAAAGCCTGAGTGGCAACTGTCGGCATGTTTTTTGAATCGGTTGTCGTTGTATTGCGCATCTGTTGCTGCTCGACATCTCTCGATATTGGTTGCCTCATGATTTGCTCTCCTTCTATTCCGTCACACCGGAATGTATAAAATTATTGGCGATTTAAATACATCTGTTACAACATGCCGCGATTAAAAGCTTTTTACAATTTTATCCACATCATCATCGGAAAGCACACCGCTTTCCAGTGCAGTCAGATCAAGATGACCAGTTTTACTCAATTGATCTTTAAAATGCTCGCTATTTTTACTGAGTGTCTGATCTTTGTCTTGCCAGTGTTGACCCATGCCAGAAGTTTTTGCCACAAATTTCTCGTAAAAATCTTTTCTTTGCGCATTGCCAACCACAACCGATACATCCAGCTTAAGCCACTGATGAACAATATTATCCATGAGCGTTACCTGATCCCCAGTTGGACCGCGCTTTCCACCGTAATATTCTCCGTCTGGCTTCATCCAGGATAATGCTTTTGAAATGACCCCGCCCAAACCGCCGACTCCGGATACGACAACCTTACTCATCGCATTATTCTTCCCCATGCCGACGGTACGGCCAGCCTGACTGTTGCCTTCCTCTTCAAAATAGACCGTTTTAATCCCCATCGCCGCAATCGGTTCGAGATGTCCGCTTCGTCCGCCAAAATGCGTCATTTTGTCACTATACTGATTGAAAAAGCCATACTGCTTGCCTAAATTGGTATAACCCGCTCCATTCAGTTTATCTACCGTAAATTGATTATCGCTCGTCAAATTACCGGCTAATGCGACCTTCATTCCATCGGTCAATGAACCGGCAATGGCATATTTTGATCCTTTGGCAATTTTGGAGATAATCGTGTTACCCGCTCCAGCGCTCAGCCAATGTTCGGTTTTAGCGGTTTGCAGCGAATTGATCGCGCCACTCTCCGACGGATCACCCTTAAACCAAAGAACCGCATTACCGGCACTGTTCAAGGATTTTAATTTCTTACCCAAATCGGTTTCCACGCCATCGCGCCCGTAATCCTTGATCAACTGATCTTTAAGCGAATTCCCGTACTTGGAATGTTCATACCAATTGATCAATTCTTCGATTTTTCCGGTTTGATAGACATGAGGTTCTTTCTCGCTCTGTCCTTTCCAGGTATTCAATGACTCTTGACGGCTTTCGTGTGGATTACTGGCAGCCGTCGCATAGACTTCGGTTTTATCTTTCACGCTATGTGTCGACAGCAAACCGTATAATTTTTGATCGACATAGTCGGCATCGGTTGATTTATCGTGCTCAGTATCTTTCGGCACTGATACCATCAATCCATTGTAGACATAATTCTTTGTTTCATTTTGATTGGCCAATCCGACACCGGCAACTGCCATGCGCGAATCTCCGCTCATTTGAATATTGAAGTGAACCCAGTTATTAAATTTCTTCTTACTCAATGCGCCTAAACTGGGAGCAGTCGCAGTGATTTTCTTGAATTGCATCAGCATTTTCGGATCTGCGTGCAACTGCAAACCCTGTAATTGAGCTGGCTGATGCAGATATCCATAACGCTGCGCCGTTGCAATGGAGTGATCGGGTAGCATTTTACGATGAGCTGAGATTCTCGGACTGTTGTTCATCAGATGTTTAACCTGGCGCTGTGCAACCGCTTGCGGCGAATTGATCGTGGCAGCCATCAATCGGCGTTGCAACAACACCGATTCGCGATTATCGAAAAAAGATTGTCTGGCAGCATGCCGGTTAGTCGCTGACACTTGACCATTCCGAGAATGCCGCTGTTCCGGTTCGACCAGTACCGAGTGTTTCATAAAATCTTCTCCCTTGAATTTCCAAGAGCAAAATTCATTAAAAATAATCCTTTGTACTATTAACTCCGGAAACTGGTTCAACTTAAATCTTCCCACGTTGAAAAACTAGCATCCAGAACCCATTTACCCGGTTTCGTTGAAAGGTACGGATGCTTATTAATGGCCTCTGCAGCAGCTGCCAGTGCAATCGTTCCTTTTGCAACAAGTCCCTTGAGATTGTTGATCTTCTTGATGAGATTCGGCCGCGCTCCACTTGAAAGCGACAGTGCAGCTATTTTTTCAAGCATGTCGCTACGTGTGCTGACTGGAATATCATTGCTTCCGGCTGCAAGTACGATTCCTGACGGCAACGGCAGCTTCAACTCTTCCATCGCAGCAAAAACATTGTTTGCAGGAACCGGCAACACCCGCAGCACGCTATCAAGACCATCCCAAGAGTGCTTGAAATCCAAATCTGAAGTTTCAGTATCGTTATATGAAAAAGAAACAGAAACAGGTACAGCTTCTGATGCTTGCAAGTGCGGCTCAATTTGCTTCGCGACGTGCAATCCAGCAACAAATCCATGTTCGCGCGCCACAAGATCACCGATTTCTCGAGACATCATAAAAGCATGTCCAGCTCCCAGACTGGTGCTGCGCGCAGTAATGTAACCACGTCTAGCGGTGCTCTCAACAATGGTCTCATCCTTCTGCCAAGGACCGTATTCCAGTGCCAAAGGATGGAAACGGATATTCTCCGCCGGTGCATACTTGAGCTGACCGCCAAATGATGCCCCGATGAGATGGGAACGCGCTAACGGCCCCCGTCCTTTCATCGCGGCTTCCGGAATAACACCGTATTTCGAGAGTGTATTCAAGCCATCCAGACTACCCAGAGCCTTTTCCGCAGCACTGCGGTAACTTTCATTAGTTTTATCTTCGCACTTTTTCCAAGGCCCGGCGCTTGACTTTGCCAACTCCATACCTTCCGCGCCGCTTCTCAACCAATCGCTTTGCACAACAACCCGCTGCACAATATCCGGCATCCCTGGGAGATGTACTGCTTGCACCGGCGATCCCCGGTACACTTTCGCACGCAACTCGCTTGCGGCAAGCTCATGTCTCATGCCATTGTTGAACGGCAATGCATCCAATTGCACCGTTTTGTTTAGCAAGAACTTACTCGACAGCTGCTTCCGTTGCGACAACATGCGCGAGCTGCTGTGCATTTTCTGACTGATTATCCGCTGTGCAGTGACCTGCCGAGAATTAGTCATTGCACTTATAAGTTGGCGCTGTGCCGCTGTAGATTCCCGGTGATCAAGGTGGACTGCACCGGAAGAAACTGAATTACTTTTATCGCCGGTTGAGTGACGCACCCGTTGCTGTTCCAATCCCATCGCAAGTGTCGTTTTCATTTCACCTCCCTTTGACTGTAATCGATTAACTCATCATTACCACAGATAAACACCGCCATTGTGTCCGTGTTTGGCATGCACGGTCATATCCACCAACACCATTTGGTACTGCGTCGGCAAGTGATGCCACGTCCACTTACCTTTGCGCAAATCGGTTGTGTACGAGGCTTTTTTCCCGCTTTTATTTGCAAATAAATAATCACCAAGCGCAAAATGCTGCGGACGATTCTTTTTGTCAATTGTTTTACCCGCAGCACTCAAATCAACCAATGAACCGCCATAAACTGGATTGCTCCATGCTGCTTGTTGCGACGGCTTGGCAAAATCGATGCTGCCCTTGCCATCGGTGGTATATGCCACTTGCTTGAAGTCGCCAAAGTTATTCGTGCTGTAATTCTTGGGACCGGAAATCGTATTGCCCTTTCGCGCCAATTGCACAATATTATAATTTTCCTTCAAATAATTAGCGATTTCAGATGGATCATCGTATTCGTTTAAATCACCATGATCGACCACGTTCATTCCAATCTCATCCGATTCATCAATTACATCCTTTCTCTCACCTCCATAATCGCTAAATACATCCGTATCGTGGTTATGTTTGGTTTTGGCTACGATGCGATTCAGAATTTCTTTGATTACTTCATTGCCATACCCTCTAGATTTCAGAAAACCTCCAACATTCGCATACTCTTCCTCCGAATTGATCGTCGTTTCATTGATAACTTTCTGCATTGAACGAGTCAGTACGACACGCTGCGTAACGGGCGAATTGCTTGGATTAATTGGCTGCCTCTGCCGCTGCTTCTGCAACGGTAACAACCGCGCATTCGCGTTCATTTGCTGGCGCATCTTCTGTTGCGTAACAACACGCGGAGAATTGACGATGTCATGCTTCAATTGACGCTGGGCAACAGTCGCTTCACGACGATCGATAAGCACTTGCCCAATCGATCCGGGATCAATCACACGGTTGTACATTTGCACCTGCTGATGTTCCGGGGAAGTCCTTGCCAATGAACTCATTTATTTCTCCAAACTCAAATTAGTAGCATGAGTCACAGAACACTGGTCTTTATACTCACCAGGAGTTCTAAATTACAACATAATGTGTTGCACCAATATTAAAAGCCTGATTTTGCGGCCTTAGTGCCGATCCAACTGGATAAATCGAAGGTGCCGCATGACGTACTGCGCCTTGCAATCCAGCTCCGCTTGAAATTGCACCTAGCCCGTTGCCTGCGGCGGCGGCTTTCATCAAAGCTCTCACGCCGGTAATACCACCAAATGCATTGGATAATCTGGTTGGGAAAACAGTGCTGTTTTTGACCGGAATCGGATTGTGCACCGTTCCGTTACCACGGGGGCTATTAGTGAAATACCACAAGATTTTTCCAATACTGTTATAGTCAACATTCTGCTCTTCAACGATGGTTACATTTGGCGGCGCATTGCCATTGGTCAATGCATGAACTCCTTGCTGCTCGCCGTTAACTATTTCACCGAGTTCGACATGCTGTATGTAATTACCGATCCCTTGCGCATGAATCGCCGGAATACTTTGGTATTCCTGATACCAATTCGGTGTACTGCTGTTTCTTAGCTGGGCGGTTTTCAACAAAACGGTCTGGTTTCGGTTAGAGCCAACTGGAGTTAAAAGCTCCTTGTGCCGCTGTTGCTTGACACCTTGAGTAATCACCGAGAATGCCATACGTTGCGCTAACATCCGCGGACTCTGATTGATCTGGTCGCTGATTTTCCGTTGCATTACACTTTGCGGAGCGTTGTTCAGAACCGGCAACAATCGCCGCTGCTGAATTGCCGCTTCGCGATGATCCGTAATCGTTTGACTGGGAGCGTTTCTGTTTTCCACCTTATCAAAGAAACGAGATGCAGAGTTATGTTCTTGCTTTTTTAAGAATCGTTTCATTTTTCTCCCCCGAGTTGTCAGTCAACGATACATCAACACCGTAAAATCATCTTCCAAGTAATCATCGTAACATTCTACTCGCGGTGACAATACCCGGCAAAACGCCAGAATTTCATCGCGATCATGGCCGACCAGCAAATCATGGTGCGGGAAACGGTTTTTATCCAGCATATTGAAAGCGAATGCGGTTCTGGCGCTGTTATACAATTTGCAGAGCATGTCGGTATAAAAATTTTCATTTTTACAGCGATAACCCATCACGCCGCTGGCGACGACGTAATCGGCTTGCGGTAACTCCGCGGTACTGAAGTCGGTTTGATAAAACGCTGTCCGTTCGACACCGTCATAGCGCTTCCTGGCTTCGGTAATAAACTCGGGCATTTGATCGATACCGGTATAGTCAAAATCCGAAAAATGCAAATCAAGGAAAGCTTTTAAATCGCCATAACCGCAACCGATGTCCAAAATCGTCGCGCCATTCAGATTTCCAACTTTCATCAATGCTTGGAAGCGTAACTGTTGACTGTTCTTATTGCGCCAACCGAGCGCTTCAACGGTACCTGGTTGAAACTGCCCGATACGATGCCGGTGGTAGTGCAAGATTGTTGCTTTTTCGATGAGATTCATCGTTACTCGCCTTTTTAAACCAATCGGTTAATTTCCGGTTTGATTGCCATAAGCTAACCCTCTTGGGCGCGTCGGTTTTCTCATTTGTTTTTTCCGTCTTTGATATACGACGATACTGACTGCAACACCGCCGAAAAGCAGCGTTATTAATGGCAGGTTGCCTTCCGATACCGGCTCCAGCATCGGGTCATACGTCAGCAGCAATATCGCAACGATCAAGGTTGGAACCACGATCAGAATCAAATAAAACACGTACCAGTTTCTGATTTTGCTGCGGACCCGGCATGAATAAAAATACAGACCGGTATAAATCAAGCAAATGGTAACCAATAAACCCAATGCAATGCGGAATAAATAACGGTTATCGCAAACCACTTTTTCCAGCATCGATTCCGGCTCTCCATGCCAAGTCGCCACTTGAAAAAATCGAGTCAGGCAACCGCTGACAGATTGAATTTCATCGCAGCGGAACGGCATTTCTGCGGTGACTTCGGCTTCATTCGTCAGGAATGGCCAAAAGCCGATACCGCCAAAATTATCCTTGAAATACACCACGTCATCTTCCAATTGTTTCCAATTTTTGCCATCGAATTCGATCACCGGAATAATATTTCTCAATAATAATCCCCGCTCCATGCCGTGTAATTCGCTGTTTTCAATCTCCAGCCGTAATTTCTTCTTCGAATCGGTTGTCGGTTCTTCGATAAACACCAGAATCTTGGTATTCAATGTTTCCTGAGATGAAATATTCGCTGCACTCGCTATCCCGGTTGCAGGTTTCGTCTGATCGATCCATGCCAGCAAATTGGAATACCGGTAAATTCCGCTTCCCAGCCTGGATTGGGAAACCAGAATATTGACAAAGTAATCATTGCCCTCAGCCTGCAATCGTTTCTGCAAATCCGAAAAAAACCGGTTAAACAATCCTACCGATTCGTAATCATCCGGAAAATCGTTAAAGTAAAGCGTTACACCATCCCCGCGCGTCGCCGGTTTGATTGCACCCAATGTCAGGTTCCGTGCAAATTTTGAAGCACTATCGGTAAGCCTGGCGGTCAGCAGATTGACGATACTATCCGCCAGGGTTTCGAGAACCATCGCCCTGGCAGCAACCGTCATCGCTTTCCACCGGTCCCAGTAGGGTTTGTCGTTGTGCACAACCCAGTCGACTTTGCTATTGTGTTTGCGGGCTGCACGGATAAATGCGGCTTGAAGGTTCTGACCGGCATCGTTGACCGACAGCACCGTAACATCATTATGCGGATTATTGGTTTGCTTGATGATGCCATCCTCGTCGAATGACAATCCGTAGTACGCCACTCGGGACAAGACACTGAAATTAACCGATTGCGCCGCGCCATCCGCTCTCCAAAATGGATAAAAACCGTACACTGTCCCTGTTAAATCATCAAGAACACAACCGCAACCGCTGCCATCCCACCGTATCGGGTTAGTGGCACGATAGTCGGGTTTCTTCTTGTAGTGCAACTGGATCGCAGGATGGATGACATTCTCATAGACGCCGCTTACGAATTCATTGATCAGCGCCAGATCTTCCGCCTCACAGTCGTCCTTGCGTCGCATGCGCAATAAATCAATCTGCTTAAGTTGCTGTGAGAAATCGGGTATTCCTTGATAAGGACCGGTCAACAAATCCTCCGTGAGTTTATCAAAATCGTCGTCACTCAGCTTTAAACGGGAAATATATTCATTCTGCTGATTGAGATTTTGACAAGCGCCAACGCCTGCGCTGACTTTGGATTTCACCGCTTGCGCAAACAAATGCTGATCCGGATAGGCAATGCCGCTGATGGTATTTTCCAGCAACTTGACGAGAATACTATTGAGCGAAGCAAACAACGAATCGCCCATGAGAATTTCCAGAAAACTCTGACTGATTACCGGATCGGCGTAACGGAAATAACGCTCAATCACAACCGCCAGTTTTCCAGCCAATTCCGGATATTCATTCAGTACCCCCGTAACTGCTTCCTTTAACGCTTCGACGTTATCAAAACGCTTGTTGACCAGCTTCGCCAGTTGCGCTTGTATCTGGTTCTTGCCTTGCAATACCTTGAAATCTTCCGCGGATAATTGGTAATAAAAAGTTACGAGATGATTCTTACTGGGCTTGCCAGGGTCCGGCGGCGGCTCAACCACTTGCAAGTATAGGTACACCAGATCCAGTAACGCTTGGTCGCTGCCGCTCCGCCGCACGCCAAAATACTGACTCTTTTGCTTGTCCGGCTGATCATCGTTCCATTCCGCGAAATCCGAACTGATGAGGATTTTCAATTCTTCCGGAAACATGCCGGCGAACGATGCAATACGTTCCAACCGTAAAATCGTTTCATCAACATAGCGGCGGCCTGCGGGTTCGATCTTAAAATCGTAAATAAAACGTTGCAGCCAGAATAAGGTGACTGGTCCAAGGGTGCCGTCTGTAAGAGGATGCTGGCTCAGCGCGACATCCCTTGCCCAGTCGCGGTCATACCGGTAGATCACCGCGAGATTTTGCTGCATCCGCTTGACAGTGGATCTGTTCAAGTGGCTGAAATGATCTTGATCCAGCAGGCGATCATAGTAAACTTCCGTTGCCGACACCGCCGTTATGCAACAACACCATACCATGAAAACAAGGGAGAGAAATTTATTCATCGCATACTCACAAGGTTCGACCTTCCTTCAGCAACTCTTTTGTAACACCCTGAATCAAGTCGTATTGAAGGATTGTGCTACGATTCATGCGTATCGCTTGAATGGCAGCATAACGCACTGCATTGGTAATAGCCCCGCCGGATAGCTCGTATCGTTCCGCCAGTTTTACCAAATCCACGTCGGCTGACAACAGCCCGGGATTCGCAAACATCCCTTGCCATAAGCGCAAGCGTTGATCGGCATCCGGCATGGCAAAGTGTATCGAAGCCTGGAAGCGCCGGGCAAAAGCCTCATCGATGTTAGTCTTGAGGTTGGTTGCCAGAATCACGACGCCGGGATAATCTTCCACCCGCTGCAACAAATACGACACTTCCTGATTGGCATAGCGGTCGTTCGAGTTGCTGGTCTGTGTTCTTTTGCCGAACAATGCATCCGCTTCATCAAAAAACAAAATCCAGTTCTTATTGATAGCTTGATCAAATACGTTGGCAAGGTTCTTTTCAGTCTCGCCGATATACTTCGATACCACCATCGACAAATCAATGCGATAGACATCAACGCCGATGCTGAGTCCAATTAATGTTGCGGTCAAGGTTTTTCCAGTGCCCGGCGGACCGTAAAATAGCGCTCGATATCCCGGTTTAATATTTCTCTCTAATTTCCATTGTTGCAAGATCACTTGCGAGAAACGCAGCCAGGTATTGATATTTTCTACCTCATCCATGACTTCCGGGTTCAAGACCAGATCATCCCATGTCAAGGAAGTTGTTATCAATTTTGCAGGAAAATGAATGCCATAGTCAGGCTTATCACGACGACCGAGCGTCACGCGATTCAAGCACTCGGCAGTTACCATCAGCATGGCGCTCAAGAACGGTTCTCCACTGGCATTATGTTCTATTCTGATCATCTGCTGCTTCAACAGAAAATGATCCGTTTGAAACAAATTCATCGCTTCAAAGCGCCGCGACAGATCCTCTCCGGCAAGAATAAAGACTGCGGTTTCACACGTCGGCAAGAAACCGCTGTGCCCTTTTCCTTTCCATCCGCCAAACTCGGTGAAACCACGGGCTGTTTCCTGATTATTGAGCAAAAAGGTATCGAGTACATGCGGCTGAATGTGCGGCAATAGTGCCAGAATCAGCACCAGGCGCTCATCAAAGCCCATGTTGTAGGCTTGTATCAATTGAGCGTAATCGGAAGAGTCGGCGCTGATATCGGGCGGCTCAATCGCGCGAATATCCTTAATGGCGGATTCTCTGCAAAAGTAAATATCGCAACGTGCTGCGAGCACCGCTTTAAACCAGGTGATCTCTTTTTCTAAAGTAATTGCATTCGCATGACTCCCGATCATAGCTTATGTTCTTTCGATGTAAAAAAACAGATCACAACAATTTAGCGCCAGGTTACATGCACTGCATGTTCCATCCAAGCGTGTTTAATTACCGAAAAACTCCACGGCAAACTATCCAGCAGCATATCAAACACACCCGGCTCGACCGTTAAATACCATAACCCATCTTCTTTTAACTGCAATACGCCTTTACGCTGCAGAAAGGTTTCGCGTAACCCGCTGATGGAGGTATTACCGACAGTTTTCCAGTTTTGAATCATGCCGCGCAGCAAACCTTCTATCGTTTCTTGTTCACGGTCATTGATCTCAATTTCCCGGCAAATCGGAATGCCGGTAGTGATACCGCACAAAATCTTATTCAGCGTCAATTGATATTCCGGTGACTGCAATTGCTCGTTGACCAGAAATTGCAACAAATGGACTGCCCGCTCCGCAGCTTGCCGGTTAACAAATACGCCGTCATTGACCAGTTCCAGCAATGTGAACAATCGCGGCAAATAGGGCGCAGCTAAAATCATTCCGGAATTATCAATGAAAATCTCTTCGTAGACATCGCCGGATTGTGATCCTTTCAGCAGAGAATCCCAATTGATCGCCGGAAATGCTTCAGGACTTGCAAGTTCTGTAGCGTTATTCACTGCTGGATTTTGCGACCCGTTTGCTTCCGCACGCAGCCCCGAAGTTATGGTGGATTGCAAAATCATGCGCTGCAACATTGCATGCAACGCACCGTAGGCTTTGATCTGCTCCAGTTGCTCATACCAAGCCAGCAGCGTCTCTCCGCTATCGGTACTAGCGGATACCGCCCGAGCCAGTGTGTGCAGGTAGATCGTCGACTCGAATTCGCGGTCAGCTTCCGTTAGGCAATAAGCAATTGCCCCCCGGCGTATCCGTTGCGCCCACTGCGCCTGGTTCAGCGCCGCTTCTTCCCCCGCGATCCCATGTAATGCCGTGCCCTGCGCCAGCAGATGTTCCATGATGCGCGCCGCCTGCGGCTGCAGCAAATAAACGAGATCAAGTGCCAATGCCGGCGGTAATTTACCCGCCAGTTCGTCCAGTTCCATGCTGCTGAGCAGCTCCCGCAGCCGTTGCTGTATTTGCGCACCCCGCATGCCGGTCGCGCTGAATCGCGCGATTTC
>FRDC01002677.1_pt7 | contig 14339 bp, 10 predicted proteins | sample 1106171 | NCBI WGS metagenome assembly FRDC01 (sample SAMEA3930566, study PRJEB13176) | freshwater metagenome | biome: Drinking water system; feature: drinking water; material: water | place: Singapore | collected 2014-12-20
GCGGCTCAAGCGTGAGCTTCGCGAGTTCGAAGCGGGCTTCACCACGCTCGAGCGCGAGCTTGCGACGGAGCCCGATCTCCTGAGCCGGTGGAAGCCGGAGCTCGATCTTCTTCGCGTGGCTTCGCTGCGGTCGAAGGGCGAGATCCCGGCAAGCCAGAAACTCGCGCGCGAGCTCCTTTCGTCGGAAGAAAGCGGTTGGCGAGAACGCGTGTTGCTGCAGATCGCGCTCAACCATCACGCGGCCGGCGAGGAGGACGCGGCCTGGCCGCTTTTCAGCGAAGCGGCCGATCTCGCGCTGGACCCCGCCACGCGCGCGATGGCGCTCGGCAATCTCGCGATCTGTTTGAATCACCTGGGGCTCCCGCACGCCGATCGTCTCGCGCAGTTCGAAGCGGCGATCGAAAGCCACCGAGCGACCGGCGGCTCCGGTGCCGAAGGCATGGCCAGCCAGGCGCTCGCGATGAGAATGCGCGACGATGTTCGCGCCGGCGACTGGCGCGGGTTCTTCGCGCGGTTCGAAAAAGCACGCGAGCGCGCCGGTCAGCCGAACTTCATGATGGCCTGGGTTTCCCGCCTTCCGTTCGCGCCGCCGGCGAGAAAAGATCTCGCGTGGATCCAAGAGACGATGATGTCGGATCGCTCGATGGTTTTACAGAACCCGCGCACGAAAACCGTGCTCGGCATCGCCCCGGCCGGCGAGGCGATGGGCATCCACGATCGCGTCGATCGCTGTTATCTGTGGCTTTGGTGGTTTCTGAAAGGCGAGCCCGCGATGCCGCTCGCCTGGGTGATGAGCGAGCTGGAAACGATCTTGGCGGCGGATCCCGCGCGCCTGTCCTGCGAGGACGTCGCGATGATCGCCAACGTGTCCGGCTGGCTCGCGCTTCTCGATGGCCGCTCTCCGGGAGCGACGGGCGCTTTCGCGAGCCGCTTCCGCCGCGGCGAACGGGTCGATTCGCTCTTCGAAGCCGAAGCTCGGTTGATTCAGGAGCTCGATCGCCACGTTCTTCGTGACGGTCGCGATCTCAAGAGCTTCGAGCCGCCCTATGGCGCCGATGACTTCTGGCGCACGCTCTCGGCTTCGCATCTGGCGGACTGGCTCGAGTATCATCGCCAAGCTCGCGACGATTCTCCCGCGACGACGTCGCGGCTGTTCGTCGACGACGGCCTGCTGTCGATCGGAGGAAAAACGACGCACCATCCTCCGCTCGCGTCGCTGTTGAGTTTGCTCCACGCCGAAAGGCAGGTCTCGTTCGAGCGCGCGACGCTGGAAGCGTTCGGCGCGCGCGAGCTGGATGAAGAGCTTCACGTGCCCGCGCTCCAGCGACTCGTGATGAAGGTGCGCGAGACCCTCGGCTCATCGGAAGCCGTGGCGCTGCGCGGTCCGTGGATCGTCGCGCGCTCTCTTCCGCCGCTCGAGATCGTTCGCTCGCCGGGCGCTGAGCGGCCGTCGTCGTTCGCGGCGTGGAGAAAGACGCTCGCGGTTTCGCAAGATCGCGCCCCGGCGGGGCGCTCGCCCGCGTGGCTCGCGGAGCTGAAGACCGCTTCCGGAAACAAAGCGCTTCTCTCTCGCTCGGAGATCCAGCTCGCGACGGGATGGTCGAAAGCGACCGCCACCAGGAAGATCGCCGAAAGCCTCAAGCGCGGCTGGCTCAAGAAACAAGGCAATAGCTCGAAGACGACCTACGAAATCAAGGTGGAATTATGAACATCCAGAAATCGATTCTTGCACTCGCGCTGGTCGCGATGGCAGGAGTGCCGGCCGGGGCCTTGGCTACCGGAGTGCGCGTCGAATCGGCGCCCTGCTCTCAGGCAATCACGCCGATGGTTTCGCAAGGGGCCGTTATCGAGCACGAAGGAGCGATCCGCATCCTCGCTTCCGATCTCTTCGTTCACGACTCGCTCGCCCTCAAGGCCGAAAAGGGCTGCGACGTCGCCATCGTCGAAGGCGGTCGTAAAGTTCCCTTGGAGCTCGTTCGCTACGACGCGCGCGCTGGCTTCGCGCTCTTCAGCTTGCCGCCCTCGGATCAGGTGGCGTTGAAGGCGGCGAAAACGGCCGACGCGGTTTCGCGCAAATTGAGCGCGGCCGTCGTCGGTACCGACGGCGCCGCCGAACGCGTTGCGCTCGAGGCCCTGCAGACCCGCAGCCAGCGCTCGTTTTATCCCTCGGGCCGCCTTTCGATCGAAAGCAAGATGGAGGGCGGAAAGGTCGCGCCATCGGCGCTCGTCGGCGCGCCCGTCTCGAACGCGAAGGGCGAAACGGTCGCGCTGGTTTCGCGCTATCATCTTCACTTCGAGCCCGGTTACAGCGCGCGGGTCGAGCGCGTGGGCGCGCGCGACGTCGCCTACATGAGCCCGGTTCTCATTCCTTGGCGCGAGGCCAAGGCTTGGCTCGACGCCGAGAGCGAGGTGCGCGCGCGCTTCGAGCGCTTGGACGCGAAAAAAGAGTATCGCCTTAGCATCGGCATGGTGTCGTTCACCGAAGGGTATTGCCACCGCACTCGTCCGGGACAGAGCTCGCCCATCGGCGGATTCGACGGCGTCGGCATCGGCGGTATCGACGCGGCCGGCATCGGCGGCTACGATCCGTATACCATCGGCGGTCTCGCGCACTCGGCCAGCGTCTGCGACATTTCGGTTTCCGTCGGAAACAGAGTGGCGGAAGGGCCCGCGTGGATCATGAAGCTTCGCGCGCGCCACGCCGACGGCAGCAATCTCAGCGTCCTCGGAGCGCGCGTCTATGACGAGAAGGCCGGCCGCTGGTTCCTCGTCTCCGTCTACTCGCTCGACCATCTCTTCAAGGTCATGGAGATGCCGGAGGCGGAAATCATCGTTGGCTGGTCGAAGACGACGGAGGAGAAGTACTCCCGCAAGGAGAGTCGTTTGCGGTCTTGGCTGTGGGATTTCTCCAACCGCTTCAATCAGCAGCACGAGCTTTCCAAGGAGCATCTGCCTACGCAGCCGAAGTCGCTTCACATGCTCAACCAGGTCCGCATGTTCACGCTCATTATCGCGAGCACGACGCCCGCGGATCTTCCGGTGAAACAGTGGACGAGCGTCATGCGGCTCAAAGAAGGCGACGCCGAGTATCCCACGTTCCTCGGCCTGTTTCGGAACATCGATCAGTTTCCCTTCGAGTACCTGAAGCGTTTCGACGAGATTTGGGCCCAGCCGTGGTGAAGTTCGCGGCGTTGACACTCGCGGCGCTTTTCGCGGCCACGTCCGCCGAAGCGAGGCCGCTCGAGAAGGGCGATTTCGCGAAGGTCTACTCCGTTCGCGCCGACGATCCGATCGCGCGCGAGGGCTCGTGTCTGGTTTTTAGGAAGCGCGAGCGCGTCTTTTGTCTTTCTTCGTATCACGTCGCCTACGGTACGGCCGACGATCAGTATCGCCACAGCCTGCGCTTCGAAGACGGGACCCAAGGCGCTCTGCGCTGGTTCGCGAGCGACTGGGGACGGGGGCTCATCCTGCTCGAGTGGGTCGATCCACCATCGCCCGGCAACGCGATCGAGCTAAGCGCGATTCCATGGGCCGAAGCTCCGCGCGCGGGCGAAGAGCTTGTCGCCTGGGGGTTCTCGCTCAAAAACGTCTACATGAGCGAGGCATTCGGAACGGCTTCGGCCGTTTCGCCCGAAAAGTACCCGCTCTTCGTGAAGGTCAAGAGCGTGCTGCTCGCCGAAGGCGTCTTGGCCGAAGTCGGCTACAGCGGCGGCGGGCTGCTAAACGAGAAAAGCGAGTACGTCGGCCTATTGTCGCATCTCGTTCGCGATGAAAAAGAAGTCCTCACCGCGGCGGTTCCCGCGCGCGACGTGAGGTTTTGGACGGAGCTTGTTCTTCAGCGCGACGGAAAGCTCGCGACGTTTTTCCACGTGCGCCCCGAGTCGATCGACGACCGTTCGCACTCGATCCTCCTCCACCAGATGAACTTAGGAGTGAGTGGAAGCATGATGGGCAGCGCCACCACGCCGATCATGACGGTAAGCGCGGGTCGCGGCGAGCGTAAGCCCGAGCTCCTTTCGCAGCCCTCGATCGAAAAGTTCGCCGGCTTGATCGAAGGGATGAAGGCCCCGGCGACGGCCTCACGCCAGGATTTTCACAAGGGCTCCTTTTACGTCATGGGCTATCGCAAGCCGGGGCCCATCGCCCACCTGAACGAGCTCGTGATTTTCAGGTCGGGCGCCGAGCTCCTGCGGTCGTTGTTCGAGCCTCCTTCGGAGGGCACGTTTCACTTCGTCAATACTGGCCAGTTCGGACATCAGTGCGCCGATGCCGCTTGGGCGCTCTGGAAGCTGTGGAAGTTTGAGATAAAAGAGAAGCTTCCCGCGGGCGCGTATCCGGCTTTGCGCAAGAAGCTCGATTGGTTCTTGGATTACGATCGTAGCCGGCGCGAGGACCGCGCCAATATCATCAATCAGAACGCGGCCGCCTTTCTTTTCCGGCACGAGATCGCGTCGCTTTACGACGACCCTGGCTCCCAGGCCGACTGGCGCGCGCTCGAGAAGTCCCATCCCGCGGTGGCGCTCACGCTTCGTGCGGCGATCGACAAGCTTCTGCATTTTCACGGGCTTGGCGTCTTGATCTTGCCCGCGACCCAGCTCCTCGACTCAAGAAGATAGATTCGAGCTTTGTGCCGTTCGTTCCCGCTGCCGCATAACGAAGCGACAGGAGGGCACGAATGGAACGCGAAATTTCCCTGTCGCGCGCTGGCGACAACGTCCGCAACGCCTCCAGAGCCTGACGCCCGGCGGTTCAGGTTTCCTTTAAAATCGAGTGCTAGGGCGATGGGTAGGCGATGACCTGCCGCCCGTTGAACGGTTCCCTAAACGGGAACCGTTTTTTAGTTTGACCCGGTTTGCCTTTCGGCAAAGATAGAGCCGTGAATTTCCTGACATTAGGCTCGCTCAAGAGCCTCCTGTTAGCATCTGTTTTTCTGATGACCGTCGCGGCCTGCGACCGGTCCGAGCAGGCTCCCGCGACGACCTCGGACGCGACGCTTTCTCCGACGGCGTTGTTCACGCCCGCGCGCCCTCCCGGTGAGTTCGAGCGCGTGCGCTGGATCCAGAAGACCGCCAAAGCCCTGCGCGGCGGACGCTCGCTCACCGACGCTCGCGCAATCGACGCGCTCTTGAAGAAAACCGACGAGGAAATCGTCGACGCGTTCATCGCGGGCCCGGAATTCGGCGACACGGTTCTCGACTTCAATCTTTACGTGCTCGGCTTCCGCAAGGACCGCCTCAGGGAGCCCGACGGCGAGCTCGCCTGGCAGATTTTCGACTTTGCCTCGGCCATCACGTCCGCCCGCGAGACGGCGAAGGACGGGGATTACTTCAAACTTTTCGAATACGAGCAGCCGATGTATCTTCCGCGGCTCAAGCGGCCCGGCGGATTGGAAGACGGCGACGACAAGCTTTCCGACGAAGAGCTGCGCCGAAAGCACCACGTCGCGATTCAAAGCGGTCTCAAGCAGCTGATCGCCCAGCTGAAGGCGAATCCCGGCACGACGCTCGACAAGTCGTGCGCGATGTTCCTCGAGGAGACGAAAGAAGGACAGCAGTTCTTCAGCGCGGGCTACTGGTTTTCGCTCGTCGATCTCGGGTTCTACTCGAACATTTGGTATGGATGGATCCTGGAAGCTTGCACGGGCGCCGTGAAGCCCGCCGGTTTCGACATGATCGTCGAGCTCGAAAAGATCCTACAGATGAACGAGCGGCTGATTGACGACATCAAGAACTTCGAGCCCGCTCGTTACTCGACCCGGGATCTCGCCGAGATCCGCGCTCTCGACGTGAAGAAGATCGGTATCGCTCCTCATTGGAATTTCTTCGGCGATGCGATCCGCCAGTCGATCATGAACTCGTCCACGAGTTTCAACCGCAAGCGCGGCGCGTGGGCATTGAGCCGTTTCTTCTGCGACGATCTCACGCCGATCGGGGTCGAGACTCCTCCGGGTCCGCCGCCTACCGATCGCCACGGCTCCGAGCCCGCGTGCATGGCTTGCCACTACAAGCTCGATCCCATGGCGGGCTTCTTTCGCGACTTCGGCTATCTCTTCAGCGATTACTCGAAGGCGTCGCACATCCGCTTCGACGACAACGCGGCCATGCCGCGCGATCAATACCAGCAGGCGTGGCGCGCGCAGGGGGCGACGGGTCGCACCTGGAACGTCGGCTATGTCCGCTCGACGACGAAGGACACGCTCAACTCCTACGGATCGACGATCGAGGATCTTTTCAAGATCGTGCGCACGGAGCCCGAAGTAAAACGCTGCTTGAGCCGGCGGCTGTTCGAGTATCTCGTGAGCGATCAACAGGCGCTCGACGGCGGCTATCTCGATCATCTTGCCGCCGAGTTCACGGAGGCCGCCAAGACGAGCTCCGCGCGCGCATTGAAAGGTCTCGCGAAGAAGATCGTGCTCAGCCACAGCTTCCGCGAGCTCGATCCCGTGACCGACAAGTGCTATGACTATCCGCCCGGCTACGATCCCGCCGGGAAGCCTCCGTGCAAAGTCGCGCACGTGCTCAAAAAGAACTGCGTGATGTGCCACTCGAGCACGGCGAGCTTCCCGCACTTGAACCTCGGCAGCTGGGTGCAGCTGCCCGTTGGAACGATGGGCTTCCCACATCTCGACAAACAGGGGCAACAGCTTTCGTCGAAGGTCACCCTCGAGCGCGTTCTCGAGCGGATCACGACCGCCGACACCGTCAAGAGAATGCCGATGCGCCGGCACATGGACCCGCTCGAGCGAGAGGTCTTGTTCCGTTGGACCAACGGCATGCTGAACCCTCAAGCCGCCTTCCATCTCGCCAACCAGGAATACGTATGTCCGCGCGCCAAGCGTTGATCGCTCTTATCGTCGCCGTCCTTGTCTTGCCGGCGAGCTTCGCTTTGGCGTCGGTCGTGCCCGGAGAGCTCCGCGGCTACGTCGCGATCAATCGCGCGGTCAACGAACGCCTGATCAAGGACGGGTCTTATCTCGAGCTCGGCACCTACGTCGGCCAGAACTACGACATGATGTCGATGAACTTGCTCGACCTGCTCGGCACCTATAAAGCAGGGTCGGCGGGCGCGCGTTTCCGCAACGGAACGCCGAACTCGCTCAACATGCTCCTGTGGCATCTGCTGCTCTCGGGACTTGCGCGCGATCTCGCGAAAGTTTGCGCGGGCGACGCCTCATTGCCGCTGTCGGCGGAATTCACCGCGCGCCTTTCCCCACTCTGCGCGTGGCCGCAGGAATCGGCGATGACCGACGCCGCTCTATTGGATTTCTGGCTAGGCCTGATGGCTTACGATGCTCCGCTGACGGAGTTTTACGAATGGAAGCGCTTCGTGACGAGCGGCGCGATGAGTGGCTTCAGGGGAGCGGAGGCGGTCGAGTGGCTCTCGCTTTCAATTCTCAACAATCCGCACTTCCTGCTGAGGCCTTGAGATGGAATTGGGAATGGATCGCCGGAAATTCCTGAAAGTCAGCGCGGCCGGTCTGGGCACGATGATGTTGCCGATCGGCGCGCTTTCGGCCGTTTCGAGCCAAGAGGATCCGCATTTCTTCCTGCAGATCTACATCTACGGTGGAATCGACTCGAGCTTCCTGTTCGACGGCCGCATGAACGACATGAAGGCCAAGGGCCTCATTCACGACCACCTCAAGGAAGAGCCGAAGCTCTGGCTCGGCGACAATGGCACGAAGTGCCTGGCCACCAGCTACGCGCGCAAGCTCGAGAAACACCGTCAGCGGTTTTCGGTCGTCAACGGCGTCTTCATGGCGACGGCTTTCGACGGCCATCCGCAGAACATCAACTTCCTGTTCACCGGCGATCCCTTCGGCGGCGAATCCTACATCGCGCACATGAACGAGCGCACGGATCCCGCTTACGCCAAGCGCCCGCTCGACGCCATCCAAGTCGGCATCTTCCAGATCGATCAAACCAACGGCGGATCGACGGTACCGCTGACGGGAGAGTCGGCGTTCAATCTCATCGAGTTCCAGAGAAAAGCCCGCGCGATCGACGCGCGGAACCCGGTCGTTTCGTATCTTTCTTCTCGATTCGCCGCTCTTGGAGCGGGCCCCGGCCGTTTCTCTACGGGCTCGAAAGCGATGATGTCGGGCTACGCGAGCGCGCCGGATCTGTCGCGCAAGCTGCAGAAGGTGACGCTGACTCCGCCCGACAAACATCCGAATCCCGAGGCGGCGTTCATTGAGCTGATGTCAGGCCTGTTCCGCGAAGGGATCTGCGGCTCGGCGATGATAGCGGTGAGCCCTTCGTTCGAGCACCTCGACGTGCACGCGGGACGTACCGCCAAGCTTCAGTCGCAGATCTACGACAGCGTCGCCGACAAAGTCTTGCGCGTTTTCGATCTACTCGCGGCGACTCCGTACGATGCCAAGCGTAGTCTCTTCGACGTCACCACCGTGATGTTCGCTTCCGAGTTCGGGCGCACGCTCCGGCAGCCCAATCTGCCGCAGAATGAAACCGGCACCGATCACAACAGCCTGAACAACTCGCTCTTGATCGGCGGCAAAGGCATCAACGGTGGCCTGGTCATCGGCGAAACCGACTGGCAGACGCCCGACGAGGAGCTCTCCGGCGCGCACAAGATCCTCGATGCCTCGGGGCTCAAGCTCATCGGCCGGCCCTTCGATTTCGCGACCAGCAAGCCTTCCGCCGAAAAGCCCAAACACTTCGATATCGAGCACTATCTCAACATGGCTTCCGTCGTGAACACGCTCTATTCATCGTTCACGGTTCCACAGGCGAAATGGCGGAACGTGAAGCGCGACGGGCCTAAAGCGCCCGTCATCAAAGCGCTCTTGAAATGAAGCCCGCGAACATCGGCGAATACAACAGCCGGGCCTGGGACTCGGAAGTCGACTCCGGCAACCCCTGGACCATTCCAGTCAGCCCCGAAGAGATCGCCCGGGCCCGCAAGGGCGATTTCACGATCGTGCTGACTCCCACGAAGCCCGTGCCGGCGGCGTGGCTTCAGCCGATCACTGGAAAGAGCGTGCTCTGTCTTGCTTCGGGCGGAGGACAGCAAGGTCCTTTGCTCGCGGCCGCCGGCGCCCACGTGACGGTCTTCGATGCCTCGAAGAAACAGCTGGGCCGCGACCGCGAAGTCGCCGAACGCGAAGGCTTGAAGATAGAAACCGTTTTAGGGGACATGCGAAACCTCCGGGCCTTCGCCGATGGAGCGTTCCACTTGATCGTCCATCCGTGCTCGAACCTGTTTTGCGAGGACATCCGTCCGGTTTGGCGCGAAGCCTTTCGCGTGTTGAAGCCGGGAGGCTCGATCATCGCCGGCTTCACGAATCCCTTCGTCTGCACCTTCGACGAGGAGCTTTTGAAGGAAAACCGGCTCCAGGTTCGCCATAAGATCCCTTACTCCGATCTGCATAGCCTGACGGATCAAGAGCGGGCGAAATACACGGATAAGAACGAGCCTCTGTTGTTCGGGCATTCGCTCGAGGATCAGATCGGCGGACAAATCGAAGCGGGTTTCGCGATCGCTGGATTCTACGAGGATGTCTACGGGCCGAAGCATCCGACGCCGGTCGACCAATACATGAGTTCGTTCATCGCCACCCGGGCGGTGAAACCGAAATTGCCGCTCACTTGAGCTTCTTGACGTCGTCGACGACTTCTTGGGCGTGCGTCTCGGGATCGACCTTCTCGTAGAACTTGGCGATCTTGCCGTCTTTGCCGATCAGGAAGCTCTGTCGCTTGCTGAAACCCAGGCCGAGAATCGTGCCCACGCCGAACGCCTTGCCCAGCTCGCCGTCGCCGTCGACGAGCAGATCGAACGGAAGCTTGTGTTTGGCGATGAACTTCTTGTGGCTTTCGGCGTCCTGTCGGGAGACTCCATAAATCACGGTGTTCAGGCTTTTCAGTTCGACGTACTTGTCGCGAAGGTCGCAAGCTTCCTTCGTGCAGCCGGGTGTTTCGTCCTTAGGATAAAAGAAAACCAATACAAACTGTCCCTTGTGGTCGGCGAAACGCACGAGCTTGCCATCTTGGTTTTTAGCGGAGACGTCCGGCGCCGGATCGCCGACGCCGAGGGCGAAGGCCGATGAAGCCGAGAGGAGAGCGGAGAGAGCGACGAGTTTTTTCTTGAGATCGATCATGCCGGCATTGATACCAGGAAGTCGCCCTGGGTCAAGGCAAGTTCAAAGAAGGATACTGGCTCTTCCAACGCGCATAGATCGCCGCGACTTGGGAATCGGTTAGCTCGGAATCGAAAAGCACCGTTTCGTAGATCTTGCCGGTGAATGAGGACCCCGAGTCGCCAAAATGGATGTAGTGAAACACGGGCGCTGTTGACCACGTAAAGTTGATTTCGGTCCAGGATCCTCCGTTGACGGCGATCTTGAGCGTGTCGAGCGAGGAACCTGTGTTTCTCAGGCGTTTGAAAGCGATGACGTGGGCGGCAGTCGACGGAATGGTGAGGGTGCCATTGGACGAGCCCAGGCCGTCGCCCACGTAGCCCCTGATTTGGGTCGAAGACAAGTATTGAAGGGAGAAACCGCTTCCGTTTGAAGACGGGTGCGTAGATGCATCCCAGGCGCTGAAGAGCCGCCCGTTGCCCGTGCGCTCCGCGAGAATGAGTCCTGTGATCGCATTGATGTTGAGAGAGCTCTGATCGCTCGAATTGGGGTAAAACCCGCTCAAATGCGCTTGCGATTCCGCGGCGGAAAAATTGATGTAATTGTATCCCACGGAGTCGGTCGCCAACGTGATGCTCGACGTTCCGGTGAAACGATAGCCGTTCACGCGCGAGAGCCAGCCGTTGCCGCTTCCGAGAGTTCCTCCCAACGAGGTTTCAAGATAGCGGGCTCCTGCTTTGAGCCAGAGGCGGGGCTTATCCCATAAAATGTTAGGTATGATGAGCAAAGAGCCAAGGACATCATTGGCAACGAGACCGGCGCTTTCGAATTGAACATCGATCTCGGCCCGCGGATCGAGAACCCGGACGGGAAGTTTCGTCATTGAGTCCGTCACGTTGTAAGAGGGCGACGAGTCGGTGAATGAAATCGTTGGCGAGGAGACGACGGTGCTGGAAAAATCGCAACCGCTTCGAATCTCGGCTGTGCCTGCTGGAAGAAGTGACACGTTATAGGACTGAGGGGTTCCCTTCGAAATGGCACCCACCGCGCGATCCAGCCTGGAGATATCGATCATGCTACAAGCGGATTCCCATGAAGGAAACAAGGCGCCGAGGGCCGGAGACGCCCCTGCGCTGTTGTTCAGGACGAACATTTGAAAAGTGGAGCTGAGAGCGCCTTTGTCCATGGCGATCGAATAAGCCGAGCCGCTGGCCGAGCCGGTCTTGACGTAAATGGTTTTTGTAACCGTGTTCGCGGGAATCGTGATCGCAACCGGCGAAGCGCCCAAACTCGAAGCGCAAGCCGAGTCCGAGTAGAGAAAGAGCATACCAGAAATCGTGAGCGAGAGATTCGCGGCGGATCCTTGAACGATCGCGCCGTTGGGCCCCGACTCGAAGATCGTCAGCGGCAGGCAAACGCCGCTGGAGGCGACGGGTCGGCTGGCGTTCCAGAGCGCGGTGCCGAGCATCGCCTGCAGAGTGGGGTTTGCCTGGGCATTGTCGTTAGAGAACCAGTCCTTGCGGAGCTTGAGACCTCCGAAATATCTCGCTCCCTTGAAGGGGCAAACAGCGAACTCGGTGCGGCCCACTTCGCTGGAGCTCATCGGCAAGTTTAGAGAATAAGTTTGTGATGTCCAGGTCGCGGGAATACTCATCGTTTCAATCGCCTGGAATCCGGCGATCAACCCACGATCGATTTCGGCGCAAGGTACGCTGCCGCTGTCGGGCAGTCCCGATGAATTCGCGGTCAACGTGCGCTTGAAAGTGCGAATACCGTCGAGAGCGGTCGCGTTGACTCCGGGAAGGAGCTGAAACGACATGAGGCGATCCGTCCCGTTCGCGGCTTTCGTCATCCGAATCGCTCCGTAGCTGGAGTCGATGCGATCGATCGGAGAAGTCATGAAAACCGAATAGAAGCTGAATGGCAGCTCGTTGTGGCTCCAAGATGTCGATGAGCTCGGGCGAAACGCGAGGTAACTCGCGAACTCTTGGCTGGCCGTATTGGTAAGCTCAGAGGCGGAGCATACGCTACCGCCAGAGACAGCGAGAGTCGAGGACCCGGCGGCTCCGCTAGTGTTGTACGAAAGAAGAGTCGAACCGGTCTCATCGAAGAGACCCGGAACTTTGTCGTAGTGAGCGGAGGACTGATAACAGGCGCGTTCCGTCGTCACGTTGGGGCCGAAGAAACCCGCATAGTAGATGGCCCGGTCACGAGCGTTCGAAGACAAGTCGCCGCCCCAATGCTTGGTTTTCACGATTGTCTTGGGACGATCGATCCGCATGACCGAAGGTGAAGTCGCAAGGTCTTGAAGGCTCACGGCCTTTCCGAAGAGCGCCTGCCCATCGTCGAGCTGGTAGATGAAACGAACATCGTTCAGAGCGAAGAGATTGAACCAACCGGTGAAGATGCTGGAGGTTTCGATAATCATCGGAGGCTTATTCCCCGGTGGGGGATACTTGATCGCGATTCCCCCCGTCGGCCCGCCGCCGGGATACCTCGCATCAAGATAGCGGCCGGTGATCGATCCTCCCTGAAGACTTGAGGTCGCCACGGGTACGATGGGGACGTTGGCCGTTACGTCGCCCGGTGCAAGATCGCGCTGCAAGTCACCATAGTAAATGTCGTTGCCGTTCGCTCCCGAATACACGACGAGAACCTGAATCAAACGGTTGGATCCGGCTCTCACGCTTAAGTCGATTGCGGTAGGCGGCGGCGGCGGTTGATCGCACTTCTCGCATCCGTCCCAAGAGTAGAAAACGGGCGCGATATCCCCGCCCGTAATGTTGACCACGATGTGTTGCGCGACCAGCGTGTTCAGTGCGCCGGTTTTTGCCGTGGAAGAAATAGTTCCCGGAACCGACAAGGCCAGGTTGGAAGAAGGGCTATTCGCAGGCGGAGTGCAGGCGAAAAGCGAGCATGCCAGTATTGCGAGTGAAATCCGCGCCGCTGATGGGGACGAGATCTTTGCTCCGAGACTTCTAGCCATATCTGCTTTTCGGAAGAAAACGACGACTAAGGGAGGCCAACGAATGGCTAGAGAAGCGTAAAACTTCGAGATCTTGGTCGAGGGAAGGGCTGACCACGTTTCATTATTGCACGCAGGCGCCGATCGGAACCTTGGTCACGGTCGCCAGATCCAACGAGCTACCGGCCGCCACGGTGTCGACGAACTTACCGTTTCCGAATGTCGCCATTTCCGAGAGCACGACTTTCGCGCTATTGGAGTAGCTGTTCGCGGGGTGGAAGTACACGGTGCTCAGGCTGATGCGATTGGGCGAGAGGCTGAGGACATCCTTAACGACGTCGTGACGAATGGTTTGCGAGCCCATGTCCGAGGGCGCGCCGTCGGAAAGGAAGACGATCGCGTAACTGGTCTTGGAGTTCGACGCCGAGAAATCGGGGTCGATTTGGATCGCCTTCCTCGCAAGGCTCANNNNCGTCTGTACTTCGTGTAGCCGTCCGGTCTGATGTCCAAATACTGAGAGATCGCCTCGAGGATGCCATCCTTACCGACGAACTTAGGCATTTCTTCGTTCGAAGAGTAAGTTTTCGCTTTGGCCGTACCGCTGAAGTAAATCAGGCTGTACTCGATCGAAGCGAGACGATTGACGAAGCCTCTCATGACCGACCCCTGGAAAGCTTTGCCCGGATCGGTCTGTTTGGTGGAGCNNCTTAAGAGGGTTCACGACCGTATCGAAACGGCAAGGCTCCGGCATGGGCGTGGGCGAAGGAGTCGGCTGCGAAGCGACCGGCGGCTGTTGCTGAGGAGGCTGTTCCGTGACAGGTGCCGGCTGGTTCGGGAGATCGTCGTTATCAGGGATGATAATGGGCTCGAGCGTGCCGGGAGACTTCTGCGAAACCGCCATCGACTTCACATTATAGTTGTCGGTCGAGCAGTTCTGGAATGCCACGATCGTGAAGATGAAGGCGATGACTACCGTTGATTTGCTCATTTCCCCTACCCCTGGGACGACCCAGTCCGCGGCCGCCGCTCATATACAGGATATAGCAAACTCTGGGCTAGCCAAAGTCTCTACAGTCGTCCACTGGGCGGTCGGCTGCTGAAACGGTTTACAGCCGTCGACACTCTCGTCAGTTTCTCGTTTTGATACGTTTCTCGTACTCGGAATGGGTGATTCGCCAGTGTTCCCCGAGCATCGTCTGAGCGGGGGTTTTGTAGTTCACGGTACCGATTTGGGTAAGCCCCAGCTTCTGCATGACCCCGCGAGAAGCGGAGTTGTCG
>FRDC01002446.1_pt1 | contig 14334 bp, 9 predicted proteins | sample 1106171 | NCBI WGS metagenome assembly FRDC01 (sample SAMEA3930566, study PRJEB13176) | freshwater metagenome | biome: Drinking water system; feature: drinking water; material: water | place: Singapore | collected 2014-12-20
GCGCCCCCAGGGCGTCGCAGCCCCTCACCAACCCGACGATCGCCGCGCCCATCAGCGCGGTGGCAAGCAGAAACAGCAGGTCCATGGTTCCTCGGGAATCGGATGTCGATACCCGAGGAGCCTAGGCAGGCGCGCGTCAAATCGGTGTAGAGATGCGCCGGACTTGCATCAAGATCGCATCAAGATGGGCGCGACGTCCGGCGCGGTCCGTCGCTGTCCGCGAGCTCCGGGGCAAAGCAAAAGGCCCGGTCGTCGGACCGGGCCTTTTGCTTTGAAGCTGCCAGGCGCAGGGCCTGGCAGCGTTCAGTGCCTGCGAGACTCGCGCTCAGCGCTCAGCGCTTGGCCTTGGCAGCCGAGGTGGCCTTGACGGCCGTGCTGGTCATCGCCTGGAAGTTGGCTTCGGCCACTTCGACGGCTTGCTTCGATGCCTTGTGCACGCTTTCGTAGGCGTTGTTCGCGGCGGCAACGGCAGACTTCACCAGGGCCACGGCATTTTCGCTGCCAGCCGGTGCGTTCTTGACGGCGGTGTCGACCACCGACATGAACTTCTTCTGCGCATCAGCCGCGGTCGCTTCAGCGGCCTTGGTGATTTCAGAGGTGGTCGCGGTGGCGATGTCGTACAGGTGGCGGCTGTAGGCAGCGGCCTTTTCGGCGGCCGGTTGCAGCAGCGAGGTCTGCAGGGCCAGCAGTTCCTGAGCGTCCTTGGCCGACAAGGCGGCTTGGGTCGATTCAGCGGCTTCGCCCATCGCGGCCTTGGCCACTTGCAGGTTCAGCTCGACGAGCTTTTCAACGCCTTCGAACGCCTTGGCGGTCAGGCCGAACAGCGTGTCGAGGTTGGACTTCTGGGCGGCAACGATTTGTTCTGCGGTCAACATGGAGATCTCCTGAGGGTAGATGGGAAAGAGGACTGAAGAGCTGACCCACAAATCTTGTTGCAGTGCAGCATGGGGTGAAGTATAGGAGGCTGGAATGGCTTGGCAAGCGTTTTTTGGTGCAATGCAGCAAATCTAGGGTGGCCGTCCTAAAACCCGGGGTTCGCGGGCGTGCAGATGGGTCTGCACAATCTGGCGGGTGCGCGCCTACTACTCCGACCACTTCGTGTTGCCGCTGCCCGAGGGGCACCGTTTCCCGATGGCCAAGTACCGGCTGCTGCGAGACCGCGTCGCCACCGAGCTGCCGGGCATCACGCTGATGGAGGCGCCTGCGGCCACCGATGGCGAACTGGCGCTGGCGCACACGCCGCAGTACGTCGGCGAGGTGACAGAAGGGCGCTTGTCGGCCGCGCAGCAGCGCGAGATCGGCTTCCCTTGGTCGCAGGCGATGGTGGCGAGATCGCGCCGATCGGTGGGCGCCTCGATCGCTGCGGCGCGCGCCGCGCTGAACGGTGGCGGTGTGGCGTTCAACCTGGCCGGTGGCACCCACCATGCGTATGCCGATCGCGGTAGCGGGTTCTGCGTGTTCAACGACGTGGTGGTTGCGGCGCGGCGGATGCAGGCCGAATCGACCCGCCGTGGCGAGGCGCCGCTGCGGGTGGCGGTGATCGACCTCGATGTGCACCAGGGCAATGGCACCGCGGCCATCTGCCGCGACGACCCGACGATCACCACGCTGTCGATGCATGGCGCGAAGAATTTCCCGTTTCGCAAGGAGGCGAGCGACATCGATGTCGATCTGCCCGATGGCTGTGCCGACGACGAGTACCTGGCCGCGCTGGACGGCGCGCTGGAGCGGCTGTGGCGGCACGCCGAGTCCGATGGCGGGCCGCGGCTGATTTTTTTCCTGGCCGGCGCCGACCCGCATGAAAGCGATCGCCTGGGCCGCCTGAAGCTGACCGCGGCCGGCCTGGCCGAGCGCGACCGGCGGGTGTTCGCCGCAGCGCTGGAACGGCGCATTCCGGTGGCGGTGTCGATGGCCGGGGGCTACGGCACCGTGATCGAGGACACGGTGGCGCTGCAGGTCACCACCTTGCGACTGGCGTTCGCGCATTGGCAGGCCTGGCGGTCGCTGCGCCCACGTGCGCCGGACCGGCGAGCCGAAGTGGCCTGAGGCGCGCTGAGACAATCGGCCGATGGAAAACCTGCCCTGGATCACGCTGGCGCTCAGTGTTGCCACGCTGCTGTTGGTGCTGTGGCTCGCGTTGCGCAGTTCAGAAAACGCCAGGGCACACGCCGACCACGAGGCGCTGATCGACGCGGTACGCAGTGCCTCCGAGCGGCTGGAACGCGAGCTGCGCGACGAGCTCGGACGCAGCGCCCAGGGCACGCGCGTCGAACTGGGCACGGCGCTCGGCACCTTCCAGCAGACGCTGCTGAACCAGCAGGGCGACGTGGCCCGTACCCAGACCACGCAGGCGCAGGCCTCGCGCGAATCGCTCGATGCGGCGCTCAAGCGCTTCTCCGACACCCTGGGCGCCCAGCTGCGCGACATGGCCGAGGCCAACGAGCGGCGCCTGGGCGAGGTCAAGACCAGCGTCGAGCAGCGGCTCACCACGCTGCAGCAGGGCAACGAGGCCAAGCTCGAACAGATGCGTGCCACCGTCGACGAGAAGCTGCACGCCACGCTCGAAGCGCGCCTGGGCGAAAGCTTCAAGCAGGTCGCCGACCGGCTCGACCAGGTGCACCGCGGGCTGGGGGAGATGCAGGGACTAGCGAAGGACGTGGGCTCGCTGAACCGCGTGCTCAACAACGTGAAGTCGCGCGGGGTGTTCGGCGAGGTGCAACTGGCCGGACTGCTGGAACAGGTGTTCACGCCCGACCAGTACGCGACCAACGTCGAAACCATCCCCGGCAGCGGTGCGCGGGTCGAGTTCGCGATCAAGCTGCCGGGCCGTCGCGACGACAACCTGCCGCTGTGGCTGCCGATCGATGCGAAGTTCCCGCGCGAAGACTACGAGCGCCTGCTCGATGCGCAGGAGCGCGCTGACCGGCCCGAGGCGGAAGCGGCGGGCAAGGCGATCGAGCTGCGCCTGCGGGCCGAGGCGAAGACGATCCGCGAGAAGTACGTGGCCGCACCGCACACCACCGAATTCGCGATCCTGTTCGTGCCGACTGAAGGGCTGTACGCCGAAGCGCTGCGCCGCCCCGGCCTGATGGAAGCGCTGCAGCGCGAACACCGCGTCACGCTGGCCGGCCCGACCACGCTGCTGGCCACGCTGAACAGCCTGCAGATGGGCTTTCGCACGCTGGCGCTGGAAAAGCGCTCGACCGAAGTGTGGGAGGTGCTGGGCGCGGTGAAGACCGAGTTCGGCAAGTTCGGCGAGGTGCTCGCGAAGACCAAGAAGAAGCTCGACGAGGCCAGCAACACGATCGACGCCGCCCAGACGCGTACCAACGCGATGACACGCAAGCTGAAGTCGGTTGAAGCCTTGTCCGAGGCGCACACGCGCGCGCTGCTGCCGGGCGCCGATGCCGATGGGCTGGCTGACACTGACACCGAGTTGTTGTCCGCCGAGGTTCCCTCGGCCCGCAATTGATGGCGTTTTCGCGGGCGCTGCTGGCGCTGATCCTGGGGCAAGTCTTTCTGCACGCCTGCATGACGGGGGTGCGGGTCGCCGCTCCGTTGCTGATGCTGCGGCAAGGCCACGCCGAGTGGGCGGTGGGCTTGCTGCTGGGCTTGTTCGCGGCTGCGCCGGTGGCCACCGCGTTGCGCTCGGGCCGGATGGCCGATCGCCATGGTTACCACCGGCCGATGCGGCTGGCCATCGCGCTGGCGGTGTTCGGGGCGCTGCTGGCGGCCGCGTCGGTGTGGTTGACGCCGTCAGCGCCAAACGCCGGGTGGCCTGTGCTGGATGCGTTGAGGTTCGCGCCGCGCGGCGCGTCGTTCGCCATGCTGGCGGTGGCCGCGATGCTGTGCGGCGTGGGCGCCAACATGGGCCTGATCACGATCCAGCGCAGTGCCGGGCGACTGGCGTCCGGCGGCACCGAAGTCACGCGGGTGTTCAGCTGGTTGGGCCTGGCCCCGGCGGTGTCGAACATGATCGGCCCGGTCGTGGCCGGTGCCGTCATCGACGCGGCCGGATTCGGCAGCGCTTTTCTGGTGCTGGCGGCGTTGCCATTAGTCAGCCTGGCGTGGATGCGGCAGGTGCCTGTCGACGTGCCGGCGGCACGGGCGGTGGATGCGCCGACCACCAGCGCCTGGACGCTGCTGCGCCTGCCGGGTCTGCGCCGCCTGCTGCTGGTGAACTGGTTGTTGTCGTCGAGCTGGGACCTGCACGCGTTCCTCGTGCCGGTGCTGGGTCACGAGCGGGGCCTGAGCGCGTCGGCGATCGGGCTGATCCTGGGCACCTTCGCTGCTGCGGTGGCCGCCGTGCGGCTGGTGATTCCGTGGATCGCGCACCACCTGCGCGAGGCGCAGGTGCTGACCGGCGCGATGCTCACCACGGCGGCGGTGTTTGTGATCTATCCGTTTGCCCAGTCCGCGCTTGCGATGGCGGTGTGTGGCGCGTCGCTGGGCATGGCACTGGGTTGCGTGCAGCCGATGATCATGACCGCCTTGCACCGACTGACACCCCAGCCTCGCCACGGCGAGGCGCTGGCGCTGCGCTCGATGACGATCAACGGGGCCAGCACGTTGATGCCGTTGTGCTTCGGGCTGGCGGGCTCGGTGCTCGGGGCTGCGCCACTGTTCTGGCTGATGGGCACCGCCATGGCCTCGGGCAGCCTGGCGGCATGGCAGGTCGGGCGCCGCTCGGACGACGCTCACCTCGCTGCGGTCAGAACTTGAATCCGCCGGTGCTGGGAGGCGGGTCGCGGCGTACTTCCTGCGCGTCGGTGAGCAACGCGGGGAGCCGGGCTGACTTGTCCTTTTGCGACGCGTCGCGCTGCTCGGTCAGCGGGGTCGCAGCGGCGAACTGGTAGCCGGCGGGCAGCTTCGATTCCCGGGGGTAGCCGGCGGCATCGAGGTACGAGGCCCAGCCGTCGGACGACCAGCCACGAACCACCTGTGCGCCGATCGTGATCGCCGGCAGGTCGTTGCCGCCGGTCAGCCGCAGCAGCATCGCGCCGTCGTCTTCGGTGGTGACGCTCTTTTCGGTGTACGGGATGCCGCGCTGCTGAAGGAACTGCCGTCCCGAATCACAGGGACCGCAGTTGGCAGAGCCGTACAGCGTGACCGGGTAGCGCTGCGCGGCCTCGCGCAAGTCAACGGGCAGGGCTGCGGTGGCGCTGGCGGTCGCACCGGTGGTCTTCAAGGGGGACAGCTTGTCGCCGCTGGCCAGTGGTGGCCGGTCGGTGTAGGTGACGCTGCCGTCTTTGGCGATGACCTTGTACTGCTGGGCAACGCCGGGCGACGAGATGCTGGCGAGGCACGCTGCGCAGGCGAGTGCGGCAGCCCAACCTGCGCCGGGGCGAAGCGGTGCAGGACGCCGGGAGTGTGGAGTCGAAGTCATGAGCAGGTCTCCTTGAACGTCGCGCGGCGCTGCCTGGTCGAGGCGCTCACGCCATGCCTTGATGACGCAGCAGTGCGTCGATGCTCGGTTCCCGGCCACGGAACGCCTTGAAACTTTCCATCGCGGGCCGGCTGCCGCCCGCCTCGAGCACCGCCTGCCGGTAACGCCGGCCGGTGGCGACATTCAGGACGCCGCCATCCTGTGCCGTTTCCTCGAAGGCCGACCATGCATCGGCCGACAGCACCTCGGCCCATTTGTAGCTGTAGTAGCCCGCGGAGTAGCCGCCCGCAAAGATGTGCGAGAAGCTGTGCTGGAAACGGTTCAGGGCCGGGGGCTTGAACACCGACACCTCGTTGCGCACCTCTTCGAGCACTTCGGCGATGCGGTCCTCGCTGCCCGGCTCGGCATGCAGCCGCATGTCGAACAAGGCGAATTCCACCTGCCGCAGCGTTTGAAGGCCACTCTGGAAGTTCTTGGCCGCCAGCATGCGGTCGAACAGTTCGCGGGGCAACGGCGCGCCAGTGTCGACGTGCGACGTCAGCCGCTTCACCACGTCCCACTCCCAGCAGAAGTTCTCCATGAACTGGCTGGGCAGTTCGACCGCGTCCCATTCGACGCCGGAGATGCCGGCCACGCCGATGTCGTCGACCTGCGTCAGCATGTGGTGCAGCCCATGGCCGAATTCATGGAACAGCGTGGTGACGTCGTCGTGGCTGAGCAGTGCAGCGCGCCCTGGCAGGGGGGGCGTGAAGTTGCACACCAGTTGGGCCACCGGCGTTTGCAGCCGACCCTCTGGCCGCGCCCAGCGGCCGCGCACGTCGTCCATCCAGGCGCCGGGCCGCTTGCCAGGGCGGGCATAAGGGTCGAGGTAGAACTGGCCGACCAGTTCCGCGCCACCGTCGGCCGAGCCGGCAATCGGCCGTTCGATGCGGAAGAAGCGCACGCTGGGGTGCCACACCGGCGCACTGTCGGGGCGGATCGTCACCTCGAACAAGGTTTCGATGATGCGGAACAGCCCTTCCAGCATCTTTGGCTCGGTGAAGTACTGCTTCACTTCGTGGTCGCTGAAGGCGTAACGGGCTTCCTTGAGCTTTTCGCTCGCGTAAGGCAGGTCCCAGGCCTGCAGGTCGTCGATGCCCAGTTCGGTGCGCGCGAATTCGCGCAGCTCGTCGAGGTCTCGCAGCGCATGGGGCCGTGCACGCCGTGCGAGGTCACGCAGGAAATCCGTGACCTGCTTCGGCGAGGCCGCCATCTTGGGAACCAGCGAGACATCGGCATAGCTGGCATAGCCCAGCAGACGCGCTTCTTCCTGGCGCAGGCGCAGCAGCTCGCGCATCACCTCGCTGTTGTCTTTTTCGGGCGGGCCCAGGTCGCTGGCCCGGGTGGCGTTGGCAACATACAGCCGCTCGCGCAACGCGCGGTCATGGGCGTACTGCATGACCGGGAAGTAACTGGGGAAATGCAGGGTCACCTTGTGCCCGGTCTTGCCTTCGGCCGCCGCCGCGGCCGCCGATGCCTCGCGTGCATCGGCCGGGACACCGTCGAGCTCCTCGGCCGAGGCGTAGTGGGCGTAGCCATCGGTGGCGTCGAGCACGTGTTCGGAAAACTTCTGCGCCAGTTCGGCCTGCAGTTCCTGCACGCGCTGGAAGCGTTGCTTGGCCTCGCCTTGCAGTTCGGCGCCAGCGAGCACGAAGTCGCGCATCGCGTTACCGAGCGCCCGACGGCGCGCCGGACTCAGGGTGGTGTCGGCCGCTTCGGCGATGGCCTTGTACTTGGCGTAGAGCCGCTCGTCGGCGGCGTGCCGGCTGGACTGCTCGGTGACCTTGGGCAGGGCCTCGGTGAAGGCCGCGCGCAGGGCAGGGGTGTCGGCAACGGCGTTCAGGTGGCCGATGGCGCCCCAGACAAAGCGCAGCCGTTCGCCGGCCGTGTCCAGCACGGCTGACACCGCGTCGTACTGCGCCGGCACGTCCGGGCCGACGGCGAGTTCAAGGGCCTCGTCGGAAGCCTGCAGCAGCACATCGATGGCGGGAGCCACGTGCTCCGGCCGGATCTGGTCGAAGGCAGGCAAGCCGTCAGTGCTGAGCAGGGGATTGGTCATGGCGTGCACGTTTGTCGGTGTAGGGGCAATCGAACGAGTGGAGGCGCATGAATCGTTTCCAGGTCGCGCGGCATCAAGTCCCGGTTCAGATGGTGCTGATCAGTGCGACCGCAAGGGCCGAGATTAACCGCTGTCACCTGCCTTGCCCAAAGCCCTTGGAGGCGATGCGAGAAGAACCACACGTCGGACACTGGCCCCGAAAACGTCAAAGGCCGCTGGAGGCGGCCTTTCTCGGGTAGGAGACAGGGAGTTGGCGACTCCCGGGTGTCACGACTTTCCCTGCGCACCCAGGGCAATCTTCAGCAGATCGGCCACGGTGTTGGCGTTGAGCTTTTCCATGATGTTGGCGCGGTGCGCCTCCACCGTCTTGATGCTGATGCCCAGGTCGTCGGCGATCTGCTTGTTCAGCCGTCCTGCGACGATGCGCTCGAGCACCTGGCTCTCCCGGGTGGTCAGGCGGGACAACAGGGCATCCCGGCTGGCGGCTTCCTGATGGTGCGAAAAAGCCGCGCGGGCCTGGTCCAGCATGCGCTCGACGAGGCGGACCAGTTCGTCTTCCTTGAATGGCTTCTCGATGAAGTCCATCGCACCTTTCTTCATCGTCGTGACTGCCATCGGCACGTCGCCGTGGCCGGTGATGAAGACGATGGGCAGCGGGCTCTTGCGTTCGAGCAGTCGGTCCTGAAGTTCCAGGCCGCTCATGCCGTCCATCCGAATGTCGGCAATCAGGCAGGCGACTTCTCGAGAGTCGAAACGTGACAGGAAGGACTCCGACGAGTCAAAACACTTGACCCGGTAGTCCTTGCCCTCGAGCAGCCATTGCAGGGAGTCGCGTACCGCTTCGTCGTCATCGACGACATAAACGGTGCCTTTCTTGGGAATCAAGCTCATGAGATCACAGCCGCGTTGGGTGAGGGGTGTGCTTCGATTCGGGCGGTCTCCACGGGCAGCGTGAACACGAAGCAGCAGCCAGAAACCGACCCTCCATTGTAGAGGTTCTCCGCCCTCATCCGTCCCCGGTGCGACTCGATGATCGATCGACACAAGCTCAGCCCGATGCCCAATCCTTCCGGTTTCGTGGAGAAAAATGCTTCGTACAGCCGCGCCAGCACTTCCGGTTTGATCCCCGGACCCATGTCGGTCACGCGGAATTCGATCACGTCGCCTTCCTCGGCCGTGCGTCTCGGAACGACCCGCAGTTCGATGTTGCGACGTGCCGGCGGCAGCCGGGCCGAATCGATCGCCTCGGCGGCGTTCTTCAGAAGGTTGAGGATCACCTGCTCGATGAGGATCGGGTCCACCATCAGGGGCGGCAGGCGCTGGGCCACGTAGGTGTGGATGGATACCCGCCTGCGGCGCAGCTCGATGCTGGCCAGATCGACCGCGTCGTCGACGATGGTTTGTGCGCTCGCTTCCTGGCTCTGAGGCTCGCTGCGTTTCACGAAGGCGCGGATGCGGTGAATGATCTGCCCGGCGCGCTGGGCTTGCCGGGATGTCTTTTCCAGGGCGGCGATCAGGTCGTCTTTCTCGATCGCGTTGCTCTTGACCCGCGACACCATCCCGTTGCAGTAGTTCGCAATCGCCGTCAGCGGCTGGTTCAGCTCGTGCGCCACCGACGATGCCATCTCGCCCATGGTCACCAGTCGGCTGGTCATCTGGGCCTTTTCCGACTGGCTGGCCGCCTGGCTTTCGGCGCGGCGCCGTGCCGTCACGTCGGTGGCGATCAGCATCTGCGCCAGCCGGCCGTCGGTCCATTGCAGATAGCGCACCCGCACGTCGAACCACTTGTTCAACGGTTCGATCAGCACCTCGCGCGGATCGGCGTTGATTTCCGTCAGCTCCTGGGTCGGCAGGCCGCCCAGGCTCTCCACCGACTCATCGGACTCGCTGCCGGGGATGACGTCGACATCGTCACCGGCCAGCAAGGCATGGCCCAGCGCATCGCCGCCGAACCACAGCCGGTAGGATCGATTGGCAAACAGCAGTTCGCCTTGCTGTACCGACAGCACCGACACCGCCGCGTCCAGCCCTTCGAGCACGGTGGTGAACCGTTCATGCGAGGCGGCGAGCTGGTCGCGCACGCGCTTGGCGTCGGTGATGTTGGTCATCGACGTCATCCAGCCGGTCTGCTGTCCCTTCGGGTCGACCAGCGGCGAGACATACATCCGCGCGTCGAACAGCTCGCCGTTCTTGTGCATGGCCTTGATCTCGATGCCGCCTGCGGGGCTTTTGCCTTCGAGTTCCTGCTGCAGCAGCCGGTGACTTTCTTCCTGGCGGTCCGGTGGCCAGTAGGGGAAGGGAGGCGTTCGTCCGATCAGCTCCTGCTCGCTGAAGCCGGTCATCTCGCAGAAGGCCGGATTCACGTAGGTGATGCGGCCTTCCATGTCCATGGCGCGCATGCCGGTGAGCATCGAGTTTTCCATCGCGCGGCGAAAGTTCGCCTCGGACACCAGCGCTGCTTGCATCTGCGAGCGCCGGCGCATGTGCCGCCAGGTGATCAGCAGCGTCCAGACCGTCAGCACGCTCAGGGCCACCACCATCCAGAACAGCGTGTTGCTGACCAGCCCGCCGGAGGTGCGATAGCCCTGGCCGCGCAGCATCAGCGAATTGCCTGATGGGAGCACGGGCACGTCGTGCGAGAGGGTGGCCGCGCGCAGGTCCTGGCCCGGCATCAGCATCACCGTGCTGGCGAGCAGGTGTCCGGCCGGATCGATCAGGCTGATCACGTGCCGCGCGCTGACATCGGCCGGCACCAGCAGCCGGATCAGGCTGTCGACCCGGTATTCGGCCACCAGCATGCCGAGAAAGGCATTGCGCACCGTCAGCGGCAGGTGCACCTGCACGGCCTTTGCCTGGGCGTTGTCGGTGAAGGCAGCGGAGTACACCGTGTCGCGGGTCTGGCGAGCGGCGCGGAAGGCGTTCTCGGGGGCGCTGTCGGTCCCCTCGCGAGGCAAGGAGTTGCCCAGTTGTTCGACGATCAGGGCCGGGTCGTTGTCGATCCGGTAGCCACGCGCGGATTGCGTCGCGACGATCCCCCGTTCGGGGTCCAGCCAGTAGATGCGACTGATTTCAGGATGTTCGCGGATCAGGTCGGCAGCGTTGCGCAGAAACAGGTTGCGGTCCGGGCGGTGCACCACCAGTTCCTGGGCGATGCGGCCGAGCTGTTCCTCGTTCTCGATCAGGCGCAGCCGGATGTGCTGCTGGACGACCTCGGTGTCGCGGCGTACCGAATCGCCGGCGCGCTGCGACGCCTCGTTGCGCAGGTACCAGAACGCCGAAATGATGGCCGCCAGGAACAGCAGCACCGAAACCAAAGGCGCCAGGGTCGCGTATCGATCCTGGCGCGCCAGGGATTGCTTGCGCCACCAGCGACTGAATCCACGGCGCTCGAATGGCGGTGCGTCGCGCAATCGCTTGCCAAGGTCGAGGGGGAGTCGCATGGTGCCAATTATCGATCGCGGCTGACACGTCGCACATGGAGGCATGGTTCAAAATGGGGCTCTGTAGAACCCGTGGTTTGTGCGACTTCCAAGCTGGACGCTGCCCGACTCGGAACCATGCAGATGCGAGAATGCATCTCAACAACAACACCTCGCCCGTCCGGAGACACCATGTCCGCAATGCCCGATCACCCCGCCGGCGATGTCCGCGCTTCTGCCGCCGACATCGACTCACAGGAAACCCGCGAGTGGCTCGATGCGCTGTCGGCGGTCATCGAGGGCGAAGGCCCCGAGCGCGCTCACTTCCTGCTGGAGCAATTGCTGGAGCACGCACGCCAGAACAGCATCGACATGCCGTTTTCGGCCACCACGGGCTACGTCAACACGATCGAACCGGAAGAAGAGGAGCGCAACCCCGGCAACCTCGAATTGGAAGGCCGGTTGCGTGCCTATATGCGCTGGAACGCCATGGCGATGGTGGTCAAGGCCAATCGCCTTCATCCCGCCGACGGGGGCGACCTCGGTGGTCACATCAGCAGCTTCGCCTCGCTGGCGCACATGTTTGCGGCGGGCTTCAACCACTTCTGGCATGCCGAGAGCGAAGGCCACGGCGGTGACTGTCTGTACATCCAGGGCCACAGCGCTCCGGGCATCTACGCCCGCGCCTTCATGGAGGGGCGGCTCACCGAAGAGCAGTTGCTGAACTTCCGCCAGGAAGGCGCCGGCAACGGGCTGAGCAGCTACCCGCACCCGAAGCTGATGCCCGAGTTCTGGCAGTTCCCCACCGTCTCGATGGGCCTGGGCCCGCTGATGGCGATCTACCAGGCCCGCTTCCTGAAGTACCTGCACGCCCGCGGCATCGCCGATACGGCCAACCGCAAGGTCTGGGTGTTCTGCGGCGACGGCGAGATGGACGAGCCCGAGAGCCTAGGCGCCATCAGCCTGGCGGCGCGTGAAAAGCTCGACAACCTGATCTTCGTCGTCAACTGCAACCTGCAGCGCCTGGACGGTCCGGTGCGTGGCAACGGCAAGATCATCCAGGAGCTGGAAGGCGAATTCCGCGGTTCGGGCTGGAACGTCATCAAGCTGATCTGGGGCAAGGAGTGGGACAGCCTGCTGGCCAAGGACAAGGACGGCGCCCTGCGCAAGATCATGATGGACACGCTCGACGGCGACTATCAGGCCTTCAAGGCCAACGACGGCGCCTTCGTCCGCAAGCACTTCTTCGGACGTGACCCGCGCACGCTGGAGATGGTGGCCAAGATGAGCGACAGCGACATCTGGAACCTGCGCCGCGGCGGGCACGACGCGAGCAAGGTCTACGCCGCCTTCCACAAGGCCAACAGCACCAAGGGACAGCCCACCGTGCTGCTGGTGAAGACGGTGAAGGGCTGGGGCATGGGCGAAGCCGGTGAAGGCAAGAACACCGCGCACCAGACCAAGAAGCTCACCGATGACGACATCCGCCGTTTCCGTGATCGCTTCAACATTCCCATCTCCGACGCCGATCTGCCCAACATCCCGTTCTACAAGCCGGCCGATGACACGCCGGAGATGAAGTACCTGCACGAGCGCCGCCGCGCCCTCGGCGGCTACCTGCCCAAGCGCCGCGCAAAAGCCGACGAGCAGTTCATCGTGCCGCCGCTGGAGACCTTCAAGGCCGTGCTCGAGCCCACCGCCGAAGGCCGCGAGATCAGCACGACGCAGGCCTATGTGCGCTTCCTGAACACGCTGCTGCGCGATGCGGCCCTCGGTCCGCGCGTGGTGCCGATCCTGGTCGACGAGGCGCGCACCTTCGGCATGGAGGGCCTGTTCCGCCAGATCGGCATCTACAACCCTGCAGGGCAGAACTACACCCCGGTCGACAAGGACCAGGTGATGTACTACCGCGAGGCCCAGAACGGCCAGATCCTTCAAGAGGGCATCAACGAGGCCGGTGGCATGGGCAGCTGGATCGCCGCGGCGACCAGCTACTCGACGAACAACCGGATCATGATCCCGTTCTACGTCTACTACTCGATGTTCGGCTTCCAGCGCATCGGCGACATGGCCTGGGCGGCGGGTGACATGCAGGCGCGCGGCTTCCTGCTCGGCGGCACCAGCGGTCGCACCACGCTGAACGGCGAAGGCCTGCAGCACGAGGACGGTCACAGCCACATCCTGGCCGGCACCATTCCCAACTGCATCAGCTACGACCCGACCTTCGCGCACGAGGTGGGCGTGATCCTGCACCACGGCCTGAAGCGCATGGTGGAACGCCAGGAAAACGTCTATTACTACATCACCCTGCTCAACGAGAACTACCCGATGCCCGGCCTGAAGTCCGGCACCGAGGAACAGATCATCAAGGGCATGTACCTGCTGTTGGAAGGTGAAGGCGCCAAGAAGAAGCCGCGCGTCAACCTGCTGGGCAGCGGCACGATCCTGCGCGAGAGCATCGAAGCCAAGAAGCTGCTCGAGGCCGACTGGGGCGTGGTCGCCAACGTCTGGAGCTGCCCGAGCTTCAACGAGCTGACCCGTGAAGGCCAGGACGTCGAGCGCTGGAACCTGCTGCACCCGACGGCCGAAGCCAAGGTGCCCTACGTCACCCAGCAGCTGGCCGCGTACGCCGGCCCGGTGGTGGCCAGCACCGACTACATGAAGAACTACGCCGAGCAGATCCGTGCCTTCATACCCAAGGGCCGCACCTACAAGGTGCTGGGCACCGACGGCTTCGGGCGCAGCGACTTCCGCAGCAAGCTGCGCGAGCACTTCGAGGTGAACCGTCACTACATCGTGGTGGCCGCGCTCAAGACGCTCAGCGATGAAGGCTCGATGCCCGCCGCCAAGGTGGCCGAGGCCATCGCGAAGTACGGCATCGATGCCGACAAGATCAATCCCCTGTACGCATAACAAGAACGGAGAGAAGACATGGCCACGGTAGAAGTCAAGGTGCCGGACATCGGCGACTTCAAGGACGTCGAGATCATCGAGTTGTTGGTCAAGGCTGGCGACACGGTCGCTGTCGACCAGTCCCTGCTGACGGTGGAGTCGGACAAGGCATCCATGGAAATCCCGTCCTCGCATGCGGGCGTGGTGAAGGAGATGAAGGTCAAGCTCGGCGACAAGGTCAGCCAGGGCGTGCTGGTTCTGTTGCTGGAGTCCGCCGGCGCCGGTGCGCCTGCTGCACCCGCAGCGGCCCCGGTGGCCGCACCCGCACCTGCTCCGACCGCTGCGCCTGCGGCAGCGCCTGCCGCGGCCGCAGCGTCTGCGGGCCCGGTCGAAGTCCGTGTGCCCGACATCGGCGACTTCAAGGAAGTGGCCGTGATCGAGGTGTTCGTCAAGCCGGGCGACAGCGTGAAGGTCGAGCAAAGCCTGATCACGGTGGAAAGCGACAAGGCCTCGATGGAGATCCCGTCGTCGCATGCCGG
>FRDC01004410.1_pt1 | contig 14301 bp, 20 predicted proteins | sample 1106171 | NCBI WGS metagenome assembly FRDC01 (sample SAMEA3930566, study PRJEB13176) | freshwater metagenome | biome: Drinking water system; feature: drinking water; material: water | place: Singapore | collected 2014-12-20
TGCTGTGCCTACCTTTGCTAACAATAAACCTGGCGTAGCATCTACAGTTAGGTGGGTAGATATAAATTGTAATGGAACTACGTATTATGTTCCAGTATGGACCTAAGGAGAATAAATTGAGGCAAAAGATAATTAATATAGCTCCTGTAGAGGATATTATATCATATGAATGTAATTATCCAGGAAAATTTATAAAAATATTAGTAGGAGTAGGTAATGATGACGGTAAAGGTAACTTTATGCCTACACCGGATCAGAGTTATGAAGTTATAACTCTGTATGATGAGGATTTTGATGCCTTAATGGCAGCTACAGAAACTAAACCCAAAAATGTATTTAGAAAAGAAGACTTATGGCCTTTCGTAGACTCGCTTAGACCTATAGTGGCAGCTGAAAAATTAAATGGTAGGGTGAGATAGTCGTGGCTAACTTGAGAATATTATATAAAAATATTGCAGACAATGTGTCCTCTATATCTGGACTAAGAGCAGCAAGTGTAGGTATGAATTATGATAAATTACTTACAGAGATTAAAACTGAAGTATTTAGGAGTACTAATACATCTCCTATTATTACGTATAATTGGAGTACAGATCAGAGTATAAATTGTGTAATACTTCCATGCACCAACTTATCTGAATCAGCTACTATAAGAATAAGGCTATATAACGCTTTGAATAATCTATTATATGATAGTAGAGCAGTAGATGCAGTACTATCTACACATATTTATAGTGGCCCCCTTACCTATAATGTTAATTTATTCTCTTTTGGTTTCTATTCAAAGACTGCTCACTGGATACCTACATTATATTCAACAGTTAGAAAAATGGAAATTATATTATCTGATCCCAGTAATCCTGCAGGGTACATAGATTGTAGCAGAGTACTTGCGGGGGAATATTGGGAACCTACTTATAATGTTGATAAAGGGCTACAGCTTAGTACACTAGACGAAAGCATAACCTCTAGAACAAATGCAGGGAACTTAGTCTCTAATAGAGGCTTTATATATGATAAAGTATCCTTTAACTATTCTTTAGTACCTTCTACGGATAAAAGTACCTTGTCTGAAATAATTAAGTCTGTAGGTACTTCTAAGAACTTTTTTGTAAGCATATTTCCAGAGAACTCCGATGGAGATGAGGAACATGACTTTATGCTTTATGGGAAGAGATCTAACTCTGCATTAACATACAAAGCCTTTACATTCTACGACCACTCTATGGAGATTACAAGCTGGTAGTAGAAATAAAATTTACTATTGTTTAATTCTCACTATAGTGATATAATGGACATAAATTATAAAAGGAAAATTTTTATGGGCATAGAAGAATTAGACTTAAAAGTTAAACTGATAGAAGCAAGAGTAGTAAGTCTAGAAGAATTCAAGGATTTTTGTAAGGATACTCACCAAGGTCATATAAGAAATGATGATATACATCATACTACAGCAGGGAGACACTTTGAACTAATCAATAAAGCACTAATATCCAATGAGGCTATGTCTTCTTCTATAACAGACTTATCTAACTCTGTAAAATCCTTATCTAGTTTTATAGATACCAATAAGGAGTCTTTGAACTTAATATTTTCAATACTATCTGGCTTAAAAGGCATGAAAAAAGCTGTTATAGGGTTAGCAGCTATAGTAGCTGCTATAGGAGTTATATTAGGAGCTGCTATAACTACTTGGTCTATATTAAGTTCCCCACATATTTTAGAAACTTTAATGAAGTTAGGCACAATACAATGAAAAAATTAATAGTATTAATACTTACTGTTGTACTATTAGGTTGCAGTACACTTAAAAGTATAGAGAATATACACGATACCTCACTAATGGTAGCTAATGGTGAAGTTGTACATGAAATAAAAGCCATAGATCTTTCTTCTACAAACTTAACTATAGTAGACCATTCAATCAATAAACTAAAGATATTTATTGAAAAGTGGGATAAAGTAGAGAACATAGATAATTTAGATGAGTTTATAACAGAGTATAAAGATGCAAAGTCTAATTACTTAGCTATACAGAGAGTAATAACTACCAATTACGATAAATATCCTAAAGAATTACAGACTAAATTCTTAAAATATCAGAAAAACGCTCAGAACCTTGACAATACTGTACAGAAACTAATTTTGGGTAAAAATATTTATGCTGCTACAAAAGTAGGGGTAAAACTGGCTATGTTAGCTGTAGGTGCATTAAAATGATTGAATTAACTGAACAGGTCTATCAAATAGTATACTTTGTATTAGCTGGACTATTTGGTATGTTATATGCGTACTGCTGGAGGTGGGTGGAATTAAAAAACTCCCCTTCTTTATGGTCCTATCTCTTTGGAGATAAGAAAGAAACCTTAAAAGTACTATTAGTATTTATAAGCACTGTAGCAGGTACTATTGGTTTGGATTATTTAAGTAATCTTTCTACATTTCAAATATTATTAGCAGGTGGAGGTTTAGGCTTATTAATACCTCAAAAAGTAGACGAAAAGGAATCTAAGAATAAAAATGGAGATAAGTAGTTATGGCCACACAGAATCAAGAATCTAAAACATTAGTAGATGACTACACAAATGCCTCATATGTGTATATTTGTAGTACGCACGAACTTAGTGCACTAACCAGTGAAGCTAAGCGGACTATTAAAAGAATTAATAATACTACTGGGTTAACCCAGTATGCAGATGGAAACGATCTTCCTGATAATATTGCTGACAATCGTGTCGGTTTAACATACGTGTAAGTATGTTAAACTTTAGTAATTTAAAAAGTATTATTCCTGACAACGTATATAATGACCTATTAGATATCATACTTAAATACGATATATCTACACCAGGTAGATTAGCACATTTTCTTGCTCAATGTGCTCATGAGAGTAGTATGTTTTCTAAGAAAGAAGAGAATCTTAATTATTCAAGTGAAGGACTACTTAAAGTATTTAAAAAATATTTTGACCACGAATTAGCTAGTCTATATGCTAGGAATCCAAAAAAGATAGCTAATAGGGTGTACGCTAATAGAATGGGTAATTCTGATGAAGCTTCTGGAGATGGCTGGAACTATAGAGGTAGAGGTTATATTCAATTAACCGGTAAGAATAATTATAAAGCTTTCGATTTGTATTGTTCGGATAATATAATACAGAAACCTGATTTAGTATCCTCTAAATACCCTTTAGAGGTATCGGGGTGGTTTTGGGGTGCACATAACCTGAATTCAGTGGCAGACAAGGGCAATAGTCCTGAAATAATAACTAAAATAACTAAATTAATCAATGGAGGTACTAATGGCCTTCAGGATAGGATAGCACTTTTTAATAAATTTTTAGGGTATATAAAGAATGAATAGATTTTCTAATCTACTGGATTTTGTAGCTAACTTAAGTACTACAGATCCCAAACGACTATCTAAGGCAGATATAACAAATATTAAACTGTATATTGATAGTGATGGCTGTACTGGTGTACCAGATTTCTACAAAGAAGAGTGTATAAAACATGACTTCTACTATAGAACCCACCATAATTTTGCTGGTAAACTTATTTCTAGAGAAGAAGCAGATAAGCTATTTTTACTAGGAATTCAGGCTAAGTCTAAGTTTAAAAAGTATTCCCCTATGGCTTTTTGGAGATATATAGGAGTTAGACTATTTGGTAAATCTGCTTGGCTAGAAGGCAACTCTTGCCATTAATATAAGGATATAGCATGACAACACTATTTTCAACTACCCACTCTATAAAGAAAGCCTATGTCCCTCTAGGAGATCCTTATGGCGATGCTTACTCTGAGCTAATAACAGTAGTAGGGGCTACATCAGCATCAGAAGAAAGAGTAGTAGACGGAACTTTATTTTTAGCAGGTGATTATACTTCTGGTTTAGCCTATAATACTGGAGTTAATATACTTATTCAGAATGGGTCCAATGATGGTCTATATTTATTGAGCACAATCCTTACTTCTATGGACTGTAAAGTGGAGATATTTGAAACGCCTACTTTCTCAGCAGCAGGATCTGCTATTACAGCTAGGAACCTAAATAGGACTTCTGCAAAAGTTATTGGCGCAACTATAACTAAAAATCCTACGGTAAGTGTAAACGGCACTCAAATAGGCCCAACTATAATGAATCAAGCAAATATTAAATCCGTGCTACTAGATAATGTAATTCTTTTAGCTCCTTCTACTAATTACTACATTAAAGTTACAAATGTCTCTAATAATGTAGGTATCATAAATATTTTATTAGAACTTTATCAACCTAATTTATAGTAGGTATAAATGCGTAAAATTAATTCTGGTAAAGCTTCCAGAAAAAAACTTAATAATCCGACCAGTGACAGTATCCCGGATTATGGCTTTAGTGAAATAAAACCTTTAAACCCCACACAATCTAGATATTTAGACTCTATGAGACAAAGTAGTATAATATTTGGTATAGGTAGTGCTGGAACAGGAAAAACGTTTTTAGCGGCTAATTATGCCGCTAATCTTTTATTTCATAGAAATATAGAGAAGATAGTTATAACTAGACCTAATGTTGAATCTGGAAGACCTTTAGGGTTTTTACCCGGGGAATTAGAAGAGAAGTATGCTCCTTACTTAGAGCCTTTTAACGATTGTTTCAGAAAATTTTTAGGTAAAAGTTTTTATGACTATTGCCTAAAGACTAAAGTAATAGAACCTATCCCCCTAGGATTTATGCGTGGTAGAAGTTTTGATAACACCTTTATTTTAGCAGATGAGATGCAGAATGCTACTAAAAACGACATGCTGATGTTTCTTAGTAGAATAGGTAAGAATTCAAAGATAATAATAAGTGGTGATCCATGTCAATGTGATATTAGTGATAGTGGGCTAGAGGATGCTACTAGAAGGTTAAGTAGAATTAAAGGTGTAGAAGTTGTAGAGTTTTTTAGTGATGATATTGTAAGATCACCACTATGTAAGCAAATTATTATGGCATATAGTAATTTGTATAGTATTTAATGTACATTCAAATAAAGGAATTAAAATTATGGCAGTTACTTATAAAAGTTCAACCGGTGAAACAATCAATGTAGGTTCTTATGTGGTAACAGTAGAACCGGGTCTTTAACTAACCCAAGCAGTAGAGGAATTAGATGCTTTAGTAGGGATCAGCCTTACTCGCACAAATACATCGGCTACAGAATTAAAATCTTATCCTTCAGAAATAGTAACCTGTGTTCCAGTAATTATACCAAATAGTTCCACTGTTGCTACTAATGGTGGTATTACTGTTACTGCTTTACCTACCACATATTCTGGTGGTGCTTGGGTCTATTTACCAGCAGGTGCAGTAGTAGGCGGTTCAGCTGGATATTACTGGACTGTATTTAGCAGCACAACAGCAGGTTCAGTAAAAACGAATTATATTAATCCTACATCAGAATTTTTACCTTATGTACCTACAGGTACATTAACAACAGCTGTAGGTTCGAACGCTTCGTACACAACCCCAGCAGCTACTGATATCAATATGTTGAACATAGCTCTACCGGCTAATCACTTAAGGGATAATAGCCCTGTAAGGATGTTTAGTCGTATAGTAGTAACAAATTCAGCAGATGATAAGATAGTTAAACATATACTAGATACTGCTGCAGTAGGTAATTTAGTTATGGGATCTCAAACATACACTACATCTACTGGTGGTTCGCTAAATACTGCTATGTTCTCTAGAAGCTCTAACAAACAGGTAACAGGTACTTTTGGTGACTCTACAACTTCTACTACTACATATGGTACAATAGATACCACAGTAGCAAGTAACCTCTTAGTAACAGGTCAGTTAGAAGTTGCTACTTCTGACTATATAGTTTTAGAAGCATTTATATCGTCTATAACTATTGCATAGTAAAATAAAAAACCCGCTGATAGTATTAGCTATCAGCGGGTTTTTTATTTTACTACTACTCTTCCATTTGTCAGGGTAATAGTTTTGTCTATAGACTTAAAATATTCTTTCCATGTACTTGTCCAGGGACCACGGAATGATATTACCCAAGTTTTGTCAGCTATTCCAAATACTTGATGCATCCTGTCTCTAGGTGTAAATATAGGCTTAAAAGAAGGTACTAGATCCATCCACTTATAGTCATTAGTAGTCTTAATATGCTCCTTCAAGTGGCCTTTAATCACCCATGATATAGCATGGAATGCATGATTATGAAAAGCCTCTCGTGATCCTTTATCAAAGCATAGTAGTACTATTGAAAATAATGATTTAATCTCTACTAACCAATATCCAGTAACATTACTATCCCTTCCTCCATCCTTGCCTTTATACATTATCTTCATTAGATAGTGCCTTATCCTTTGCCATAATCTGCTCATTTGTCTGTGTGAGGATGGAGCTAAGTATATCAAACACGTGCTTTGCTGGTAGTTCCTTTAAAGCTGCTACTATTAACTCTACACTTTGTATTGGTAGAGTTAATAGTATTAATTTTTGATCCGTCATAAGTCTTCACTCTCTAGTACAGTATCACCCAAAGTTTTTGAAATTGCTCCTAGTAAATATCCGCCAGGATTCTCTTCCTGCGGACTTACTTGAATTTTATCAATATTTAACCACTCATTCATAAACTTTAGTGGGTTATTTGAAGGTAAGTCCTCAAATTTATCCGCCATTCCAAAAAATACAATAGGATCTTTGGCACAATACATTAACCATTTAATTAAAGAAGCTTCGTCTACTCCAGGCAGTTCTCTACCTTCTGATGTTAGATGCTTGATCCAATTAACCTCTGTTCTTATGATATCTTTTAATAATACCTCTATAAAAGGTTTAAGTTTATTAAATGTGGTTAAACCTCTATCAGTACGTAATTCGTAATCTAAGGTAGTTTTGTGTGCCTCTACATGAATCTCTATCTCATCTTGAGCTATTTTTTGTACAGATTTTCCTGCAGGAACAAATATACCTGAATTAGCTATAGCAAAGGTAACAGAAAAACTGGGCATGAACTGTACTCTCTCTAAACAGTACATTGTTACTACGAATTTAAAAATAGCTTCATAAGCTATAGGATCGTGCCTAGATATTTCTCCCATTGCTAACAAATGACTAGTAGTATATACTTCTGCAAATATATCTGTAACTACTTTAGATCGCTCTACTACGTGTGACATTTTTTGAACCATAGGAATAATCTCTTCTGGATTATCAAAACTATTCCTAAATATCTCTGAATAAGTTAGTGCATGCACATTTTCATTACGTACTATTTCTGGATATAAGCAATTTAATTCTGTAGAGGATATAAAAGGGGCAGCTATTGAGTATAAAGATCTTGAAGCTATAGAATCCGCTTCCCATTGCCAAGCTAGTGTAAGCAGCATCATTTCATATACTGTTCTAGAACATGTTTTAAAATCTCTATTGCAAGATGTAAGATCAAATTCATTTTCATCCCAATCTTGAGATTTTAGCTTTTTATACAATCTCCATAATTCTGGGTAATGTCTATGTATACTATCTATAACTCCCATTTCCTCCCCTAAAAATAGGGAAGGAGTACTGTAATCAGACTTACTATTATTAAATATATTTTTTTCCATTATGCGTCACAAGCTCCTGAAGTACACACGCTCTCTTTCCTATTACTATCTATATTAGATACTCTTGAGTTTTGGTAGTATCTAGATTTCATTCCATATCTAACAGTATTTAAATAGTCGCTAAGCATCTTAGTATCCTCTACCTCTATACTTTTAGACCTGTCCTCATAGAAGTCAGCACTTATTGCTTGATCTGTAAATTTTTGTATAATAGCATAAACTTTTATTAGATCTTCTGTCTTTATATCCCAAGCAGACTGGTAAGAACTATATAACAAGTCACTATCTCTAGCTACCCAATCTATTAAGTTTGTTTCATCTGATTTCTTTAAAGCTACTTCCCTAATTGGATAAATACCATTTGGAACTCCTGTAGGCTTAGAAGAAGATTCCGTTGGCATATAAGCTACTAAGCTACTATGCGCTATACCTTTATTGGCTATAATTTCTGCTCGTAAGGCTTCCCAATCGTAAACTAACGGTGTGTTTACTATCTTATTAACATTCTTTTTATAGGTGTCTATAGGAAGCCATCCTTGAGGCCATTTAGTTTTATGCATCCATTTAGCTATACCTGTTTCTTTAGAGATCTTTAAGCTTTGCTTTATTAAACAATAAGTATGCCTCTCAGCTACTCTATGGATCTCCTCTAAACCTTCTTTTTCTGTATACTTTAAACCTTTTCTAGCTAGATAATGAGCTAAACCTAGTATACCTATTCCGGCATTATATCTACGTTTTGCTGTATACCCAAGATTAGGTAAAGCATAATCAGCTTTCTCTATACACTTATTAACCATTTTTAAAGCATAGTAGCAAGCAGACATATACTCCTCATCCGAATATATATTCGAAACTACAATAGCTCCTAAGCTACATAAAGCTACTTCTGGAGTAGGCTTCTTTTTTAGTATACGCTGTACATCCTTCCCTTCCTTAAGATTACCGGCAAAAGTTTCCTCACCTGCGCTATTTATAACTTTTTCACTATATGGAAGTTTATGGACTACGCCATCAAAATCCTCATACTCAATGAATCCAGTATCTTCCTCTGAGTACAATTCCGTAACAGATGTAAAAGCAGCTGTAGGTAATGCTATCTCTTGGCACAGATTACTAGAGTAAATAGGCTCTTTAAAAGGGGTATGCCTATTCATTTCATCTATATTTACAAAATAGTGGGTTCCTACCTCATAACTTTGTTGTAGAGCTGTAGATAAGAGCTGTCTAGCACTTATATAGGTTTTGGGTATTAGAGCATTTGAATCATACTTAGAGTACAATTCTTCGAAGTAATCTTGATCTCCACTAAACATAGCTTCAAATAGCTCTGGATGGCTATAACTTGTGAAGGTAAATACATTTTCATTATTTGCCGCTTTTTTAGCAAATAATCTATTAGCTAAAATAGAAAAATGTATATCTCTATTCTTATTAGCCTCTGTAGATCTTGGGTTTTGCAATTGTGCTATAGTAAATGCTTCAGGATCAAAACAGGAATAATGCTGTGTACAAGCTCCACCCCTACTGCCTTGTTTATTTGCCAGAACTGCTCCTGCTACAGATTTAAAGTACGGTCTTTTACCTTGGTGTAAGAACAAGCCGTTTTTTATAGGATCGTTTAGCGTCCTAGTATTTATAAATCCCCCTATGCCAGCACTCATATAAGTCATAGTATAGGCAATATGATCTCCAGCCGCTAAAGAAGCTGCATTATCATTAGTCGTGTATACACAACAAGAAGCGTATCCGTTATGCAAAGTACCTAAATTGTTATAATTAGGGGTAGGAGCACTTATTCTACCTAATGAGAAGTGATCATACCAATTCTTGACATGCATTAATCTACTTTCTTTCGGCTCATCTTCAGCTAAGGCTAATGCCATCCGCATATATGTATATTGCGGTGTTTCATAGTATTTTTTAGCTTTTTTATCTTGAATAGAGTATTTATTTAATATATACTCTATTTGGAATAATGCCATAGTAAAATCTCTACTATGATCTATAAAGCTTTCTATAACTTCGTATTCTGAATACGAGTAGTCTAACTTCTTCATTAATTTTTTTGAAGCTAGAGTCTTGCATAATTCTCTTATTGTGGGCATAGTATACCCAAATAGTTTTTTCTGAAGAGCAGAGGAGAATAACTTACCTGCCATTAGACTATAAGGCCAAGTCTGTTTTTCTGCGCAGGCTTTAATTAAAGCATTTTGTAAATCTTCTGAACTCATTTCCTCTGGAGCATTCCTAACAGCATCTATTACTACAGAAGACCAGTCAACTCTATCATTTAAAGTTTCACATGCCCACTTACTCCAGTAGTTGAGCTTTGAAGCCTCAAAAGGTTCTATCTTACCGTTTCTCTTTAATATAGTTTTAATCAACTGCAGTACCCTCCAGAGTTATTATTTTTTTAAGTGTTAAACTTCCTATTAGCTGAAGCGTAGCTATTCTTGTTTTTCCTGCTTTAATTTTATATGGCATAGAGTTAAAATTTGTAAGAGTGATGGTTATATCTTCACATACCCCTCTTAGAATTAAACCAGCGGACGGTAATAATATTTTATCTCTAGCCTGATGTTCTACATTAGTTAAAATTGCACTACATTTATCTGTAAAATATAGAGAGATATCAGTACGGATACTAAAAGTATCTTGCGGAAGTAGATCTACATTCTCAGAAGAGACTAGTATAATATTTTGTCCCTCTAAAATAAGACTACTATTATTTTTAGAGGTATAGTTAATTTTAAGTTTATCCATCTAAAAGACTCCTCATGGTATTATCTACTTCTAGTATATTATCTCTACCAAGAGCTGTTTTATGATAGGAAACTAAGTCCATTAACTCCAAGTTTCTTAGTAATATATCTTTACTCTTGTTTAAGTTCACAATGTATTTAAGATTAGACTTAATAGGTAGAGCATCTATAATAGAGAATATGTCTCCGTAGGTATCTAATAAAGAAATAGCTCTCTGTGGTCCTACACCTTCTACTCCATTTATATTATCTTCCTTGGCTACTAAGCATTTCACATCCAAATGTTTAGAATGGGGGTAATCATAGTGCATACCCCAATTTTCAAGAGTAAACTCTTTTCTAGAAGTATATGCAAATCTACTTACATTATCTTTTAGTAATAAGTCCCAGTCCTCATCTGTAGATAATAACCACACATGATCAAAATGAGTATAATATGAACATACTATGTATGAAGCTATATCATCAGCCTCTACTTTTGGAAAACTAAGTACCTGTATATCAGAATTCTCCCTGACATATTGTAAAGCTTCCTTAAGATCTTCTAGAAAAAACAAATATAATTGTTTTTCAATATCTGTTTGATTCTTGAACTTTTCTTCTCTATCGCCCTTATATTCAGGGTATATTTTCATTCTATACGAGGACTTACCACCATCGGCTAAAACTACTACATGTTTAGCTGCATAAGATTTTCTAAATGATTGAATAGTAGCCAAGTATTCTTTAAAGAAGTGCCTAGTCCCTGAGTGTTTCCACCTAAAAGCTAAGTTATTACCATCTACTACTAATAGATTATTTTCATATACTACTTCTAGAGATTTACTCATTTCACCCTACACTATGAATTTTGGATTGTGGTGGTATAACCAATCTTCCAGTAATGATATATAGAAAGTATGATTGTTTACCGATATAAATAAATATTTATATTGCTCATTTGGAATAGTATCATTAAAGGCCACGAATAGTTTAGATCTATCAAATTTGAATATAAGTAAAGGTTTATTGTTATTTTCAGAAGCTTCCCTAACTGCCTGTTCCCAGAACTTTATTAGTTGAGGATTAGAGTCTGTAAGGACTTTACTACTTACATGGTCACCCTCATAATGTTTTACTTCTATAGTATACAGGTTCTTTTCTTTGGGCACATAAATATCTCCCTTTAACCCGTATCTGGCGTCTAATGCGCCAGATGAGGGTGTTCTTTCAAAAGCAAGACCAGTATATTTTTTTAAAGTATCTCTAACTACAGTTTCAGCTCTAGCTCCTTTAGCTCTACTGTCCACCATATTATTTTTTAGTAGATCCAGTAGATTTTGGAGTTTTTGCACTAGTAGAATTTGCACTAGTGGTCTTTACTTTATCCTCCGTATCCTTAGCTGCAGATGTAGGTTTATCGGTTATTGCAGGAGCGACTTCATCTTTGACTTCATCTTTGACTTCATTTTTGATCTCATCATCCCATACTGCAGGAGCTTCGGGCCTTAGTGTGACTAAATCTAATTCATCTATGGACACAAGTACTTCCCCGGAAAGTACTTTGATTCTTGAGTACTCTGCGTGATCCAACAGTTGGCCTTGGGTTAAGGCATCTTCACCTAAAACAATTTTTCCATCCGGAGATATCTTCTCTATTTTAATCATTTTTATTCCCTATTTAAGTAACTAATATTATTTTCTTTTAATACCTGAATAGAAGGTACTAAAGGATGCTGATATTCATGAGATACTATAATGGTATTTACACCTTCTTCTTCCAAGAGTATCTCCACTAATTTCTCCTTCCCGTCAGAATCTAATGTGGAAATAGATTCGTCCAAGAATAATAGATTTATACTATTCCCCGATATTTGCTGCAATAGTTTTCTTATACCTAATAACACAGAGACGTTAACTCTAGTTAATTCTCCGGCACTTAATGAGCTTATATCTGCACTAATACCGTTATTAGAGATATTTATATCTAACTTATCGCTTCCTGATAGGCTAAAGTCTATTTGAAATTGTCCTTTGCTTAATGCTATTAAATACTTATTTACTAGTTCTTGCAGCATATCTGTAATGGATTCTAATTTATATGCAACTAATCCATTAGTACTAAAAGCCTTAACTAAAGTAGCTATATAACCTAATTTAGTAGTTAATTCTGTGTGTTTTGTTCTCCAAGTATCTAGTTCTTCAGAGTATTCTTTTAGCTGCTCTTGTATTAGATCTATTTTACTATTATGTATCTCTACACTTTTATTAAAAGCTCTAGTAGCGTCTAGGGCTTTTTGTAATTCACTTATTCTTTTAGATACATCGCTAAGTTGTTGTTCTAAATCAGATTTATCTATAGTATATTCAGGTAAATTATGATCTATTAAACAGGCTAACTTTTCTATTGTTTGTCGAGCCTTCTCAAAAGCATCCCATTCTTTATTTATTCTCTCTAAGTCTTTTATTAGAGTGTTAAGTTGAAGCAACTCTTGATTTGCTTTTGCTATAGTTAACTCTTCCGTAGCAATAAGTTTTTCTCTAAATTCCCTATCTATATTTTGATTACAGGTAGGGCACGTATCTTTTAAAGCTAAAATCTTGGTTTTGGCCTTAGTAGCAGAGTCTATAGAGTTAGTTAATACTCCTCTTTTGTGTACGTAGGAGGAAATATCCTCTCTAGATTTATTAGGAGTACTAGGTAAATGAGTATTCTCTAACGTCTGCTTGTACACATTATTGTTTTCAATTTTTTTATTGTTACTAGTAACATCAGTTATTTGGGATCTTAAAGTATCTGCTTGATTTATAAGATCACTAGGAATAGCTTCTTCCGGTATTAAGTCTTGCCTACAAAAATCAGTATCAGAATGCTTAGCTATCCAGGTTTCTATAGTAGAAAGTTTTCCTTGTATAAAACTAATTTCCTTATTTAATTCAGACTGTATCTTCTTAATGATCTCCCCTACTAGGGTATACTTATTTAAGTTGACTAAATCTATGAGAAACTTTTTTCTAGCAGTATCGGCACTAGTAAGGAACTCTAAACTAGATGTATGCGTTTGAAAAACTATTTGACAAATTGTTTTAAAATTATAACCTAGAATATTCTCTACAGCTTTATAAGTATCCGTAGCTGTATGGCTACTTATATCTTCGCCATTCTTTATTAATGTTACTGAAGATGTTTTAGTTCTTTTAACTTTTAGTAGGTAATCATCATTATCTACTTCAAAAGATACCTCTATATAGTACGAAGGGTTTTTTGAATTCCAATTTAGTAGAGATTCCTTTTTTCTACCTTTACTATTCTTATTATATAGAGCCTCTTCAAGTATCCAAGCTATAGAACTTTTCCCGTTCCCATTAGCTCCTACCAGTTGTACAACCCTATCCTTAGTAAAGTCTAAAACGTTATCTTCCCCGTAACTAAAGATATTTCCCCATCTGCAGTATTTAAACGTGATCATAATTGCGCCTCCGGGTTTATATCACTGTACTCTAGTAGTAAACTATCCACATGGTTAGGCTCCAGCATATTTACATAAAGTAAATATTCCCTTAACTCCTCTAATATACTCATACCTTGTCTTAGTATTAAAGCTGTGTCCTTCTTTTTATGCTGCAATTTTTTAATTACAGTTTTATCCGTAATACCAGATAAATCTATTATATTTCCTTCTACTTCATATGAAATTATATCATAGCTATCTTCAGGCATATCTTCGCCTACTGATACAGTTTTACGCAACATTTGAGGTAGTTCAAATGTTAACCACTTATGTTTAAGCGTAGTCTCATCTAATAAGATGGCCCCTGTTTTAACTTTAGATCTGTGAAAAGATGTAGTATAAGGACTACCAGGATATAGTATATTATCCTGACAATTTTCATAGCTATGTAAATCCCCTGCGATAACTAATTCCCATTTCTTAAACCTATCCAAAGGAACTTCTGGTAA
>FRDC01003619.1_pt2 | contig 14284 bp, 12 predicted proteins | sample 1106171 | NCBI WGS metagenome assembly FRDC01 (sample SAMEA3930566, study PRJEB13176) | freshwater metagenome | biome: Drinking water system; feature: drinking water; material: water | place: Singapore | collected 2014-12-20
TTGCAGCCGGTGCTGGAATGGGCACAGCGTAAAATGGTTGGCTCATGAGCAGGAAATTGAGTGATCCTCTCCCAGGATCGCGGCGTAAAGCCGCTCCCACAGAAGCCACTTCTCACAAAATTGTTTTCACTGAAATCTGTATCCACAGAACTGCACGGACAAAAACTAAAGCGGCAAATAATATCCCGCTTGACTGTTCATGCGGGCGCGTTCGCGTTGCACGAGCAAATCTAAACTCTTTCTTAGATGGTGATCGAGTTCAGCTCTGGGTATAGTAGGCTCGCAGTGAGCAATGGTCAGGATGTCATGAGCTTCAACGATGTGTGGATGCCGGTTGGGGTAGAGACCTGCGTGAAAACAGCGGCGAGAATAATCTACATGCTCGCAGCCGTACCGCCCGAAAGCCTCGTCAAAGCGCCCTACTTGCTTTAGACATTCACGCGATATCACCATGAATACCCCGCTTACTTCATGTCCGTAGATTTCGATAGTAAGCCCCGAGAGGGATATTCGCTCTGTTATCGGGGAACGGAATTCGGGAACCAGCCAGTTGATATGTCCCCATCCCGTCTGCGCTAAGGCCGATGTATAAAGCTGCAACCAACCGGGTTGTTGCATGACTACATCGTCTTCGATAATAAAGATCACATCACATTCTTGTGCCAGAAAATGGCGAAGTAAGCGATTCTTATTTGCCGCAACACCCGCGTTAGGCGCGCTGATTAAGCCGAAATTTTGTGCCACCCACTCATAAGCTTGTGGGTTTTCCTCGTCGACCGAACAGAGAGTGATTACTTGAGCACCCGGGAAAGCAAGCGTATCAAGTATGCTGCGGCAAGTAATAGTTGCTTCTTTCGGACGACGATAACTGCAAACTCCTACACCAAGCTTTAAAGAATTCATGTTTAAGTTCATTAATTTGCTAACCACGGAATACACAGAATACACGGAAGTAAAGATATGATGTTGGTCGTGTTTTCCACGAGCGGATTCCACGTGCCTGCAGCCTGTGCTGGAATAGCGTGTAGCATAGCGCTTGACTAATAGGGGGGGGGGGTAAGATACGATCTACCAACTGAATGATAGTGGAGTACAAAAATGAGAACCCAAATTATCTTACGATCTGTTATCGCTTTGCTGTTAAGCCTATGTAGTTTTAGTGCGCTATCGGTTGATCTGTCGCCGCGGCAATTGATGGTGGCCTTTCGTTTAGATGCGCTTGATGTTCCCGTCGAGCCGGAAGATGTCATCGCGCGTATTCACGGCCCCGCGACTCCAGAGAGAACTGCATTGCTCAATCGTTTAGGTAATCCAATCTCAGCTCGATCGCTGATCAGCAGGCGTTTGCCTATGGCGGCAAGGCGAGCATTGCACCGTGATCATCCCCAGCGCCTGTTGCAAAGTTACTTTGTTCTTACTTATGCGACTAATTTAGCGGCTTCTTCTGCGCGAGCTTTGTTGTCTCGTGATAACAGCGTTCGCGGAGCTTATATACCGCAACCGCATTATTTTTCTGTGACACCCAATGATCCGCTTTTTCCCTACGACGGGGGCACACACATCCCGCTTGATCGTCAGTGGGGGCCGAGAGTGATGCTCAATCTCGAGAGCGCCTGGGATTTTGTAACCGGAACAGCATATGTTGGCGTAATCGATAATGGTATACAGGAAGCACATCCAGATCTACAGCAGAATTATCGGGCGCATTTTTCGCAGAATTTCAACAACCCCTTGTACTCAATAGATGAAAGAGCTTGTGGTGAATTTACCGCCGGGCATGGTACACACGTGGCAGGAATCATTGGAGCTACATCTGATAACGGCATCGGTGTTTCAGGCGCTTGTTGGAATTGTAGTTTGATGGTAGGCAAGATTAGCTGCCCTGGAATTAGTGAATCTGCTGTAATAGATGCATTAGACGCTCTTGTTGCGCGGGGTACGCAAGTCATCAATATGAGCTTTGGGAGGCAGACGCAGCCTAACTGTCTTTTCGAACCTTGGCTGCCCTACTGTGCGGCAATTTCCTTTGCGTTTGGAAGAGAGGTGCATCTTATCGCTGCATCGGGAAATAACAAAACTGCCATACAATTCCCAGCCTCGCATTGGTTAGTTACTGCTGTCGGTGGGGTACAAGTCGATGGTAATCTATGGGATCAACAGATGACACTGCCATACTCTCCCCGCCGAAACCCAGATGCCCCTTTGATAGAAATTGGAACCAATTTCGGCGCCAATCAAGCCGTGGTCGCGCCGGCTAGAGATATTTTGTCTACCTTCTACCAAGGTTTTGATTGGGCGCAGGAGATACGCTGTGGTAGCGCTCAGACCTTTGTCCACGATTATATTGACGGTGGCACTGCGCCCGGCTTCAGTCAAACGCTGGCCTATGATAGACAATATGGTGTTTGCACCGGCACCTCAATGGCAACACCATTTATAGTTGGGATCGCTGCTTTGCTAAGAACCGCCAACCCGCTTCCTGGTCCCGCCACTGTTTTAGATAAGATAAAACAGTACGCTAGCCGTGCGGCCTCACCCGACGAATACTGGGGGCACGGTATTCCTAATGCAGCAGCTTCAGTGCAGGATATGCTCGCCACCAATAATAGGCTTACTCCCTTGTTTAGCTTCGCTAACGCAACTTATAGCGATTACTTCTATACGGTCGTGCCGCAAATGGCTTCGGCTGCTATCGGTTTAGGGTTGTTACCACAGCCACCGGCTGGACCGGCTGCATATACTCCAATCGGACCTGATGCCACGGCATATATGAGCTATTTTCCTGGAGTGAGCGGCACTCCCCGCGCGTCGTTGCGAGTTTTCACTACACCTAAGGATAGCTCAGGTGTGACTTTGTATCCCTTGTATCGCTTAAGTTATGTAGACACCTCACCCGGCTCATCGATCGTTCGGCATTTTTATGCAGCGGGCGATACGGATCGCGCAACAGTGAGCCCACTGTGGAAGCTAGACGGTATAGAAGGTTATTTGTATCGTTACGACCAAGCCCAACCACCCGGCACTGTCGCTGTGCTACGCCGAGTCAATCCGGCGACCAGTAGTTACGTTATTTTTCCAGAGAATGAACTGGCTTTTTGGGAGGCTGAGGGCTTTACCGGGATTCATCATATCAGTGTGGTCGGCTACGCTTATTTGCTTTAAGAACTTCTGAGGAGCGCAACATGCAAACTTTTTCTCGCAAACCTGTTTATGTGGCATTGACAGCGCTAAGTTGTGCAATATGCTCGAATGCTGAGGCTGTGTATGTCAATTCGAATGGAGTGGGGCAGGTATTGCTCTACCCTTATTACACGGTTCGCACGGTAGGCAGTGAGGGCTATAACACCTATCTCTCCGTCGTAAACATTCAGAACACAGTGAAGGCAGTGAAAGTGCGTTTTCTGGAGGGGAAGAACGCACGGCCGGTGGTAGATTTTAATGTTTATCTCTCGCCTTACGATATGTGGACTGGGGCTTTGGTGAGCACCGATACGGGTACACGGCTGCTCACTACCGATCGTTCTTGTACGGTGCCGGTTTTCAGCGCAAGCGGTACCTCGGGTACCTTAGCGGTAGATTTCAGTAACAATGCATACAGCAGCGATGCTGCGGGTGGTTCATTGGATCGTACCCGAGAAGGGTATATAGAGCTCATCGAGATGGGTAATGTTGCCGGTTCGGTGGCGATCGCAGCAACGCACTCTACTGGGGGCACACCGAATAGTTGTGAAGTGGTGCGCGCCCATGATGGTTCCAATATGACGCCGGGAAGTGGTGGTTTATTCGGTAGCCTCACCTTGATCAACGTCAATCAAGGCACGGATTACACCGCTGATGCGCTAGCGCTCAGTCAATTCAATACCGTCAGTCCTTTGTGGAGCGCCGGAGGAGATACCAGCCGTCCTACTCTGGCAGATGTCAATCCCAAAGTGAGTGTGCTACTGGCCGATATGCCCAATGGCAGCAGCCGCAGCTATCGTAGCGACTGGTCTGGTTCAGCCAATCCAGTGGATGCGGTGAGCGCTGTACTGATGCGCGATACGTTAGCCAATGAGTTTGTGTTAGATATGGCGATCAATGCGGGAACAGATTGGGTAGTCAGCTTTCCGACCAAGCGGTACTACTATAATTCGGCCGGTACTGTATCTGGTTTGTTTCAAAGTAATTTCACTGCAGCTGGGGCTTGTGATAATGCTCTATTGAGCATATTCGATCGGGAAAAACAAGGTCCGGGTTTCCTTAATACCCCTCTATATCAGTTGTGTTGGGCAGTAACTGTCGCCAATCTCAGAAGTGTAATTAACAGCGAGGTGTTAGGCTCGACCAATCGAGTGCTAAATATCTTTACAGATAGTCCACCGCCTTCTCCTGTACCTCACATTGTTATACCGTCCGTTATGCAAAACGGTTGGGTACATGCAAGCTTTCCGCCAATTATGATGTTACCCAACAGTCATCAATTAACTAGCGGCACGACAACAATTACTGATTTATCGTCAGGCGGAATGACTACTCAGGCCCAAGCTACTTATTTTGGTTTGCCTGCAATCGGTTTTGCGGTTCAACGTTATGTCAATGGAACCTTGACCGTAGGAGGTAATCGTGTATTAGCGAACTACGGGGGAAATTTTGTACATAAATATACGGTGAGAGTGCAGTAATACCTCTTGGCTCCGGGGGTCGTGCGCACACTTGCTCCGAAACGAAAGTTGGGGGAGCGCGGGCTTACCCCTTGGGGCTATGGGCTTGTGCCGTGCGCATGGCGCACGCTACGGGATCGCGGCGTAAAGCCGCTCCCACAGGAGCTGACTTATCCGTGCAGGCGGCTGTGTTTGGGCACACCGGCCAAGAGAAAAGTCATTTGGTCGGTGAGTATATTGCGATTACGCAGGATGAAGCCTTCATGCCGGTTGGGCACGTAGGGCACATACAGCAAGGGCATATTGGCTTGTTCTGGTGTGCGGCTTCCTTTGCGGGTGTTGCAAGAACGGCAAGCGGTAACCACATTCATCCACTGATGTCGGCCACCTCGCGAGAGGGGTGTGACATGTTCCATAGTGAGATGCGGGTCGGTGTAGTAGTGTCCACAATAAGCACAGACCTGCCGGTCGCGGGCGAACAAGGTGCGTTTATTCAGCGAGACTTTTTCGTGTCCGGGAAACAGGCGATGCCGCCCACGAATCATCACGATGCTGCTGGCGATCACTTCGGAACGATCACCCGATTGATCTTGTATGCCGCCGAACAGAGGAAAGCTGTGTTTGCCGAGCTCGACCAGCACTTTGCCTGTGGCGTAATAGCTGGCCACTTTGTGCAGCCCCGCCCACCGGATGGGGATGCCTGAGCTGTCGAGCATGAGAATTTGAGTCATAGTTTTACAGAGGTTTCGAAGTGTGTTTATACCTTACTTTGCGTAAATAGCAAATACTTTTTACGCCCGAAACCCCCGTCTGGCGGGCGATAGCAATACAAACGGCTGTGTTAGTATCAATCCATGTCTGATCTTCAGGCCATCTTTGCCGCCCAGGGTTTACTCGCTAAGGCTTTACCCGGCTATCGTTTTCGCCCTCAGCAGATGGCTATGGCGGAGAAAGTGGCGGCAGCAATCCGCAATCAAATGCAATTGGTCGTCGAGGCGGGCACAGGCACCGGTAAAACTTTCGCTTACTTAGCACCAGCACTGCTTTCAGGTGGGAAAGTCATTCTTTCTACCGGTACGAAGACCCTGCAAGATCAACTTTTCCAGCGCGATCTGCCTTTAATCCGTAAGGTCTTGCGTGTACCGGTTACCGCTGCTTTACTCAAAGGGAGAGCGAACTATCTGTGCCATTATCATCTCGAGCAAACTCAAGCGAGCGCGACTTTGGAGTCGCGTACGGAGGCGAAACAACTCACTGCTATCGCGCAATTTGCACGCACCGATCCGGTGGGTGATAAGAGTGCTCTGCCGCAAGTGCCGGAAAATGCCGCGATCTGGAATCGAGTGACCTCAACGCGCGATAACTGTCTGGGTAGCGATTGTCCCCATTATCGAGAATGCTTCGTCATCAATGCGCGTAAGGAAGCGCTAAAAGCCGATGTGGTGGTGGTGAATCATCATTTGTTTTTCGCTGATGTGATGTTAAGAGACGAGGGTTTGGCGGAGCTCTTGCCGAATTGCAATACTGTGATTTTCGATGAGGCGCATCATTTGCCCGAGACGGCGACTTTGTTTTTCGGCGAGCGGGTGAGCTCCGGGCAATTGAGCGAACTCATTCGCGACAGTCGGGTCGAGGTTTGGCAGGGTGCGCGCGATAACACTGAATTCGCCGCATTACTGGAAGCGATCGAACAAGCGATGCGCGAGTTTCGGCTGATATTAGGGGATGAGAATCGTCAGCAATCCCGCGCGGAGTTGCTGAGCGACGCTCAATTCGCTGGCGCACTCATGCAATTCATCGGCAAACTACAAAGCTTACATAACGGTCTTTTACAGCTGGCCGAGCGCAGTGAGGGGCTCGCGCGTTGCACCCTGCGTTGCCGAGAGCTGCTCGATCGAATATTGCGTTGGAAAGAAAGCGCGGAACAGAATTGGGTACGATGGTTGGAAGTAACACGTTCAGGTTGGCAATTACAAGCGACGCCGCTATCGGTCGCAGAAATCTTTAATCGGCAGCTCTCGGAATCCGCACGTTCTTGGATATTCACCTCGGCGACTTTATCGGTGGGTGGCGATTTTTCTCATTACCGTACGGAGTTAGGTTTGGACGGTGCGGATGAAGGTTGTTGGGATAGTCCCTTCGATTATGCCTCGCAAGCGATCTTGTATGTTCCTGAGAATTTGCCTTCGCCCAACCAAGATCGACATACGCAAGCGGTCGTGCAAGCAGCCTTGCCGGTTATCAAGGCGACTCGGGGACGCGCTTTTATGTTGTTTACAACTTTACGAGCGCTAGACCGAGCACATGAATTATTGCGTCAAATCTGTATTGAGCAGGATTTGCCCTGGAACTTGCTTGTGCAAGGCGAGGGTTCGCGCAGCGAGTTACTGGAGCGTTTTCGCAGCGCCGATCAAGCTGTACTGTTAGGTAGCCAAACTTTTTGGCAAGGGGTGGACGTTCGCGGTGAGGCGCTGTCGGTTGTGGTTATCGATAAACTACCTTTTGCGCCGCCCGATGATCCGGTGGTTGCAGCTCGTATGGATTACCTCGCGAAACAAGGTAAAAATCCATTTATGGATTATCAATTGCCACAGGCCGTGCTTTCCTTGAAGCAAGGCGCGGGGCGTTTGATTCGCAGCGAAACCGATCGAGGAGCGCTGATGATTTGCGATCCTCGTTTAGTCAGCAAAGCTTATGGCAAGCTGATCTGGAAAAGTTTGCCGCCAATGCGTAGAACACGCGATTTACAAGAAGTACTGGAATTTTTTGCGCCGACCGAACTCGCCAAATCTTGAGAAAATCTCTCTCCCCAACTTTCGTTTGAGGAGAGAGGACTTCGGGTTTTACTTATTAATCCAAGCGATCACAATACCCATCAGTACAACGCCGATGGTATCGAAGACGATCTGCTTTAACACCAGCATAGGTGGGAAGGGCATGACAGCATAATAGATTAGATAAATAGGAATGGTGCTCAACACCGCTACCGCTATACCAAAACGTATCCCCTGCATTAAAAACGGTTTGTCTTCTTTTCCTTTAAGATAGATCCATACGAAACCAATAGCGATTAAAACGTGCGCTGCAATCATGTATAAGAAATACTGTTCAGCATCGGCTTGGGTACGCATTAAATTCGGTAATTTTGCGTACTCATCATGCAGCAACATGCCATGCACTAAAAAACCCAAAGCCATCGATAACACAAACGCTACGACAAACGAAATTATCGCTTTCGCGTTCATAACTCCTCCTTGAGGTTATTGGAGGTGGTATTGTTACTTTAAGGCTTTTATAAAGCAAGCCAAAAGTTGAGATAGCGGAGAGCTACCAGATTTTCCACCAAGGACGTTGAGTGCCGGAGGCATAGGTGCTGTTTGGGAAATTTTTTTCCAACAGTCGGCGCGTGTCTGAGGCGAGTTGCTTCATACCGAGTTTTTCGTAACTTTGCATGAGAATACCTAATGCATCTTCGTTGGCAGGTGTTTGAGGATAGGTCGTCAAAGTGTTTTGTGCGCGATTGATGGCTGCCACGTAGGCGCCGCGATTGTAATAATAACGAGCGGCATGCACTTCATGGTTGGCAAGGGTATTGACCAAAAAAGTCATACGCGCCTTGGCGTCGTTAGCATATCGGCTCTGAGGAAACTTGGCGGCCAATTCCTTGAATGCCTCGAACGATTCTTTGCTGGCCTTGGGATCGCGCTCGCTCATGTCTTGATCGGCGATTATGCTCAAGAAACCGAATTCATCGTTGAAATTAGCTAGCCCTTTGAGGTAGTAGGCGTAATCGACATCGGGGTGATCGGGATACAGTTTGATAAAGCGATCGCAAGCGGCGATCGCCGCACTGGGTTCGGCAGATTTGTAGTTGGCGTAAGCGTTTTCGAGTATGGCTTGTTGTGCATAACGGCCGTATGGATAACGTCCCTCTAACTGTTCGAACAATTTAATTGCTCGCGCATAATCGCCACTCTGGCGAGCTTCGCGCCCTGCTTTATAGAACTGTTCTGCTGTCCAATTGGTGGTTTCGTCTTTTGATTCAGGTAGCCAACTGCAAGCTGCAGTGATTAAGCAAAGCATGGAGAGAATTAAACGACGCATAGTGGCGAACTCCTATTCGAAACGCGATCGATTATACTCTATTGGCTATGAGAGATTTATCGCCAGCACAACGAGACTGCCAGATTCCAATGGATAGCGCTGGCCAACGCATCGACCTCGTGTTGGCTCGATTATTTCCAGAATTTTCGCGTACCCGTTTGCAGCAGTGGCTCAACGACGGTCACATCTTGCTCGACAATGTTGTTGTGGAGGCAAAGCACAAGGTATGGGGAGGAGAGCAGATTACTTTGATTGTTCCTCAATCCGCAGACACGCATTTGTTGCCAGAAGCGATCCCATTAAACATTGTGTTCGAAGATGATGCGTTATTAGTTATTGATAAACCGGCGGGATTAGTGGTGCATCCAGGTAACGGACATCGCAGCGGCACACTAGCGAACGCGTTGCTACAACACGCAGCGGGTTTAGCCGCAGTTCCCCGCGCGGGGATTGTGCATCGACTTGATAAAGATACTAGCGGTCTCTTAGTGGTCGCTAAAACTTTATCCACACAACTCTCATTAGTTCGCCAGTTGCAAGCGCGCACGGTGCGGCGTGAATATCTCGCTTTGGTGCATGGAGAAGTCAGCACTTCGGGCACGGTGCAGGCACCAATTGGTCGGCATCCTCGACGTCGAATCGAGATGGCGGTGGTTGCGACCGGTAAACCCGCTGTTACCCATTACACGATAGAAAAACGCTACTCGGGTTATACCCTGTTGCGCTGTCGTTTAGAGACGGGGCGTACTCATCAAATTCGTGTTCATCTCGCTGCTATCGGCCATGCTTTAGTTGGCGATCCGGTCTACGGGAAGAAAAAAGCGACTCTACGCTTTATGCGGCAGGCTTTACACGCAGAGCGTTTGGGATTAATTCACCCGCAACACTTGCGCGCTATAGAGTGGCGATCCTCGCTTCCTGCTGATTTCAGCGCTTTACTCAAGAGCTTATGAGCTTACTCACCGAATTATCCGAACGAGGCTTGGATTGGATTATTCCCCAGTGGCCGGTAGCAAATCGAGTTCAAGCGGTGGTTACGACCCGTAATGGAGGAATCAGTCCAGCGCCTTACGCTAGTATGAATCTCGGCGGGCAAATCAGTGAGGATGTCCGTCATAATCGTACCTTACTCGATCAGCTGACCGGTGCGCGTTCGGTATGGCTTAAGCAACAGCACGGTGTGGTAGTTGTCCACTTAAGCGATGCCATAGGCAACCCAGTAGCTGACGCAGCGGTATGCCGTATTCCGATGATCGCAGCGACAGTGCTGATTGCCGATTGCTTGCCTATCTTATTGTGCGATCGTGCGGCGACAGTGGTTGCAGCAGTCCATGCCGGTTGGCGAGGTCTTGCCGCTGGGGTGGTGGAGAAGAGTGTTGCCGCGATGCGTGTTGCGCCCGATTCCCTGATTGCTTGGCTGGGGCCAGCGATCGGCCCACAGCATTTTGAAGTCGGCGAGGATGTGCACACGGCTTTTTGTCGACAGGATCCGCAGGCAGAGTTGTGCTTCATATCCAAACAAGCCGGCAAATGGCGAGCTGATCTTTATCAACTCGCTCGGCAAAGACTGGCTAAAGCCGGGGTAATCGATGTATATGGTGGCGGGCTGTCTACTGCGAGCGATGCGAGCCGATTCTATTCGCATCGGCGAGACGGCGGAGTCACCGGTCGAATGGCTGCACTGGTGTGGTTGCGTTGATCGCAGCTAATACTTGACAGGCCTGTTATACTTAATGCAACTCTGTAGCAAAAATGCCCACCCTGAAATGTCTACCCTGAACGCAATTATATTGGCAGCAGTCGCAGGCGGAATATTAAGCCTCTTACTTGCCGCTTGGGCGCTGTTATTGCATGCGCGATGGGTCAATAAATTTATCGCTTTCGCAGTAGGCGCCTTATTGGGCGCGGCTTTTTTAGGCGCGTTGCCTCATGCCATCGATCAAGCTGAACCCACAATGATTTTGGCTACGGTATTGATCGGTATTTTATTTTTCTTTGTTTTGGAAAAGCTCGTCTTGTGGCGACACCGTCACGAGCACGATCATGTGATAGCTGAACCGATCACCGATCAAGGGCGTTCTGGAACATTGATTTTAATCGGCGATACTTTTCATAATTTTTCTGATGGTGTGCTGATCGCCGGTGCTTTCCTCGCTGATTTCAATTTAGGTGTAGTGACTGCGCTAGCTATTATTGCCCATGAGGTGCCCCAAGAAGTGGGTGATTTTTTAGTCTTACTCAATTCGGGTTTTTCACGCAAAAAGGCTTTGTTGTTTAATTTGTTATCTAGTTTGGCGATGCTGGCTGGCGGATTGCTCGGTTATTTCGCGTTATCCATGCTTCAATCGTGGCTGCCTTACATTCTCGCTTTTGCTGCAGCGAGTATGATCTATGTCGCAGTAGCCGATCTTATACCGGGATTACATCGTAAGGCTGACCTCCCAGCTACAGTACAGCAAATTGTGTTGATCGCTTTAGGCGTGTTGTTAGTGGCCGCAGTGCACTTGCTGCTGCGTCATCATTGAACTTCAGTCCAACGTTTACATTTGCTTAAATAAATGCAAATAGGCTCTGCTAACCGGCAGTTCACGCGCATGATTTTTGATTTTGACATAGATACGGCCGCTTAAATCGCGGCGAGTAGCAACTACGCAATTCATGTTGACGATAGTTGAGCGATGGATTTGCTTAAAGAGATCGGGATTGAGTTCATCGACTAATTCTGCAAGAGTCAAACGAATCAGCGACTCATTTTCTTGGGTGATAACCCGTGTGTATTTGTCGGTAGCCTGGAAATAGAGTACTTCTTCTACAGGGATTTGTCTTATCGTGTCACCCACCGATGCACGAATCCAACGTAAATATCCGCTACTGGTATGAGGTAGAAGCGATGCTATTCTGGCGATAGTCTGTTGCAATGCTTGTGGCACCTCATGAGCGATAATCTTCTTCTGTAGTTTGAGCACAGTTTTGTTGAGGCGTTCGTCAGATGGCGGTTTCAACAAATAGTCTACTGCTTCGCGGTCGAACGCTTCTACGGCGTAGTCGTCGAAAGCAGTGATGAACACCACATGTATTTTAGCGGCAGCTCGCGCTGCAACTTCTAAGCCGTTCAAACCAGGCATTTTGATATCGAGGAAGGCGATATCAGGTGAATAATCATCGATCAAGGCCAAAGCCTCCAAGCCATTTTTTGCTATGCCGACAATTTCCAGTTCAGGCCATAAGCGAGCGAGTTGGGCACGCAAAAAGACAGCCTGATGTTGTTCATCATCAGCGATCAAGGCTCGGGCAGTGGGTCTGCTGCTCATAAGGGAATGTGTAGCGACACCGTTGTGCCGCTAGGTTTATTTTCTTCAATACGCAGTTTAGCCTGCTCGCCGAAATGTAGTTTGAGCCTCTCACGAACATTGCTTAAACCGAAGCCGTGATTGTTTGCTTGCTGAAAACCTAAACCGGTGTCGGTTACAGCCAATACAGTCTCATCGCGCTGGCGGGTCGCATGAATGGTTAATTCACCGCCTTCAACGCGAGGTTCTAGACCATGTTTGATAGCGTTTTCAACTAAAGGCTGTAACAGCATAGAAGGAATGGCGAATGACTTAAGCTCATCCGTCACATCGATACGAAAACGTAAACGATTTCCCATTCGGATCTGCAAAATTTCTAAGTAGCTATGGATGATTTCAATTTCGTGGCTCAACTTGACCTCATCGGCTCTAGTAGCAGCAAGCGTAGAACGCAGAAAACGAATTAGCGCATCCATCATTTGTCGCGCAAGCCGAGGGTCGGATTCGATTAAGCTATTGATGCCGGCTAAAGTATTAAACAGGAAATGCGGCTCGATTTGCGCTTGCAGAAGTTTTAATTGTGCTATGGCAGCTTGTTTTTCGGCAGCTAGCGAGCGATTTCTTTCTTTTTCCACATCCGCTTCAACTCGAGCAATTTTTTCTCTATTAGCAAAGAATTGATAAATCGCTGCAGTGAAAATGAGGCTCATCAATATGATGCCTAAAATGACTTTGCCTGCTCGTGATGCGTAGGCCAGAACATCGAAGCCTAGCAAGGTTAAAGCAACGCTATAACCTATAACTATACCGAGTACACTGATTACGATGATGTACAGCGCTTTGTTGAGCCCTTGTAGGCGGCATAACATGTCGCTTAGTAGGCGTCCGGAAAGATCGAACAGTCCGTGAACAGTGAGCCCGATGCATTGTGCTGCCAGCAGGTTATAGGAAAAGATTCGCAATATGCTTTCCTTAGCACCGAACAAGTAAGCCATTATGCTGAGCAGCACAGCGATGATCGTGTTGAAAGCAAATGTCCAGACATAGTCGATCCAGGCCGACTGGGCGGGTGAAGAAATCCACCCTGACCAGTAGTTGTGCCAAGATTTTTTAAGGGTTGTGCTGATTGACATGGGTAGTAAGAATGCTATGCAGATCGAAAGTTACCATGAAATCCCAAAGGTAAGGCATAAGGCAAGCTCGCTTGAGCCAAAGGCCCATCGGCCAGATGATCAGCGGCAAACACATTGAGCAGAGTACGATTCCGTTTGACATCGTATACTGTGCCGACTAACCAACCCTCGCCTTCTTGAGTTGTGCCGGGATAGGGTACCAAAACGTGTTCTTCGGCGATGAAGTCATCTCCAAAAACATAAGCATTAGTTTTGCCAGTAACTAAATCGAGTCGCAATAAAGCGTTCAACTGATTTTGGTTCGGACTAGTTGGATAATAAACATAACGATAAGTCTGCCCGACCACACGTGGATCGACCCGGGGAAATTCCACAGACTCGCTGCGTTGTTGGTAATGAACTGCATTGGCTTTCATATTGATAGTAACTTGCACCGGATTAGAAGCTAGAGGTGGTGAGGTTTGCCCGGTCATCAAAGCAGGCATCCACTCAGTCATTATTTTGTGATCGCTGGAGACAAAATCGAAACGCAGAATGCCTTTTTCTTCGCAAGCGTTGCCTAAGTGGAAGACAAATCCAGGTGGAAGCTCATAGTACTTCTTAGCGAAATCATTTTTGTCGATGGCCAATATACGCAGCGCTTCATTCGGGCGAAATACGTGGCTGTCTAGGAAACTTATCCCACTGCGCGCCTTCTCAATGTCCAAATGCACGGCTGGGATCAAGAAAATAAGGTAATGTGCCGAGACAACAAAGTCATGCACCATAGAGATGCCAGGAATGCTGATGAGCTGGGTGCGCTTTAACTCTCCTTGTGAGTCGATTTGATAAAGCACGAGCTGGCCGCGTACTGGATTAACACCGAAATTCCAGAGCGTGCCATCCGGCTCGATCTTGGGATGGGCAGAAAAAGGCATGCCTTTGAGATCGGCACGCCAATTCTTAACCCCAAGGGTTGCCAAAGTATTAGGCTCGAGCTCATAGGCGGAACCCCCTTCCCATAGGGCAAATAATTTTCCTGCATGAGGGAGCACATTGGTATTTGCTGTGTTAAATGCATCGGAACTAGGTAAGCTTTTTTGTTGAATGACCGTGCCGAACGTGGCCTGCAAGAATT
>FRDC01002553.1_pt1 | contig 14269 bp, 12 predicted proteins | sample 1106171 | NCBI WGS metagenome assembly FRDC01 (sample SAMEA3930566, study PRJEB13176) | freshwater metagenome | biome: Drinking water system; feature: drinking water; material: water | place: Singapore | collected 2014-12-20
CCATATATTGGCGAAGCTTTCTTGTATACAAAGCTACCGCTACGGTCATGTGAATTTTGCAGGGCCGACTTTTTAGCATTAACAAGCTATCCAGGATGGATTGGAGAGTGGCGTAAGCAATAAGACAGTTGGCGAGATCTGGGAAGAAGCTGAGCAGCATTCTGAAATAAGAGTCGTTCTCCCATTACAGGTTGATGAGAATAAGAGTAAACAAAAATAAGGTAGAAACTCTTAATGCAAAATAAATGTGCATCTAGGCTTGATATTATAAGCAATTTCAATGCTGAAAGTTTTTCAGTGACTTGTATCAGTCGCTGCCAATGAACTGAGCAAAATATTATCAGAAGACTTTAGGTAATTTTGCTTCGAAGTAAGGATATTGCATACATTCGTCAGTTTTCTTCAAAACTCGCTCCGCTATTATTTTCCTACCACCATCAAACTCAAATGATAAATTGCTGACATCCCATACAAGTCTCGAAGAAAAATATAATCTTTGCTTCTCCTTCAACTCCTCCTTCATCGAGTCATCTACACTGCTTGGACTAACAAACTTGATAGGTCCAGGCCAAAAATACACTAATACTGTCGAATTAGAAAAATCCGCAATGGACATTATCTTTTGAAGTTTTGTACGAAAACCATTGACTTCACTTTCTATTCGTAAATTAAATCCCTCACCAAACTGAGGATATTCAATCCATCTTTGCCGCTCGTTTATTGAAAACTTATATATTGGATCAGTTTCGGGTTCTAGCAAACAAGAAGGTAATGTTGTACCTTCCGAAAAAACTAATAAAACCATGTCAGGCTTAGCTAAGTTATCAGCAATATTTTGCCACTTCTTATTTTTACTCAATTTCTTTAGATCAGGAACATCAATATCAATGTCATTGGCTCTTGTTCCCCATTGTTTATGAATAATATCTTTGAATTCAAGCAAAGGGGGAGCATCTAACGAAGCATCAAGGCTTACGTTGATCTTAATTTCTTTTGCCACGCTAACAACTCGATTCAAATTTTTTAATATTTCAAGAGTCTGCTCTGCTGCTTCCCTCGTCTTTTTTGCTTCGGTTTCTTGGGCCTGAATCGATAGATTAACTTCAATGGTTTTACTAATCAGGCCAACCAGTAAAGATAACGAAATACAAACTAACGCAATCCGGCCCCAGAGTGTTAAGCGCCCAGAATCTTTGTCTTTGAAATTAAAAAGCAAACCGAGTAACCCCAATGCACCCGAAATACTAATTGAGGCGTATTGCAAAGCAATTAACAAAATTTTAGTCATATACGCCTAGCGGTAAAGTAACCGAACTCTGTAAAGCGAGCTTCCAAGGAAATCCATAAATTCTATCTATTCGAGGTATGAGTACAGATCCAATCGAGAATATTGCTAATAAATCCATGCTGTGTAGCCTAGGATAATGTATGTTAATTATCACACTTGTCACACCCGGACAGGAGTGAGCGCCCAATCCTAGCAGTTGGCATTCGTAGTAGCGTTCACCGTCTTCAAATTCGACCTTAGCTTCGAGTGTGAACTCGACATGCATCAGAATTCACCGATTAAATCACTGGATGGAATACCCTTGACTTTGCCTTCGCGATATGCTTGCAGGCGATACTCAGCTTCTTCGATCCAAATGCGATTCAGCTCGGAGAGGCTATGCAGAAGTTCATCGATCACTGCAAAACGCCCGGCTGGGGGTAATTTCACTGCTTCCGCAATTAATTCCTTTTTATTCATGGCAATGACTTTCTTCTCTGATCACAGGAATGTTACTACCATCAATAATATCTGCATTTCTTGTTTAACGGGTAATCAATATAATCAACACGTCCAGTTGTCGTCGATAGTCTATAATCTCGTGATTATCAATCTTTGTAATCCATGTAACCGTCATCTTAAACGCTTAAATAAATCCCATGCACCGCTGGTTTCGCACCTTAATCGTTTTCCCTATCTTGTTCCTCGCCGCTTGTGCGATGGGGCCGGATTATATTCGTCCGAAGGTTGATGTCTCGGAGAAATTCCGGCTTGATCCGGTCGAGGGGGAGTCGATTGCCAATATGCGCTGGTGGGAATTGTTGCAGGACGAGACGCTGCAGCATTTGATCCGGCAGGCATTGCAGGAGAACAAGGATCTGAAGCATGCGATTGCCAGCGTGGAAGAGTTTGAAGCGCGGCTGGGCGCGTCGCGCATGGATTTTCTGCCGAATCTGGGATTCGATGCCAATGCGCCGTTTTTTGGCCGCATGGGCGGGTTCCGCTTTCCCGGCTTTCCGACGCCGTTCAATTACTATGGCCAGGCGACGCTGAATTGGGAAATTGATATCTGGGGAAAAATCCGCCGTTCCAACGAAGCGGCGCGCGCCGAACTGCTGGAACGCGAGGAAAGCCGCCATGCGGTGATTCTGACCTTGGTCAGCGCGGTCGCGCAGGCGTATTTCGATTTGCTGCAGCTCGACCGGCAACATGAAATCGCGCAGCAAACGCTGACTTCCTGGCAGGAATCGCTGGAATTGTCGCAAGCGCAGCTCGATGCCGGTGTCATTTCGCGCATCGAATTCGACCAGATCGATGCGGCGCGCGCGGTTGCCGTTAAGCAAGTCGCTGATCTGGAGCGGCAATTGCGGCAGAAGGAAAACGAATTGAGCGTGTTGCTCGGCAAAAAACCGGCATCGGTTGCGCGCGACCGGACATTGTCTGATCAGCAATTGCCGCTGGAAGTACCGGCCGGTTTACCGTCGGATCTGTTGCAGCGCCGCCCGGATATTTTACGCGCCGAGCAAGCGCTTGCCGCCGCCACAGCGCGCATCGGTGTTGCCAAAGCGTCACGTTTTCCAAAATTATCGATTACCGGCTTCCTCGGCGTTGCCAGTCCGGCGCTGTCGAATTTGTTGCTGTCCAGCAGTGAATTCGGCGCCAGCGGATTGGGTTTGGCCGGACCGCTGCTGAACGCGCAAAGCCTCGGTTTCGAACAACGCGCGGCGGAAGCGCAAGCGCGGCAGGCGTTGGCGCAATACGAGCAAACTATTTTAGTAGCTTTCAAGGAAGTCGAGGATGCGCTAACCGCAGTGCATACCGCCAGCACCCAGCGCAAGGCACAGCAGGAACAAGTCGAAGCGATGCGCTCAGCCTTTCAACTGGCGAATCTGCGTTTTCAAAACGGCATCACCAGTTATATCGAGGTGTTATTGGCCAAACGCGCATTATTCGAATCCGAATCGGCGCTGATGACCACGCAACGCCTGCATCTGGTTTCGATCGTGCAGCTCTATAAAGCGCTCGGCGGCGGCTGGATGTTGTAAGATTGAATCAATGCGTTCTGTGGCCGGTTGAAACAAGATCCGTGACGTTCCTGCACGGCAGCGGAAAACCGGAACCAAGAATCGCTATCAACTTCTAAAAAAGGATTCCCGCAGGCATTATTCGAATCCAACTCAAAAAACAATCAATAATAATTTATGCATATCAACATATTTCGTACTTCTCACACGCTCATTTTTCTGTTGACCGGTTTTGTGCTGATCTTACTCAGCAGTTGCGGCGGGCAGCCGCCGGAAGCGCCGCCGATGCCGCTGCCGCAAGTCGAAGTGATTACTGTCAGCGCGCAAGCATTGCCGGATGAACCGGAATTCATCGGCCAAACCGAAGCTTTCCGTCCGGTGGAAATCCGCCCGCAAGTCAGCGGCATTATCAAGCAAGTGTATTTCAACGAAGGCCGCGATGTGAAAAAGGGCGAAAAGCTGTACTTGATCGACCCGGTACCGTTCAAGGCGGTGCATCAGAGCACGAAGGCCAAAGTCGCGCAAATGCAGGCGCGTTTGCAGCAAGCGCAGCAAGATTTAGCGCGAATCAAACCGTTGCTCGATAAGAAAGCAGTCAGCAAGAAAGAAGTCGACGATGCCGAAGTTGAAGTACGCGCTGCCAAGGCAGCATTGGAAGCCGCGCAAAACGACCTAATCAAAGCCAAATTCGATCTCGACAATACCGAGATCACCGCGCCGGTCAACGGCCGTATCAGCCGCAGCCAGTTCTACGAAGGCCGCCTGGTCGCCGCGCAGGAAACGTTGCTGGCGACAATCGCGCAACTCGATCCGCTGTACGTCAGCGTCAACGTGCCGGAAAGCTATTTGCTGCGCCGCCGCCGCGAAGTCACCGAGCACAAGGTGCAAAGCCCGGAAATTTTTCAATTGCGCGGCGAATTAACGTTTTCCGATGGCAGCGTGTACCCGCATGAAGGCGTGCTGGACTTCGCCGAAGCCGTCATCCGCCCGCAAACCGGCACATTGCAGGGCCGGTTCAAGTTTCCGCATCCGGAAGGCCATCAACCGCCCGGACATGCCTATCTGTACCCCGGTCAGTTCGTCAAAGTGCGCGTCAAAGGCCATATCCGCCAGCATGCCATGCTGATTCCACAGCGCGCCGTGCAGCAAGCCCCAACCGGATCGATAGTGTTCGTGGTCGATGACAACGATCAAGTGCAAGTGCGCCCGGTGCATGCCAGCGCCTGGCACGGCAAGGACTGGTTGATCGAAAGCGGCTTGCAGCCGGGCGAGCGGGTGGTGGTAGAAGGTTTCTTCCGCATCCTGCCGGGTGTCAAAGTGCAGGCCATCCCGTATCAAGCGGATAAATCCGCAGCGGCTGCGCCGCAACCACCATCCGAAGCTTCAGCGCAGGTCGCGCCATGAAGCCGCATTTTTTTATCGACCGGCCGATTTTCGCGTCGGTGCTGTCTATCGTCATCGTGGTATTCGGGCTGATCGCGCTGCAAAAGCTGCCGGTGGCGCAGTTCCCGCAAATCACGCCGCCGATGATCGAAATCAATGCCGATTATCCCGGCGCCAGCGCGGAAGTGGTGGCGGAAGCGGTGGCGCGGCCGATCGAAGTGCAATTGCCGGGCATCGACAATTTGCTGTATTACGAATCGGTCAGCACCAACGACGGCCACATGACGCTGCGGCTGACGTTCGAAATCGGCACCGATGTCGATATCGCGCAAGTGCAAACACAAAACCGCCAGCGCCTGGCCGAGCCGCAATTGCCGAACGAAGTGATCCGCCAGGGCATTACCGTCAAGAAAACCTCGCCGAGCTTGCTGGCGGTCGTGGCGCTCAATTCCACCGATCCCAAGCATGATGATGTGTATCTGTCGAATTATGCATTGCTGCGGGTGCTCGATAATATCAAGCGGCTGCCGGGTGTCGGCGATGCGATGATTTTCGGCGGGCAGAGCTATTCGATGCGGCTGATTCTCGATCCGGTGCGCATGGCGCAATTAAACCTGACGCCGACCGACATCGTGAATGTAGTGCGCGAACAAAATCGCGATTTTCCGGCAGGCCGGATCGGGCGCGAACCGACGCCGCACGGCACCGAACTGACGATACCGGTGATCACCAAAGGCCGCATGAGCGAAGTCAAGGAATTCGAGGACATCATCGTGCGCGCTTTTCCCGACGGCTCGATGATCCGGCTGCAAGACGTCGCGCGCATCGAGCTCGGCGCGCAATCGTACGACCTGGAAGGCCGCTGGAACAGCCAGCCGAATGTGTTTTTGCTGACGTTCCTGGCGCCAGGCGCGAATGCGCTCGACACCGTGCGGCACGTGCGCGCGGAAATGGATCAATTGGCTAAAAGCTTCCCGCCCGGGGTTTCACACAATATTCCGTACGACACCACCACATTCATCGAAGTATCGATCAAGGAAGTGCTGCGCACCTTGGCGGAAGCAACGCTGCTGGTAATTCTGGTGGTGTTCGTGTTCTTGCAAAGCTGGCGCGCCACGCTGATTCCCGCCGTCGCCGTGCCGGTATCGCTGATTGGCGCATTAGCCGGCTTGGCCGCTCTCGGCTTTTCCATCAATACGCTGACATTGTTCGGCATGGTATTGGCCATCGGGATCGTAGTCGACGATGCGATTGTGGTGGTGGAAAACGTCGAGCGGCATATCACCCAAGGCGGATTATCGCCGCGCGATGCCGCGAAAAAGGCGATGGACGAAGTAACCGGGCCGGTCATCGCGATCGTGCTGGTGCTGGCGGCGGTGTTCGTGCCGGTGGCATTTCTCGGCGGCATCACCGGCGAATTGTATAAACAGTTCGCGATCACCATCGCATTGTCGGTCGCGATCTCCGGTTTTGTTGCGTTGACACTGAGTCCGGCATTGTGCGCATTGGTGCTTAAGCCTAGCCACGGTGAACCGCGCGGTTTCTGGAAGTTGTTCAACCGCTTTTTCGATTGGGCGCAAACCCGCTATACCGGCGCAGTGCTGGCGATCATCAAGCGCTCGCTGCTCGCCGTCACATTATTCGCGGTGTTACTGGCCGCCATCGCCGGATTATTTAGAATCGTGCCGGGCAGTTTTCTGCCGGAAGAAGACCAAGGTTATTTCATCACCGTGGTGCAATTGCCGGACGGCGCTTCGCTGACGCGCACCAAGGAAGTGCTCGACCGCATCGAAGGCTATTTCCAGGCGAATCCGGCAGTGCATTCCACCGATACCTTGGCCGGGCAGAATTTCGTATTCAGCACGCGCGGCGGCAATCAGGCGACGATGTTCGTGCCGCTGCACCATTGGGATACCCGCACCGCGCCGCAAGATCAAATTCAAGCGATCATCGGCGCGGCGTATCAGGAGTTCGCCAAAATTCCCGAGGCATTGATTCTGGCGTTTAACGCGCCGGCGATCGAAGGACTTGGCGCAACCGGTGGTTTTTCGGTGCAAATCCAGGATCCGAGCGGCGGCGACTTCGCGCAATTCGCCGCGATTGTGCAGGAATTCTCCGCTAAGGCGATGGAGCATCCGGCGATTGCCGTCGCCAACACCAATTTCCGCGTCAGCGCGCCGCGGCTGTACGCCACCGTCGACCGCGAACGCGCCAAAGCGCTGGGCGTGCCGGTTTCGGAAGTGTTTGACACCATGCAGGCGTACTTCGGCAATCTATATATCAACGATTTCGTCAAATTCGGCCGCATTTACCGCGTGCAAACCGAAGCGCTGCCGGAATACCGCTCGAATCCCGACGACATTCGCAAAATTTTCGTGCGCGCGCAAAACAGCGGACAATCGACGATGATTCCGCTCGATTCGGTGGTCAGCACGGAATTCAACAGCGGCCCCGATCCGGTCACGCACTTCAACGGCTACAATTCGGCGATGGTGCTCGGCGGCGCAGCACCCGGTTATAGTTCCGGGCAGGCATTGGAAGCGCTCCAGCAAGTCGCCGAGGAAGTGCTGATCCCGCGCGGCTATACGCTCGATTACAGCGGTATTTCGTATCAGGAACGCAAAGCGGGCGGACAATCCGGCGCGGTGATCGGCTTCGCGTTGCTGATGGTGTTTCTGGTGCTGGCGGCACTGTACGAAAGCTGGAGCATTCCGATGGCGGTAATTCTGGCGATTCCGTTCGGCATTTTCGGCGCGTTGCTGGCGATCTGGACGCGCGGCTTGAGCAACGATATTTATTTCCAGATCGGCATGATCACATTGATCGGGCTGGCGGCGAAGAATGCCATTTTGATCGTCGAATTCGCCAATCAGCGCTATGCCGCGGGCGAGTCATTGATCGACGCTGCACTGGAAGCGGCGCGATTGCGCTTCCGCCCCATCATCATGACGTCGATGGCCTTCATTCTCGGCGTGTTTCCGCTGGTGATCGCCTCCGGCGCGGGTGCGGCGAGCCGCCATTCGATTGGCACCGGCGTATTCGGCGGCATGCTGGCGGCAACATTCCTGGCGATTTTTTTCGTGCCGCTGTTTTTTGTGCTGATCGGCAAACTGACACGGCGTAACCCGCCGCCACCGGCGGAAACCGGATCGCCGCAAGCCGTTGCACTGCCGCAACCGCAACACGATGCACCCGATCAAACCGATGAAGGAAAGCCAACATGAAAAGGCCTGGTTTGCAGCTCATTGTTCTTGCGTGGAGCTTGCTGGTGACGGCTCATGCAATTGCACAAGACGGCCCGCAACCGCGCCTGCCGACGATCGAACTGATCGCAGGGATGTACGTGATCCAGGCTGAAGTGGCGCAAACGCATCAACAGCACAGCATCGGCCTGATGCACCGGCAGTCGATGGGGATCAACGAGGGTATGTTGTTTGTTTATCAAGCGCCGGAAATACGCTGTTACTGGATGCGCAATACGTTGATTCCGCTGACTATCGCATTTCTCGACGACGACGGCACGATTGTAAACCTGAAGGATATGGAACCGCGCACCGAGCGCTCGAATTGCTCGGCCAAACCGGTGCGCTACGCACTGGAAATGAATCAAGGCTGGTTTGATCAGCGCGGCATCAAACCAGGTTTTAGATTACGCGGTATCCCGCTTGTTTCTAAGATCGGCCTGTAATTCCGATCAAAATCCTGATGCTGCCGGTTTCAAGCGGCATGGCTGGATCCGCGTCCCGCAGCGGCGCGGCGTGGCTCGCTGAAACGTCTTCGGGATGAATTTGCAACATTCCCGTTCGCCGGTTTTTGCCCGGATTGCTTTTTGCTGCTCTGGTTTTTGGGAGGTTGGCGCACCGGCGCGGCACTCCGAGGCTCACGGCCACGACCGTTGGTAATCGGCTCGGCTTTAATCCGGGGATCCGGTTCAAAACCGGCCACAACCCGGCTTGGCAATTCATGTTTGACCAATCTCTCAATCGCGGAAAGCAGTTTTACTTCATCGACGCATACCAGCGATACCGCATCGCCTTCCGCGCCAGCACGGCCGGTGCGGCCTATGCGGTGAACATAATCTTCGGGAACGTTAGGAAGTTCAAAATTCACGACATGCGGCAGCTCACTGATATCGATACCGCGCGCGGCGATATCGGTAGCAACCAAGACTTGCAAATCGCCCGTCTTAAATTTTGCCAATGCCAAGGTGCGCGCCGACTGGCTTTTGTTGCCATGAATCGCAAGCGCCGGAATTTCGTTTTTGACCAGGAATTCCGACAATTTATTGGCGCCATGCTTGGTGCGGGTAAATACCAGCACTTGCGACCAGCGATGTTGCTTGATCAAATGCGCCAGAAGATCGCGTTTACGTTCACGATCCACCGGATGCACCACATGCGTGACCTTATCGGCGACTGCATTCCGGCGCGCCGCTTCGATCAAAACCGGCCGGTTGAGCAGATTTTCCGCCAGCGCCCGGATTTCATCGGAGAAAGTAGCTGAGAATAATAAGTTCTGGCGTTGCTTGGGAAGTAACGCCAGAATTTTTTTAATTTCCCGGATAAAACCCATATCGAGCATGCGATCGGCTTCATCCAGCACCAGGATTTCAATGTTCGACAGACTCAGCGTTTTTTGCTGCACATGATCCAATAGCCGCCCTGGGGTGGCTACCAAAATATCGACGCGGCTTTTCAGGCGGGTGATTTGCGGGTTGATATTCACGCCGCCGATCATCATCATCGAGCTCAATTTCAGGTATTTGCCGTAGTCGCGCACGCTCTCTTCAACCTGCGCCGCGAGTTCGCGCGTCGGCACCAGAATCAGCGCCCGTATCGGCGGACGTCCGCTGGACGGCCCCTTGATACTTTTGTCGGAAAGCCGGTGCAGAATCGGCAGGGTAAAACCGGCGGTTTTGCCGGTTCCGGTTTGCGCGCCGGCGAGCAAATCGCCGCCCGCCATCACGGCCGGAATAGCTTGCGCCTGGATAGGCGTTGGGTTGGTATAGCCGCGTTCGGTTACGGCACGGATAATTTCATCGGACAAGCCGAAAGTGGAAAAAGACATAGTACTCCAAAGAGGATTAAAAGCTGTCATCCCGCAATGGGAGGACAATAGGGCAAACGGATGAGGAAAACTGCCAAAAGGGCATCAAAAATCACAGTGCTACGCAATAAGAGGTGTTAACAGAGAGGTCGCAGCATCAAGTTGATAGGTAAGGAAGCATTCTAGCGAAACAGGCTAAACAGGCAATCAATATCCGGTTTGCTCACAAATTGACGATCATTAGCGATGTTCGTAAATCCAAATCTTGTAAGGAGTATAATACGGATCGAATTTAAAATCTCAACTATCCTCAATAAATTTCTAATTCTTCCATGTATTTATCTGTGGCAACTTTGCTGATAGCACCATCAGCGCGATCATGAGCGACTATCCGGTTATCCGCTGGCACGAAGCCGGCGAGGAGCAATCCGCCCGCTGGCAAAGCGAAAAAGGCTTGCCGCCGCCGGAACGCGTGCAAGCCGCCGACGATCGCATGCCCGCCGATACCGCTTACCGCCTGGCTTGCGAAGGAACCGCCCTGTTATGGCGCGGCGATTTCCAGAACGCCAAGTTATTGCTGCAAGCCATCGCGCGGCGTATCGACAACAAAAAACCGGGTCGCAGAAAAAAGCCGGAAAACCTGACGCCTGTAGAATTATTTCACCGGCACCGCCTGGCGCAATCGCAACGCGCCCGCATTCTGGAAAAATTGCTGATCCCGTTCAATGCCGATCTCAGCATTCCACTGCGCCGCGCACCGGATGTGCAGAATGCTTGCGCGGATGCATACGGTTCACGTACCGAAGCGTTTATCGCGCCACTGCGCGAATTGCTAGGACTGATCGGCGCGCACGAATGGCGCAAGAAGGGCATCGACATCCCGGCGCTTGGCATCGCGATTCATCCGCATTACGGCGTGTTCGCCCCGATCCGCAATGAGTACATCCAGCTTGTCGCGCAAGCCGCGCCGCCGAAAATACTGTCCGCGCAGTCGATCGCTTTCGACATCGGCACCGGCACCGGCGTCCTGGCTGTAGCGCTGGCGCAGCGCGGCGTTCAGCGCATCGTCGCGACCGATCACGACCCGCGTGCACTCGAATGCGCACGCGACAATCTGGCGCGGCTGAACTTGAGCGATGCGATTGAATTCGTTGAAGCCGATCTGTTTCCGCCAGGGCAAGCGGCATTGATCGTGTGCAATCCGCCGTGGATACCGGCGCGACCAAGCGCACCGCTGGAACATGCCATTTTCGACCCGGAAAACCGCATGCTGCAAGGGTTCTTGCAAGGCTTGCGCGATCACCTGCTGCCGGGTGGCGAGGGCTGGCTAATATTGTCGGATATCGCCGAACACCTGGGATTGCGCAGCCGCGAAGCATTGCTGCAAATGATTGAAACTGCGGGGTTGAAAGTGCTGGGACGCACCGATATAAAACCGCACCATCCGCGTGTCTCGGACACCAGCGATCCGCTGCACGCCGCCCGCGCCGCAGAATTGACGTCACTGTGGCGGCTTGCCGCAAAATAGCAGCAGCACACTTACAATTCCGTGTATTTCTTGGCACTCCCCTTCGATTTCTCCACTGGATACTTGCGCGCGTTTTTCTCCATTTTTTCCAGCACGATTTGCTTCACATCCAGCTCGTATTTGTCGGCAAGCAGCAAAGCAAACGTAATCACATCGGCCAGCTCTTCCTTCACGCTGCCGACATCCGCCTGCTCCGGCGCTTTCCATAAAAAAACCTCGAGCAGCTCGGCTGCTTCGATATTCAGCGCCATCGCCAGGTCCTTGGCATTATGAAACTGCGCCCAATCGCGCTCATCGCGGAAACGGCGCAAAATTTCAGTGAGTTGCTGGATGTCGTTCATTGCTATGATCTACTATCGTGTAGCGCCTTTTTCGGTTTCCAGCTCGGCGATTGAATCCAATAGCCGCCGTGCATTTGCGGGCGAACGGAGCAAATACAAGGTTTCTTCCAATGCCTGATAATCTTCCAGCGATATCAACACAACCGGCGCACCTCCTTCCCGGGTAATAATAACAGGCAAGTGATCGTTACAAACCCATTCAATTGTTTTGGCTAAATTGGCGTGCGCTGTTATATAACTGATTACATCCATCACATCACCATTGTTTGGTATAAATACACATAAAGCTAGATTTCTGAATCATCGAACAGTTTATCTAACTGATCGCCAAATTGCCGCTTCAGGTGCTCAATATCGTTGTACGAAGTCCAGAAATGACCCAATTCATTGAGTTTCTTCTGAAACTTCCATAGGGATTGCATGGCAGCTTGGTCAACTTTTCCGATCGATGTCGGCGCATCTTTGAAATAAGTATAAATTCGTGGCTTGCCGTTTTGCTTGAACGTTTGATACGCGACATTAAATTCTTCCTCTGTATAACTGCCCGTTTTGGTCATGAACAAGCTGACAAAAATATCGCAACCCCGCACAGCTTGATTGTATTCATCTTGCAAGCGCGATTCCGACATCGCATCGAGAAAATTCTCCCAGCGCACAATTTCGAGATAAATACCTTTTTTACGCAAGCGGTCATTTTCTTCCCTGAAATAAAGGGAGAAATCTTTGCGATCATCGCGCAATTCTTCCGATGATGCCAAAAAGATTTTGATCGTCTTGGGTTCCAGTCGGGAATTTGCAGTTGATTCCATTCGTTTTTGCAATTCGGGTGACGCCGCAACCGGAACAAAGCCATCGAGTAACGACATGACATTTGTTTCCTGATAACTGGCACGGCACTCGATGTTTAGCCTGCCATCCTGCTTGCGCTTCAACAGGTATTTATACTCATACATTTCCGGTGTTGCTGCAGTTACGCATTGATCGCAATTGCACGGGATCAGTTTTTGCAGCTTTTCTTCCAATCCGCTGAAACTTGCATTTAGCGCGTCCAGATCCGCCGCAATAATGCCTAATAATGTTTTTGCTTCCGGGCCACGCGCACGCAACACGATTTCATTCCCGCGTGAGGTAGCTTGCACCAAAACTCTGCTGCCATCCGCTTCGAATAACACACCATTCGCCCACGCCAGATCGGGACACTCCACGTAGCGGTGTTTCCTGACCATCAGGCGGTTAATCAGGCCTTTGGGCAAAAATTGATAGCGGTAAGTCAGCACCAAATCACCCGGTTTTTCCCAGTCAGTCAATCCGGTCGGCTTGGAAGGCGGCAGCAATTGCGGCATCAGCCAGGTTTTATCGCTCTTCGGCAAATCGGGCAGGGCGTAACACAATTCGAATTTTTCCATTAATGCGCGTAATTCTGAATGCATGTCGCCGTATTCGGAATCGCTCCAAATGCGTTCGCAATCGGCTAGGGTGAACCGCCCCAAACGCGATTTAACGGTTTCATCGTCGATCACGCGAAAAACCGCCTCGGTTGCCCAGCGGTTTTGCAGAATCACGGATTTGCCGAGCACGTCATCGTCCTGGAAATGCAAAAATACCCCTAGATCGTGCAAATACTGGCTTAAACGCAATGCTTTCGTGCGGTCGAATTCCAGGTGACGGCCATACAGTTCAAAATAATCTCGTTGGGTTATATAGGGGGTACGTGCGGCTTCTTGTTCGAGCGCTCCGCGGATATCAACCCACTTCGCCGGTACTTGTTCACCCACGTGAGGCAGTTGCTGTGCTTGGTATTCGATCGCCTGCGCCAATTTCGCTGCCGATCCGAGTATTTCCAGGTTGCCGTTGTAGATATCCTTTACATTATCGAAGCGACCCTTGATTCCCGCAATATCGATCGACTTGCTGCGCCCGCCCTTTTCATTCTGGAATATCAACACCGGACTGTGTTTGCTCAACAAATCGATAACTTCGAGCCAATAGCGGAAACTCTCATCGGTAACTGACTTGGCATCCTTTGCGGTATCGTCGAGCAGTATATACAGCGAATTCTTGGTCAGAAAAAACTGGTGCGTGGCGTGGTAAATCTGCTGCCCGCCAAAATCCCACACATTGAGGCGAAATGTCCGGCCATCGCCGAGCCGGAAATCATAGGGACAAATATCGATGCCGCGCGTAGTTTCATCCTCGGTAGGCAACGGCTTATCGTGCTGATACAAGCGGCGCAGCAAACTGGTTTTTCCTGCACGGCCTTCACCGACAATTAGAACTTTGGCTTCGAGTAAGGTAGCAGTTCCCTGCGCATCTATTTCGCGGAAATAATTCAATACCGCTTCATGACCTTGCTTGATGATTTCAGGAGGTGGGTGAATTAAAGAACAATAATCAACGATAACGCCATCTTCCCAATCATCTATTAATTTTGCTGTTATCCCCTTTTCTAACAGATATCTTATGGGTGTTAAGTCATTTACTAAAGTATTACTAACATTCAGTCTACGTAGATGAGGTAAATTTGAAAACTCATTTAAGCTAGTTATTGCGGTTCTTTTTAATTCCAAAATTTCAAGTTTCTCTAGCTCAACAATATTCTTGATCCCGGGTTTTGAAATATCGTTATCACTTAGATTTAAATTTCTAGGATCTTAGGAAGTTAAAGCGGGTTTAGGCGTAA
>FRDC01000464.1_pt1 | contig 14255 bp, 11 predicted proteins | sample 1106171 | NCBI WGS metagenome assembly FRDC01 (sample SAMEA3930566, study PRJEB13176) | freshwater metagenome | biome: Drinking water system; feature: drinking water; material: water | place: Singapore | collected 2014-12-20
GAGCCATTGCCTTTGCCGTGGATCACCCGCACGCAGCGCAGCCCGTGCCGCACCGCTTCGCGCAGGAAGCCCGCGAGTTGCTCGCGCGCCTCGTCGCGCCGCAGACCATGCAGATCGATCTGCGCCTGGATCGCCCAGACACCGCGCCGAAGCTTGCGCACCACTTCCGGCCCGATGCCCTGGCCGCGCCATGAGAGCGCGTCATCGGTTTCGAGCAGCGATTCGACGTCGAATTCATCCGAGATCGCCTCGCGGAGCACGGCCGCCTCGTCCCGTTCACGCTGGCGCGGCAGCGGCTCGGCGCGTGGTCGTGGCAGCGGCATCGACGCCGCGCGGCGCAGCGGCTGCACCGGCCCGACGGTGTGCTTGAACAGATGCCGTTCACGCTGTTCGCGCGCGGCCTGGGCGCGGGCTTCGGCGTCGCGCCGCGCCGCCTCGGCCTCCGCCTTGGCGAGTGACTTCTTCAGCGCGGCCAGGTCCTGCAGGCTGCGCACGCTGCGCGGCGGTGTCACAGCAGGCCTCTCTCGGCAAACGACATCGCCTGGTCGGCGCCGACCACCAGGTGGTCGATCACGCGCACGTCGATCAGCGCCAGGGCATGCTTCAGCGACTGTGTCAGGAACTCGTCGGCCCGTGATGGCTCGGCGATGCCCGATGGATGGTTGTGGGCCAGGATCACCGCGCTGGCCTGCAGCGCCAGTGCGCGCTTGACCACTTCACGCGGGTAGACACTGGTCTGGCTGAGCGTGCCACGAAACATGGGCTCGAACTGCAGCAGCTGGTTCTGCACGTCGAGAAACATCACCGCGAACACCTCGTGTTTCTCGTGTGCCAGCTGCAGGCGCAGGAAATCCTTCACCTGCTGGGGCGATGACAGCACGGTGCGCTGGGCCAGCTGCTGCGCGAGCGAACGGCGGGCCAGCTCCATGACCGCCGTGATCTCGGCCCGCTTGGCGGGCCCGAGGCCCTTGATGCATTTCAAATCGGTCGCGCTGGCCTGCAGCAGACCCTGAAGCCCGCCGAAGGCATCAAGCAGTTGCTGCGCCAGCTGCAGCACCGAGGTGCCCCGCAACCCGGTGCGCAGCAGCAGCGCGATCAGTTCGGCATCGGCCAGCGCCGCGGGGCCCCGCGTCAGCAGCTTCTCGCGCGGTCGAGCGGCGGCCGGAATGTCTTTGAGCACCATGAATGCCTGCCGTGATGTCGCGCCGGGAAGCTGACGACGGCGACTCGTAAAATTCAGCCCAGTCTATCCAACCTCCAACCGGGCGCGTCCTTGAACTCTGTCCACGCGGGCTCCTTTCTCACGTTGCATTACCGGCTGGCGGGGTCCGACGGCGCCGACATCATCAACACCTTCCATGACAAGGCGGCCACGCTGTCTCTCGGGACGGGCGAGTTGTCGCCGGCGATGGAGGCGCGTCTGATCGGCCTGCCCGAGGGCACGCGCGCGACCTTCGAGCTGGCCGCCGGCGAGGCCTTCGGTGCGCGCAACCCCGAACTGCTGCAGCGCGTCAAGCGTGCGATGCTCGACGAGCTGGGCGACCCCGACGAGCAATACCACCCCGGCGACGTGGTGCAGTTCCCGACGCCAGACGGGCTGGGTGCGTATGCGGGCGTCGTGCGCGAGGTCGGCAGCGATTGGGTCTTGTTCGACTTCAACCACCCGCTGGCCGGCCAGCCGGTGACCTTCGAAGTCCATCTGATTGGAGTGTTGTGATGAGTGGCGAGATCCGTGTTGAAGAAGTCCTGCTGGCCGAGCCGCGCGGCTTCTGCGCCGGCGTCGATCGGGCGATCGAGATCGTCGAGCGCGCCATCACCAAGTTCGGTGCGCCCATCTATGTGCGCCACGAGATCGTGCACAACACCTACGTCGTCAACGACCTGAAGACCAAGGGCGCGATCTTCATCGAGGACCTGGCCGACGTGCCGCCCGGCGCGACGCTGGTGTTCAGTGCCCACGGGGTGTCGCAGGCAATCCGACGCGAGGCAACGGAGCGTGGCTTCACGGTGTTCGATGCGACCTGTCCGCTGGTCACCAAGGTGCACGTCGAGATGGCCAAGCTGCGCAAGGAAGGCTACGACTTCATCATGATCGGCCACAAGGGGCATCCCGAGGTCGAGGGCACCATCGGACAGCTGAGCGAAGGCATCCATCTGGTCGAGGACGTGGCCGATGTCGAGCGGGTGCCGGTCGACCCGGACGCCCGGCTGGCGGTGGTCACACAGACCACCCTCTCGGTCGACGATGCGGCCGAGATCCTCGCCGCGGTGAAGCGCCGCTTCCCGAACGTGCGCGAGCCCAAGCAGCAAGACATCTGCTACGCCACGCAGAACCGGCAGGACGCGGTCAAGGTGCTGGCGCCGAACGTCGATGTGCTGGTGGTGGTGGGCAGCCTCAGCAGCTCGAACAGCAACCGGCTGCGCGAAGTAGCCCAGCGGCTGGGCACCGACGCCTACATGGTCGACTCGGCCGAAGACCTGAAGCCCGAATGGTTCGTCGGCAAGAGCCGTGTCGGCCTCACTGCCGGTGCGTCGGCACCCGAGATCCTGGTGAAGCAGGTGATCGAGCGCCTGCGGGCGTTGGGTGCGGTGTCGGTGCGTTCCATGCCCGGTGTGCCCGAAACGGTCCATTTCCCGCTGCCGATGGGGCTCGGCGACAAGTCGATGCAAACGACCGGCTGAAGCCGGCCGCGGCGATGGCCCTGCCTACAATCCGCCGCTTCACGCCCACCTCCGACCCCTTTCGAACACGCCGCCATGCTGGACATCACCCTGCTGCGCAAGGACCTGCCCAGCGTCATCGCCCGCCTCGAGCAGCGCAAGAATCCGCAGCCGTACCTCGACGTGGCGCGTTTCCAGGCGCTGGAGTCGGAGCGCAAGGGACTGCAGACCCGTACCGAGGAATTGCAGGCACAGCGCAACAGCCTCTCGAAACAGATCGGTGCGCTGAAAGGCAAGGGCGAAGACACCTCTGCCGTGATGGCGCAGGTCGCCGGGCTCGCCGATGAATTGAAGACGTATGCCGAGCGGTTGGAGGTGATCCAGACCGAGCTCGCCGATCTGCTGATGGCCGTGCCCAATCTGCCGCAGGACAGCGTGCCGGTCGGTGCCGATGAGCATGGCAATGTCGAGGTGCGCCGCTGGAGCCCGAACGGTACCGGCCCGCGCGCCTTCGACTTCACGCCCAAGGACCACGTGGATCTGGGCGCGCCGCTGGGTCTGGATTTCGACCTGGGTGCAAAGCTGTCGGGCTCGCGATTCAGTTTCATGCGCGGCCCGGTCGCCCGGCTGCACCGCGCACTCGCGCAGTTCATGCTCGACGTGCAGACCCAGGAGCATGGCTACACCGAGTGCTACACGCCCTACATCGTCAACCGCGAAGTGCTGGAAGGCACCGGCCAGTTGCCCAAGTTCAAGGAAGACATGTTCTGGGTGTCGCGGGGCGGCGATGAAACCCAGCCCGAGCAGTACCTGATTTCGACGTCGGAGATCTCGCTCACCAACAGCGTGCGCGAACAGGTGCTGGCTGCCGACCAGTTGCCCATCAAGCTGACCGCGCACAGCCCGTGCTTCCGCTCCGAAGCCGGCAGCGCCGGGCGCGACACGCGGGGTCTGATCCGCCAGCACCAGTTCGACAAGGTCGAGATGGTGCAGATCACCCAGCCCGAGCACAGCGACGCCGCGCTCGAGCAGATGGTGGGCCACGCAGAGGCGGTGCTGCAAAAGCTCGGCTTGCCCTACCGCGTGCTGCTGCTGTGCACCGGCGACATGGGCTTCGGCTCGGCCAAGACCTACGACCTCGAAGTGTGGGTGCCGGCGCAGAACACCTATCGCGAGATCAGTTCGTGCTCCAACTGCGAGGCGTTCCAGGCGCGGCGCATGCAGGCTCGCTACAAGTCGGCGCAGGGCCGCAATGAACTCGTGCACACGCTCAACGGCTCGGGTGTTGCCGTGGGCCGCGCGCTGGTGGCCGTGCTCGAGAACTACCAGAACGCCGATGGGTCGGTGACCGTGCCCGAGGTCTTGCGCCCGTATCTGGGTGGGCTCGAACGGCTCAAGGCCTGAATCCGACACGTACCAGCGCCGTCTGCTGGGATAGAATCTCAGGCTTCGGTTTTGACCAGCCGGCAGCATCGAACGTGCTGGAGAGGTGGCAGAGTGGTCGAATGTACCTGACTCGAAATCAGGCGTACCGCAAGGTACCGAGGGTTCGAATCCCTCCCTCTCCGCCAGAGATAGGTTCTAAGAGGTTCAAAAAGGACCGCAAGAAGCCCCGGACACCCAGTGTTTACGGGGCTTTTTCGTATCAGCACGCTCAGTGGCGAATTCTGACAGCCGCGACAGATCGGGCGCATTGCGGGCACAGGCTGCGTGAGCATCGCCAGCAGGGGTTGCCGTAGCTCGTGCTGCCGTGGCAAGGTGACGGGTTACCGCCGGAGGCGTTCCATACAGCGGACGTCGGGAATCCGCGACGTGTCTCACTCTCTTGCTTGCGAGCCGTGGCCCAATCCAGTGGAATGCGCTGGAAGGCCTGCTCTCTTCGGTGTATTGCGCCCAGTGCGCCGACCCGAAACTGAGAGGGAGTACTCCGCAAGCCATGCCGTTTTCAGCGCCAACCCGATCCGCCGCCCAAGACCTCCGGTGGACCTTGTTTGTCGGAGCGGTCGGCGTTTTCGTGGCTGCGCTGGCGTTGCGGCTGCTGATCCTGCCCATCGAGGCACGCCTGGGCTTTTTGACGTTCTATCCGGCCGCGGTGCTCTGTTTCTACTACTTCGGCAAGTGGCCGGGTCGCCTGGTGGTTCTGCTGTGCGCGACCACCGTCTACTACGTCTTCACGCCGCCGCACTGGTCTTGGGCACCGAGCCGCGCCGGGCTGTGGTCGATCGCCGTATTCATCGCATTTTCTGAATGGATGCGGGTGCTGGTCGATCGGACCAAAGAGAGCCAGGCTGCACTGCGCCGGCAGAAGCGGCAGCTGGAATCCATCGTGCAGGACCAGACCGAGGTGATCTGCCGCTTTCGTGCTGATGGCACCGTCCTGTTCGTGAACGATGCGTTCTGCCGCATGTTCGGCGTGAAGTCGCAAGACCTCGTCGGTCGGCACTGGGCTCCCGTGGTCTTTCCAGACGACGTGCAACACGTCACCGAAGGTCTGGCCTTGCTGTCGCCTGCCAACCCGGTGGTCACCATCGAAAACCGTGTCTTTGGCGAAGCGGGCGTTGTGCGATGGGGGCAGTTCGCCAACCGGGGTTTCTTCGATGAGCGCGGAGGTCTGGTCGAGGTCCAGTCTGTCGGCCGGGACATCTCGCAGCGTAAAGCGCTGGAGGCTCAACTCGCTGCCGCGACCAGCCAGTTGCAAGACCTCTACGACAACGCACCTTGCGGCTACTACTCGCTCGACGCCACCGGCACCTTCGTCAATGCCAATTCAACCGCACTTTCATGGGTCGGTTGCACGTCTGAGGAACTCATCGGCAAGAAGCAGATGACGGACTTCTTCACCGCGGAAGGGCGAACGCTGTTTCTGCAGAACTTCCCTAGGTTCATGGCCGTCGGACGACTTGAAGGGCTCGAATTCGATCTGGTGTCCCTGCAAGGACACACTCGGCGCATCAGCGTGACAGCCACTGCCATCAAGGACGACCATGGGCAGTTTCTGATGTCCCGCTCGGTGATGTTTGACATCACCGAGCGAAAAACCGCCGAAGAGTCCTTGAAAGCGCTGGCAGCCATCTTCGACAACACCTCCGATTTCGTCATCCAGACCGATCGGCGGGGCAAGCTCAGCTACATGAATCCTGCATTGCGCAAAGCCATGGGCATTGCCGAAGAGGTATCGGTCAAGCCCCTCAGCTTCGCCAGTCTCTACAGTTCCGCCTCGGTGCACTTGTTCAACGAGGTCGTCGAGCCGCAGCTGCGGGCCGGTGCATCCGTCTGGCTGGGCGAGGCCACGATCCATGTGGCGAACCGACGCGAGGTGTCCGTCAGCCAGATCGTCATTGCGCATCGCGACGGCGCCGGGCACATCGAGCGGATCTCCGTGGTGCTCAGGGACATCTCCGCAGACGTCAAGGCGCGGCAGGAGATTGCGCGCCAGACGGCGACACTGACATCGGTCACAGAGGCCATCCCCGCCACGGTGGCCGTGGTCAGCCCGGAGGGCACCTATCGGTTTGTCAACGGTGCCTTCGCGCGCTTGTGGGGAACCACCAGCGACGAGGCCATCGGCCGCAAGGTGGTGGACGTGATCGGACAGGAGGAATTCGATCGCCGCTGGCCATGGGTGCAGCTGGCACTGGAAGGTACGCCGACGCAGTTCATCCTCGACTACCCCTCGCGCGACGGGACGACCTACACAGACATCAGCTACGTGCCCCTGAGACTGAACACGGGCGAATTCGATGGTTTCGTGGTGGTCACGAATGACGTCACGTACCAGAAGCGCGAGGAACTGCGACTGCGGCAACTGGCGCATCGTGACCCGCTGACCGGGCTGCTGAATCGCGCCGGCTTCGAGTCCCATCTGGATCGGGCCATTCAGATGGGGTCTGGTGCATCGCTGGCGTTGCTCTACATCGACCTCGATCACTTCAAGCCGGTCAATGACAAGCATGGGCATCCCGCAGGTGACGAGGTCCTGCGCATCTTCGCCAGCCGGCTGGTCAACCTGGTGCGACCCACCGATGCGGTGGCACGGCTTGGCGGGGACGAATTCGCCATCGCGTTGTCCGGGGTCAGGGAGCGCGCGAACGCGAATGCAGTGGCGGAGAAGGTCTTGGCTGCCGCACAGGCTCCCTTCCACGTCGGGCCGGTGCTGGTGCATATCAGTGCCAGCGTGGGCGTGGCCTTCGAGGCGAGCCCAGAGACGGGATGGCAGGGCCTGGTCGCGCGAGCGGACTCGAAGCTGCTCGCTGCCAAGGCAGCAGGCAAGGGGCGGCAGGCGGGCGAGCGCTGAGTTGTTCTCAGCTCCGCCGGGTCTGCGGGCGCATGTGGCAATCGGCATCCTCGCTGCTGGCCTGGGTCAAATGCCCCACTGAGCCGGGGCATATCCCCCAATGTATTGCGCCTGGCAGTGAATTGCCGCGGGCGGGATGGCCTGGCGCCGGTGTCAATCCCCGAAAAAGTCCTTGGCTGTCAATGCGTTAGCAGCGCCGACCGGTCATTGAAGTGGAAGTGACAAATTTGGGCGCACCCTTTGCTCACGCAGCTCCTTGTCAGCGGTCAGTCGCACGAATGGTCGGTCGCGATGCCGCTCTCATCACAAGGACTTCGCCATGTTTCATCCCATCGTCCGGACCATTGCCTCGGCATTGACGGCCATTGCCGCCGCGAGTGCGGCACCTGTGCACGCACAGACCACCTCGTTCATCGATTTCGAGACCACCCCTGCCATCCCACAGGGCCCGAGCATCTTCATCGCCGTTCCGGGACCGCAGACCATCGTCACGCCCACCGCCACCTTCTCGGGTGGCGTGGTGCTGGGTCTGGCCACGTTTTTCCCCGCCATCTCTTTCGCGTCGTCGCCCAATGTGTATGGCACCGCAGACTTCGGCAACGGGCTGTCGCGCACGCTGACGATCGATCTGAACCCCGCGAACCAGGTCAATCAGGTGAGTTTCGCCTTGTTCAATGGCGAGACGTTCAACCAGTCCTACCAGGTGGACGCCTTCAATGGCGCCGCACTCGTCGCGACCCAGACACTGACCAGCGTGGCGCCGAACTTCAAGTCGGGGTATGGCGTCATCGACCTCAAGAGCACGACCAGCATCACGCAGGTCACCATCAATGCCGTGGGCAATCCGGCGGCCTGGGATTTCCTGATCGATGATGTGGCGATCAACCAATCGCTGACCAACGTCATCACCACGCCGCTGCCACCGGTCTATCAGCCTCCCGTGACGCCACCGGTGGTGGTCAACATCGACAAACTCGACGTGGTCGACGAGAACGGACACAAGCAAAAGCGCAATCGTCGGGGCAGCCAGTCGGTGAGGGTCGATTTCGGTGAGGACATCAACGACATCAGGGGCTCGGTCCTGCTGGTGCAGGCCGTCCCGGCCGTTCCCGAGCCCTCCGGCTGGGCGATGATGCTGGCGGGTTGCGGCCTGATCGGCGTCTTCATGCAACGTCGCTGCAGGCAGGACACGTCGGCCTGAGGCGTGGCCTGGAGCACCATGCGGCAACGCCGGCGGCGGGCTCCAGGCATCGTTCACGAAGCGGCCCGATCCATGGCATGGTGCCCTCACGCCCATCGGCTACATTGGCACGAGCGCCATGACGAGCAAGACCTTCCTTCCATGATTCGGAGCCTCTCCGATCGTTGGCTTGCGGGAGTCCGGGCCGTCGGTGGCGAGCGGCACTTCCCGCTGACACGCTGGTTCGCCGTCGTGGGCGCACTCTCGATCGGTGTCTTCAGCGTCGGGATGGGCTGGCTGCTGAGCGCGTTCCTGGCCACGCGCATGCTGGAACGCGACGCGGCCCTCGGCCGCGATTTCGTGCAGAGCATCGCCAACACGCAGCAGATCGCCGTCTTTCTTGCGAGCCCCCAGGCCAAGGAAGAGCCGCCGCCTTCGGTCACCGAATTCTTTGCGCACGTGGCGGCCATGCCCGATGTCATCCGTGCCAACGTCTATGCACCAGATCGGCATGTGCTGTGGTCGAGTCGCCCTGAACTCATCGGCAAGTCGTTCGCTGCAAACGACGAACTGGATCTGGCGCTGAAGGGGCAGGTGGTCGTCAACCGGGAGGATGCCGACGAGCTGGAACGCGCCAAGGCCGAGCACCAGGGCCTGATCGGGCAGGCGGCTCAGTATGTCGAGAACTACTTGCCGGTGTATGAGGAACACAGCCGCCGCTTGATCGCGGTGATCGAGGTCTATCGCCGCCCCGATGCCTTGTTCGAGGCCATCGATTCGGGACAGCGCCTGATTCGCACCGGCGCCCTGGCCGGTGGTCTGTTCCTGTTCCTGGTTCTGGTCTGGTTTGTCAGGCGAACCGAGAACGTGCTCGACCAGCAGCGGCATCGCCTGGTGGAGGCTGAAACACTGGCTGCGGTGGGAGAGATGTCCGCCGCGGTGGCGCACAGCATACGCAATCCGCTGGCCTCGATACGCACCTCGGCCGAGCTGCAGCGCGAACTGGGGCAGGACGAAAACGGCCTGCACGCCGAGATCGCCCACAACGTCGATCGCATCGAACACCTGGTTCGCACCCTGTTGAACTACTCGCGCGAACCTGCCGAGCACCCGAGTGCCACCGATCTGAGTCCGGTGCTGGGCGAAGCGGCCCAGCGTTTCACGCCCGATCTGGCTGCACGCGGAGGCAGGCTTGAAGCGGACTTCGCGCCCGATCTGGGCAGGGTCGCCGGCGACCCGGTGGTACTGGCCCAGTTGTTCAACTCGTTGCTCGCCAATGCCGCAGAGGCCACCGAGGATGGTGGACGGGTTCGTCTGGTCGCTGTCTGTCACGGCCAGGGGGTGCGCGTCGAGGTGCACAACACCGGCGCGGTCATCGAGCCGAAGCATCTGTCCGACATCTACAAACCCTTCTTCACCACCAAGCCCCGCGGCCTGGGCCTGGGGCTGCCGATCGCGAAGCGCATCGTGCAGCGACTGGGCGGCAGCATCGACATCGGCAGCGAAGTCGGGCGGGGGACGGTGGTGACGATCCACCTGCCAAAGGTGACGCCGCCATGAGCCAGGCGCCAACCCCTCGGGCCGCACGGCCCCTGGATGCCGCTGCCAGCCAGACGGGGCATGGGCGGGCGGTGCTCATCATCGACGACGAGTCGACCTTGGCGCGCAACCTGGCGACCTTCCTCGAGCGGCTGGGCTGGACCACGCGGGTGGCCGGGTCCGCCGAAGAAGGATTGGCCGGCTACGTTGAATTCCGGCCCGACATCGTCTTGCTGGATCACAACCTGCCGGGTCGCAGCGGCCTGGAGGCGCTGGTTCAACTGCGCGAGATGGATCCCCAGGCGCGTGTCGTTCTGATGACCGGCCATGGCAGCATCGACCTCGCGGTCTCGGCCATGAAGCAGGGCGCCTCGGACTACCTGGCCAAGCCGCTGGCACTCTCCGAACTGAAGTTGATGCTCGAACGCTTGAGCGCCCAGCACCGCCTCGAAACCGCGGTGGAGTACTACCGTGGTCGCGAGTCGATCGACAGCGGCGTCGACAAGATCGAGGGCCGGTCGCCCCGGGTGGTCGAATTGCGCGAGCGCGTCAACACCCTGCTTGCCGTCGAGCGACGCCTGACGGATGACCTGCTCCCCACAGTGCTGATCCGCGGCGAAACCGGTACCGGCAAGGAACTGGTCGCGCGCGCGCTGCACTTTGGCAGCCGCCGCGCGTCGCACCCCTTCGTCGAACTCAATTGCGGTGCCTTGCCGCCCCAACTGGTCGAGGCGGAACTGTTCGGCTACGAAAAGGGCGCATTCACCGATGCGCGCCAGCGCAAGATCGGTCTCGTCGAGACCGCCGAGGGTGGCACCTTGTTCCTCGACGAGATTGCCGAGGCCGATGCCTCGACCCAGGTCAAGTTGCTCAAACTGCTCGAGGACCGTACCTATCGCCGGCTGGGCGGTTTGCGCGAGCAGCGTGCCAACGTCCGCATCGTGGCAGCCACGCATCGACCGCTGGACCGCATGGTGTCTGAAGGACAGTTCCGCGCCGACCTGTACTTCCGGCTGCGCATGGTGGAGGTTCAGGTCCCTGCCTTGCGCGAGCGCGAGGGCGATGCGTTGTTTCTCGCCCGCCACTTCCTGCGCCTGCATGCCAGGCGCTATGCCCGCAGCGAACCGACGCTGCTGCCCGAGGCACAGACCTTGGTGCAGGCGCATCACTGGCCCGGAAACATCAGGGAGTTGCGCAATGCGATGGAGCAGGCCGTGCTGCTGGCCGAGAGCGATGCCATTGGTGTCCGCGAACTGGCATTCCTGGCCGGCCAGATCCCCAGTCGGGAGGCGCCCACCGCCTCGATGCCCGATGAAGACGAGGACCTGAACCTCGAGCACGCCGAGCGCCGCCTGATCCGCAAGGCGCTGGATCGCGCAGCCGGCAACATCACCCAGGCTGCACGGCTGCTCGGCGTCTCGAGAGACACCTTGCGATACCGACTGGATCGCCTGCAGATCCACACTCCAATGCACGGCAAGCCCGAAGGCTGAGATCCAGGTGGGGCACCCGCCTCGGGTGGGCCGCGCGCCCCTGCGAAGCGCGCTTCTGAAACGTCCGAAAAGAGGGGTGCACCGGGGCTGATGCGCGCACGGTCTGTCGCGGCTGCGTGCTATCTTCATCGCACGTTTCAACACAGGATCGGCACCCATGAGCTACCACATCGATCTTTCCGGCCGTGTCGCGCTGGTCACCGGCGCGTCCAGCGGGCTGGGCACCCAGTTCGCGAAAACCTTGGCCTCGGCCGGCGCGGGAGTGGTGCTGGCCGGGCGCAACATGGAGCGGCTGATCACGCTGCGCGCCGAGATCGAGGGCGATGGCGGCGATGCGCACGTCGTCGAGCTCGACCCGACCGACGTGGCCAGCATCCGCTCGGCCGTTGCCCACGCTGAAACCGAGATGGGCACGATCGACATCCTGGTCAACAACTCCGGCGTCAGCACCACCCAGAAGCTCACCGAAGTGACCGAAGACGATTACGACTTCGTGTTCGACATCAACACCCGAGGCAGCTTCTTCGTGGCGCAGGAGGTCGGCAAGCGCATGATCGCGCGGGCCAAGGGCGCGGCACCGGGCACCTTCACGGGCGGGCGCATCGTCAACATTGCGTCGATGGCCGGGTTGAAGGCGCTCAGCAAGATCGGCGTCTACAGCATGAGCAAGGCCGCGGTGATCCACATGACCCGTGCGATGGCACTGGAATGGGGCAAGCACGGCATTAACGTCAACGCGATCTGCCCGGGCTACATCGACACCGACATGAACCACCACGAGTGGTTGACCGAGGCGGGCAGGCGCCTGATCGACACGTTGCCTCGCAAGCGCATCGGCCAGCCGAAGGACCTGGACGTGGTGCTGATGATGCTGTGCGCCAATGAAAGCCATTTCGTCAATGGCGCCGTGATCCAGGCGGACGACGGCTACGCACTCTGAGGTGCCTGCAGCGCTGTTTACCTCCCAGTTCAGGGCCTGACGGCGGCACAATCGGGGCGGGGTTCGGCCCCGCCGACCGTGCACGTGTTTCCGAGTCCTCGAGAGGAAGTCAATGAACAAGGTTTATCCAAGCGCCGCGGCGGCGCTCAAGGGCGTCGTGGCCGATGGCCAGCTGATCGCCGTGGGCGGCTTTGGTCTGTGCGGCATACCCGAGGCGCTGATCGCCGCGCTGCGTGACAGTGGCGTCAAGAACCTGACAGCGATCTCCAACAACGCGGGTGTCGACGGGTTCGGTCTGGGGCAGTTGCTGGAAACCCGACAGATCAAGAAGATGATTTCGAGCTACGTCGGCGAGAACAAGGAGTTCGAGCGCCAGTACCTGGCTGGCGAGCTGGAACTGGAATTCACGCCGCAAGGCACGCTGGCCGAGAAGCTGCGTGCGGGCGGTGCCGGCATTCCGGCCTTTTTCACCAAGACAGGGGTCGGCACGATGGTGGCCGAAGGCAAGGAAACCCGCGAGTTCGATGGCGCGGTCTATGTGATGGAGCGCGCGCTGTGCCCCGAGGTCAGCCTGGTCAAGGCCTGGAAGGCCGATGAAAGCGGCAATCTGCTGTTTCGCCGGACCGCGCGCAATTTCAACCCCGCGGTGGCGATGGCCGGCAAGCTCACCATCGCCGAGGTCGAGGAGATCGTGCCGACCGGCACCTTCGACCCTGATGAAGTGCATCTGCCCGGCATCTACGTGCACCGCCTGGTGCTCAACAAGAATCCCGAGAAGCGCATCGAGAAGCGCACGCTGACCGAGAAGTCGACTGAGAAAGCAGGAGCCTGACCATGGCCTGGACGCACGACCAAATGGCAGCGCGCGCTGCGCAGGAGTTGCAAGACGGCTTCTATGTGAACCTGGGCATCGGCCTGCCGACACTGGTGGCCAACCATGTGCGGCCCGACATCGAGGTCTGGCTGCAAAGCGAGAACGGCATGCTCGGCATCGGGCCGTTTCCCACCGAAGACGAGGTGGACGCCGATCTGATCAACGCCGGCAAGCAGACGGTGACCACCATCCCCGGCTCGTCGATCTTCGGCTCGCACGACAGCTTCGCGATGATTCGCGGCGGCAAGATCAACCTGAGCATCCTGGGCGCGATGCAAGTCAGCGAAAAGGGTGACCTGGCCAACTGGATGATTCCCGGCAAGATGGTCAAGGGCATGGGCGGTGCGATGGACCTGGTGGCCGGCGTCAAGCGTGTCATCGTGCTGATGGAACACGTGGCGAAGAAGAAGGACGGCACGATCGACCTGAAGATCATCCCGAAGTGCACCTTGCCGCTGACAGGGCTGGGCGTGGTGAACCGCATCATCACCGACCTGGCGGTGATGGACGTGACGCCCGAGGGCCTGAAGGTGGTCGAACTGGCCGACGGCGTCACCCGCGAAGAACTGCAATCGAAGACGGGTGTGCCGTTGCACTGAGCCCCATTCATTCAGTTACTTACCAGCCGAAGGCGCGTCGTTGACGCGCCTTTCTTGTTGGTTCGTTAGGTGTGTGCTGCCGAGGGCATGGGGTGACCGGCTCCGCTCATGTCCCCCAGGCAGGATCACCGCACAAACGACTCGGCGGTCCGCCGCAGCGCTCACGCGCTCAGCTGGCTGCGTTGTTTTTCAACGCCCGAGCCGCTTCGGTCACCAGCTCCGGCCCTTTGTAGATGAAGCCGGTGTAGATCTGCACCAGATCAGCGCCGGCGGCCACCTTGGCGAGTGCATCGGCACCGCTCATCACGCCGCCCACGCCGATGATCGGGTAGCCAGCACCGAGCTCAGCGCGTAGTTGACGGATCACCGTGTTGCTGGCCTCGAAGACCGGTGCGCCGGACAAACCACCGGCTTCCTCGGCATGCAGCAGGGTCTTCACGGCTTCGCGCGAGATCGTCGTGTTGGTCGCGATCACGCCGCTGATGCCGTGGTTCTTCAGCGTGGCGGCGATCACACGCACCTGCTCTTCGACCAGGTCGGGCGCGATCTTCACGAACATCGGTACCTGGCGTCCGTGCCGCTCGGCCAGTATGCGGTGACGCTCCGACAGCGCGCCCAGCAAGGCGTCGAGCGCCTCGTCACTTTGCAGCGCGCGCAGGTTCCGGGTGTTGGGCG
>FRDC01003833.1_pt2 | contig 14234 bp, 19 predicted proteins | sample 1106171 | NCBI WGS metagenome assembly FRDC01 (sample SAMEA3930566, study PRJEB13176) | freshwater metagenome | biome: Drinking water system; feature: drinking water; material: water | place: Singapore | collected 2014-12-20
GTGGGCGACGTGCTGAACGGCGTCACGCTCGCGCTAAATGACCGCGTGTTTGTGTGGAACCAGACGGCGCAAGAAGACAACGGCGTGTACGTCGTCGGCGCTGTCTCCCCCTCGCGGGCAACCGACGCGGACACGTCCGACAAGTTACTCGGCTCAATCGTCACGGTTGCGGAAGGCGATGAATACGCGGACTCGGTTTGGCTCTGTTCGGCCGACGCACCGATAACGCTCGGCACCGATCCGCTGCCGTGGAAGCTGATTTCACTTCCGCCTGACGCGAACGACGGTGATTCACTCATTGCCGACGCGAGCTATCCCGGCGGTGCGAAGTGGTCTCCCGCAAACGCAGTTGTATCAGCGGGCGGCGGGGCGGCCTGGATCGGCCCCTACACCGTGCCGTACACCGATGTAAATTCCGCCCCGTGGGATTTTTCTGTCGGCGCGGCTCGTGTTGACCTGTTCAACCTCGCGCCTCGGAGTGTGATTCACGCATGTATCGCGAAGACGAGTGTTAAGTTCGACAGCGCCTTCCACAATCCTTGGACACTGTCCGGGGTTGGCGTAGCGGGTGCGTATCAGCGTTATGCCGGCGTCTACACGATCAGTTCCACGGTTTCCGACACGAACTTTTACCCGGCCCCCGGTTCGGCGCTGACGGCCCGAAGTGCTGAAGATTGGGGCGCGGCGAAAACCATCAGCGCGTGGTTCTACTCCATTGAATCGCCGATGACGGCGACACAGGGGAGTGTCGATATCTGGTTCCTCATCAGTAAACCTCCGTTGTGAAAGGCAAGCGAGGCGGGAACACGGTGCCAGTGGACGGACTTATGAAAAGGCGAAGCATGTTGTTGAAGCTGCGGAACGTGAACCGGAGAAGTTCGGCGACCTGCCCGCGTTGATGGCATCACATCCCGAAGCCGATTCCCTGCCCCGGCTTCGGCAACGCTCCGCGAGCGGTTCGCCCTCGAAGCCATGCCGGTAAACGACGAACACCAGCGTCAAGGCGCTGGTGTTGTGCTGGCCGTTGGTTCCGACTCGCGAGCGGGTTCACTTCCTCCCGACCGTGGCGACTAGGCTTTCTTCCCCTTCTTCGCGGCCGGCTTCTCGGTTGGTGCCGACGCTGCGCCCGGTGCTGTGACAGGTGGCAGCGGCGGAAGCTCCGCAGGAACCGGGAGCGGCGGCGGCGGCACAGGCGGGCGCGGCACGGGTGTAGGCGCGACGAGCGGCGGCGGCGGGTTGTCGAGATGCCGACGAATCGCCAGTTCAAGGTGATGCCGGACCTTCTCCCCGCGCTCCTCACAGAACGTCTTGAACTCATCCAAGAGCGATTCACTCACCTCGACGCCAAGCTGTTTTGTGCCCTTCGTTCTGGCCATTCGTGTTGCCCTCGCTTGTCTGGTGTTCCCTGTCTCACATCAGCATAGCACACTCTACGAAAATTGCCTAGGTAAAAATTCTCTAGGATTATTCTTGACACCTAGGTAACAGTTACCTAGGATACCCGTGTCGAGACAACCAACCCCAAACGGAGACTGAGATGAACGCGAAGAACCGAATCGAGTGGCTGAAGGCTGAAATGGATCGCCTGCAAGTGTGGTTCGCCGGGAATACCCGACGAGCGAACCCGGAAGGATGGGACTACCGCAGCAACTACTACGACGCCTTAGAAACCGAATACCTGGAACTGACGGCCTGAACGACGCGGGGCAAGGAAGCCCCGGCACTTCGCCGGGGCTGATTCTGGAACCACCAAAAGGAAAGACGACATGTTCACTGCCTTCCTGTTCTTCGGTGCAGCCCTGAACTACGCAACTGGCAACCTGATCTGCGGTTCGATCTGCTTCGCCTCCGCGATGCTGCGAGTGATGGTGACGAGCAAGTAAGGCGCGGATTCCCTCCCCGGTCACTTCGGCCGGGGCATCTCTTCACAACTTTGGAGATTGACCGTGGAAGACATCGTGAAACTATACCGCGAAGAACTGGCCCGCGTGCAAGCGGAACGCGACGCGGCTCGCGACGAAGTGCGGAAGCTATGGGCGGCTCACGGGTTGATTCGTGGCGCAGCAACGCGGTTGCTTGGCGTCGTCGAAGCCGCTCACGAGTGCGCCGAGAACGATGAATTCATTCGCTCTGGCACGTTCGATAGCGTGCGGGCCGACGCGAACGCGGAGATTGAACGCGCTGACAAGTTGCTGGGCGTTGCTCCGGCAGCGTGACCGACCGCGAGCAGCGCAACCGCCCGGGTGAGCAAGCCCGGGCTTCCCTTGACCACGAACGTGAGGGCATGCGATGAGCGGCGAGACGATCAAGTGCGGCGACTGCGGAATCGAAACCTACCTGCCCGCCAAGTGTGACGTGTGTGGCAAGCCGTTCGTCGTGACCACGGGCAGCGCTGGCGAACTCCGCGTGTCCTGCCCTCATGTTCCCGAAGCCGTCAAGCTGGCCGCGAAGAAGCCCCAGGGTGAAAGCTCCCGCGATATGGTGCCGGGCTTCGGTGCTGCTGTGCGTGCCCGCCGCGTGAAGTCTGGGCTGTCGATGCACGCCCTCGCGGAGAAGGCCGACACCCATCAGACGACCGTGAGCAAGATCGAGAACGAGCAACGTGCCCCGTCGCTGGCGCTGGCCTTGAAGCTCGCGGCGGCGCTCGGGGTGGGCATCGACACCATCGTGAAGGATGCCCGCGAACTGACTGAGTGAACCACAACCCCAACTCGGAGGAACTAACGATGACGACCGCGACGAAGCCCAAGAAGTCGAAGCCGCGTTACGACAAGCGCGGCATGCTCGTCGGCAAGGGCAAGCCGAAGGTGATCGCTCGCCGCAAGGATGAACACGGCCGCACGATCAAGACGTTCCAGTATCCAGACGGCACGGTTGACACGCCGTTCCTGCCTCCTCACCGGGTGTGGAACACGCCGTTGAACGACCGGCTTGGCAAGTTGCTGCTGCAACTCGACGACGCCCGGATTGCCGTTGATGCGTTCCTCGACGCTGAGGCCTTCCCCGCCGCGATGCTGCGCCAAGTGGATGACCTACCCGACCGGTTGAAGGTGATGGCGATGGTGTTGCTCGACAACCTTTGCAGCATCGGTTGCGCCCGCGATGTGACCGACGCCGAACACGCGGCTTATCGTCGTCGATTGGCCGGCAAGCGTGCCCGCCGCGTCTTCCACTGGTGAACCCGCGAAGTGATTGAATAACCGCCCCGGCTTCGGCCGGGGTTTCCATTCCAGGGGAACCGATGCCTACTCGCCAACTCTGCCGGCACTGCAACAAGTTCCTCGTGAGCCGTGCCCGTGGTCTATGCTGGAAGTGTTCGCTCGTGCCCAGCATCCGCGACCTGTACCCGCTGGCTGAAACGAAGTTCACCCGACGCGGTTCCGGCGCTGGCCTCGACGGGGCCAACGATCGCACGCCAGCGGAACCAACCTCGACGATGCCAGCGACAGCGGAACGGCTCGCGGTCTACGCCGATCGTGCAGCCCGTGGCGATTCCCGTTCCGGCTCGCGAGCCGGAACGGGAAGACGCGCTCGAGCGCGCAGGATCGGCACCAAACGCACAAGCCCCGACATTCGGGGCTTGTATCATTTCCAGGGGTGTTTGCTCGGCATCGCGGGTGTTCCCATTGCCACGGCCCGTGGGTGTTGTGTTCTCGGGTACTCCCGCGAGGGGAGACCCCGCTGAAGGGGCGGAACGTGACGTGTTTCCACTCCATCAAAGACGACGTTGTGAACGCGGGCGGGAACTTCGTCGATCAAGAGGTTGCCATCGACGGGAACCTTGTCACGAGTCGAAATCCCGACGACCTCCCGGCGTTCGTGGTGGCGTTTCTAGGGGTTGCTGGCGAAGGGGTGAGGAACAGCGCGTATCTGCTACAGCATGTCTTTGTGGTTGCTCCGAGGGTTACCGCACGGCTACACTACTTGCTCCCCACCCCAGAGGGCGCAGCATGGCAGCGGTGACCGTGGCCTATTCGTACACGAGATTCAGCAGTGCGGCGCAGGCTGACGGCGACAGCGTGCGGCGACAGACGGCGTTGCGTCAGGAGTGGCTTAAGCGGCACCCAGACGTGAAACTCAACACCTCACTGACGTTCATTGACAGCGGCGTGAGCGGCTTCGAGGGGAAACATCGCAGCGACAGGCGAAACGCCCTGGCTCAATTCCTCGAACTGGTTGAAGGCGGTCGGGTGCCGAAAGGTTCCTGGCTCATCGTCGAATCGGTGGACCGGCTGAGTCGTGAAGACCCGTCAGAAGCAATTCCGTTTGTCCTGTCATTAATCAAGTCCGGTATTCGGATTGTGACGCTCAGCCCGTCGGAGATCGTGTACGAACAAGGGATGGACCAAGGGCGGATGATTGTCCTGCTGCTCGAAACGTTTCGCGGGCACGGTGAGAGCGCGAGGAAGAAGGAACTATGCGGGGAAGCGTGGCGAGAGAAGAAGCGACTCGCCCGCGTGGAGAAGAAGCCGCTCGGCAAGCAACACCCGGGGTGGATCGACTTGGTAGATGGCAAGTACGTTTTGAAGCCCGACGCGGCAGCATCCGTTCGCGAAATCTTCAAGCTCGCCATCGCGGGACGCGGGACGATGGAGATTACCCGCGACCTCAACAACCGTGGCATTCCAGGAATCGGCAAGCGTGGCGTTTGGGTGCGAAGTTACGTTCAGAAAATCCTGATGGACCGCACGACGCTTGGTGAGTATCAACCCACGTTCGGCCGACACCGCAAGGAACTCGACGGCGAAGTCATCGAAGGGTATTACCCGCCGGTTGTGACACCGGCTCAATACGCGGCAGCACGAACGGCCCGACAGGGAAGGTTCAACACTCGCCGCGAGCGACGCCCACCGAGGATATCGCATCCTTTCCAGTGGCTACTAACCGACGCCCTCGACACCTGCGGAATGTACACGCTAACTCTGAAAGGCCGGCGGTACATCGTATCGGCGAAAGGCTTCGACGACCCGAAGGGGGGAACGCATCGGCGGCCGTTCCCACTGGATATCTTTCAAACCGCGTTGCTCCAAGAGATGAAGGAACTGAAGGCGTCCGACCTGTTTGGCGATCCGTCGGGAACCAAGATTGCGGAACTCGAAGCCCTGCTGTCAGGCGTGGAACGCAAGTTGGCCATCGCGGTTCAGCGATTCGAGGCCGACCCCGAAAACGCGACGTGGGCGGGCAAGGTAGACGAGTATGACCGAAGTAAGCGAAAGCTCGCGAGGGAACTCGCTGAGGCTCACACCGAGGCCGAAACCCCACTGCCGGCGGCGTGGGCTGAAGCTGTTGCGTTGATGGCCTCAAAAGACCCTGAAAGACTTCGGGCGGCGCTTCGCCGCGTCGTCGAGGATATTCGCGTGCTGATCGTGAAGCGGTCGCAAACGCGACTGTGTGCCGTGCAAGTATTCTTCGCGTCGGGTGCCTCGCGGCTTTACGTCATCCGCTGGACCCGGAGTATTCGCCTCCCACACTGTAAACGTGATGAGGTGTGGGGCACGATATCGGGGATTGTGCCGGAGAAGATCACGCACAGCGCCGACATCAAGGCGATTCAGACCGGCATAAGGAAGGTGCGGGCGAAACTGGCAAAGACAGCCAAGGCCACGCCAGCGGCTTCGGCCGAACCTTCCGGCCTTGACCTTCGGCGGCCCGATGATGTGAAGATCGTCGAGGGCATCTTGCAGCGATGCGACCTGCCATCAGCGAAGTAGCCCAAGCCTACTCGCCATCAATCACAGATCACACCCCGCACCCGGCCTAACCCGCCGGGTGTTTTCGTTTCATGGCCGCGTGTGCAGAAAGTGGACAGATTGTAGTAGCCCGTTTCGCCATCCGGTCACAGGGGAACGGACTGCAAATGCCTAGTGTGCGGTGAGTTGCCGCACTGCACCAATTCGGAGGATTCCCAATGTCACAAGCCGCATTGATGACTGAACCCGTCTCGTCTGGTTACGTCCCGACCCACGGTTGCCCGGAGTTGGTGGATAAACACGGCGTTGCCGCGATGTGTGGCGTGTCCGTCGATACCGTTGAACGCCGTCTGCAATCGCTCCCCAAACCGTTCCGCTTGGGGCGAAAGATGATCTGGACCCGCGACGCAATCCTCGAACACATCCGGCGTGCTGAGCGTGTTGCCTGAAACGCGAATCGCCCAGCGTCGGCAAACGCTGGGCGATTCTGGTGACCTTCGGCGATCGGCACGGGCAACCAACAACCAAACACACGCAACCATAAAGGAACAGAATGTTATCTCTGTATGAGCCAAAACGCAAGAGCAAAATTCCCAAGAAGGCCGAATTGCTCACGGAGAACGAATCCCTTCGGGCAGACAAAGCCGCACTCGTCGACGAGGTGGCAGAGTGTCACGACGTAATCCGCGACCTCGAACGCGACAACCTCGAACTGCGATACCGCCTCTCGTTGCGGGAGGTGGCACAGTGAACATCCTCGACACCGCACGCGGCTACGTCGCGTGCAGCCTCTCCGTGATCCCGGTCCGCACTGACGGCACCAAAGCGCCGAAGCTCCCGGGCTGGCGTGCCTACGCCAATCGCCTGCCAACGGACGCGGAGTTATCGACGTGGTTCGCGTCGGCGTCGGCCGGCATCGGTGTTCCGTGCGGCCCAGCTTCGGGCAACCTCGCGGTATTGGATTTCGAGAGTGCGGACGTGTGGGATGAGTGGCGTTCTTCGATCCCAGCGGACACGGCCGACATTCTCGACTCCTGCCCCATCGTTCGCACGCCGAGCGGCGGCGCTCACGTCTGGTGTCGTCTGCCTGATCCCGTGCCGGGCACGGTGCTGGCGAGAACCAGCGGCAGGGAAACGCTCGTCGAGGTTCGCGGTGAAGGCCATCAGGTTGTGGCCCCGGGTAGCCCGGCAGCGTGCCACCCCACGGGCAAGCCGTACACGTTCGAGCAGCGCGGATTCCTCGACGCTCCTGGCGAACGCTGCGAGGTGTCGTTTGATGTTTGGTTCTCGTGGATCGACCACGCGGCCCGACTCAACGAGTACGCACCACCGACGCCACCGAAGTCGTCCCCACTGCCGGCCCGCGAGCGCACCAACGACGACCCCGGGAGCGACTTCAACGCCCGGGGTTCGTGGGACGATACCGGGTTGTTCGCGGCGGGGTGGGCATGGGCGCGGCAACTCGACAGCGAACGCGGCTTCGTGCGACGGCCGGGCAAGGGCGACGGCATTTCGGGAACGGTCGGTCTGATCGTGAGCAAGAAGGCCGGCATGCCGTTGTTGTACGTCTTCACGTCGAGCGCTCCGCCTCTCGAACAAGGCCAGTGTTACGACAAGTTCGGCACTTTCGCCCGGCTCAACCACGGCGGCGACTTCAAAGCGGCGGCTCGCGCCTTGGCGTTGTTGGGCTACGGCAAACCAACGAGCAAGGGGAATGCCGTGGCGACCGCACCGAAGGCGACGACGGAATCGGCGACACCGAAGGCGACCCGCGTGATGGCAGAGCCGGCAGCGGGGGAGCGGGCCGGCGTCGATATCATCCGTGATTACTTCGCCGAGCGATACAAGCCGGTGTTCAAGACGAGCGGCAACGGGATTCACTGTGAGGACGGTGAAGAGGTATTGCCTTCGGTGGCGTGTTCGGCTGCATCCTCGAAACTCATTGCCCAACTCGCGACCGCGTCGGATGCCCCACGGTATCAGACCGGCATCATCAAGACGGCCTCACTGCCGGCGTTCTTCAAGACGTGGGCGGCCACGGCGTGGACCGATCTACGGGACACCCTTCCAACCGAAGACGATGCAGAACTCGGCGGCGATGCCCCAGCACGCGAATCGTTTCGCGGCATGGTTCGCGCTGCCCTGCTGAGTTTGCAGTGTCTCGGCGGCAAGGACGAAAACGGCGTTCGCGATTTCGAGCGGGCTTCACTGATTGAATGGGCGCGGAGGTTCGCGAAGTACAACCGCTGGTCAAGCGTTCGCTCATTCCCGCTGTGGTGTAAGCAACGTGCTGATGGCGGCGCGTTCGTGACGATGGTGGCGTTCAGTCACGATCTGCTAGCCCAAATCGGCGCGGACCGGTCACTGGTGAAGATGGGACCGAACCGGTTCGCCCGCCTCGCGAAGAAGTACGACGTCGGGAGCGCGAACCGGAATGAGCGGCCACAGGGCAAGTGGGCAATCGTTCTAACGGACGAATTCACGGCCGAAATTCTGCCCCCTGATCTGGCATGCAAGCGAGGTGTCAACCACGTTTACACCTCAACCAATCACGAAAGGGGAAGGCGATAGGAGAGAAGAAGCGGCTGAAGTTGCCGAAATTCTGCCCCCTGATCTGGCATGCAAGGGGGAAGAGGTGCGCGAGGTGGAGCGCGTGTTGTTTTGAATGACCGTTTACTTTTTGGCCGTTTCGGTTCGTTCAACCGTCCGGTTCGGGGTCGTCCAAAATGTTGACCCCAACCAAACGACACTAACTCACTGACTGTCTGCCACTTACTGCAAATTGGAGTTTTGGACGCCTCGCACACGAAGTGAGTTCCCGTACGCGGGCGCAACACCACTATCTATCTGGGCACACGACGGGGTGCGGGATGCCGACGATGCGAATGCCGTTCGGACAGTACGCGGGCGAACGCCTCGACGACCTCGACGAGAGTTATCTCGATTGGTTGCTCACGGTGCCCAATCTCTCGCCGAAACTCCGTCGCGAGGTGTGCCGGCAGTTGTTCCTCCAAGATCGTGCCGAGTGGTTGGAGAGCGCTGCGTGCGTTCTGCCTCGCATCCTCTGGCAGTGGATCACGGCGATGCAGGAGCGATACGGCGACGACGGCGCGGCGTGCGAGGTTGTCGTTGATGCGCTGGCCGTGCTGGAACAACTCTGTTCCGAATTCACGGGGACAACGAGGGCAGAAGAATGAGCGAACCAACGACGACAGCGGCGGCCAGCACAGCGCCGACAGAGGCAGAACTTGAAGCTGCGTACACGCAGGCTTTGCAGACCGCGACGAAGCGAACGCGGCGAAACTCTCCCCTGCGTGAGACCGCCATTGATGCGGCGGCCGATTCCGTGATCTGGGCACGCGACAACTGGAACCCAGCGAGGGACACGGGCGGCGGCTTCCTCGCGTTCGCGGGAAGATCGGCCGCGACTTGGGTTCATCGCGCAATTGTGACAGCGACTCGCAGCAACGCTCTTGAGATTGCACAGGACGCAATCAACTGCCTCAAGAGATTAAGGGTGGATGACCCGAAGCGATCGCGTGCACTCGAAATGGTCTCGGATTACATCAAACACCACTCGTGAGACATTCCAGATGAGCAAGCCTCCAAAGATCAACGTAACGAAAAACTACCGCCTATTCACGCCATCGGACGGGAACCGTCCGCTGGACATTGCAAAACACCGGAAGCTGAAAGCCTCGATGGAGGAATGCGGGTTCATCCCGTGTTTGCCGATCATCTGCGAGCGGATGGAATCGGGCGTTCTTCAAGTCAAGGATGGACAACACAGGCTGCACTTCGCCGAAGAACTCGGCTTGCCGGTGTATTGGGTTGAGGACGAATCCGGATTCAACGTTGCCAAGATCAACAACACGCCGAAGACGTGGGTTCCGCGCGATTACGCGCAGATGCACGCCACATCGGGGCTTGCCGACTACCAAGAGGGGCTTGCCTTCCATGAGGAATACGGCGTTCCCGTTGCGCTGTCGTTTTGTCTTCTCGCAGGCGTCACCGGGTTCTCGCCAATCTCCGAGAAATTCTACGCGGGTGAATTCGTCGTCAAGGATCGCGATTGGGCGAAGGCGGTCGCATCAATCTACACCGCGATGGTGAAGCTCGAACCGAAGATGAAGAGCGCTCGATTCCTCTTGGCGTGCATGGCCGTGTGCCGTGTGGCCGGATTCTCCGCGAAGCGGATGGCCGCAAGCGCTGAACGATGCAGGCACAAGCTCGCGTCATTCGCCGATCGCGATAGCTACCTCAAGATGCTCGAAGAGGTGTACAACCACGGCCAAAAATCGCTTTGCCCACTCAGGATCGAGGCACAGAAGGCAATGCGTGAACGCAATGTCGGCGTCAGCGAAGACGCTGCCTGATTCATCGACCCGCCGAATGGATGGCCGCCCGCGTTCGATTCGCGGCGGCGGGCTTTCTCAAGTGTGCGAGGTGGTAATGGTTGGCAAGCGGCCTTCATTCCAGTTCTACCCTGGTGACTGGATGAAAGACCCGGCGTTGCGATCTTGCAGCGTCGCGGCTCGCGGCTTGTGGCTAGACATGCTCTGTCTGATGTTCGAGGGCGACCGCAAGGGGTATCTCTGCGTAAACGGCAAACCTGTTAGTGCTGAGCAGATCGCTCGAATGACCGGATGCGACACCACACAGGTTTCCCAATTACTCACGGAACTCGAATCTTCCGGCGTTTTCTCCCGCACTGAACACGGCATGATCTACTCGCGCCGGATGACCCGCGATGAGTCCAAGAGACAGAAATGCGCTGAGGCTGGGAAGCTCGGAGGGAACCCGACCCTTAAGGGTCATTCCAAGGGCGACCCCAAGGGTACTCCCAAGGGTGGGGCCAACCGAAACCCAACCCCTTCTTCTTCCTCTTCTTCTTCCTCTTCGGAAGAGAAGAAAGAAGAACAGTTACCTTCGGTAACTGTGGCCGCGCCAAAACCGAAACCATCACCGAAGCCGCGCGAACGGAATCCGCTGTTCGACGCGATCGCGGAGGTGACGGGCGTTGATCCGCGAACGGCTGGTTCGCTCGTTGGTGCGGTATCGTCTGCCCTCGCGGGGGCAGAACCACCGTACACCACCGGCGACGTTCGTGAATTTGCTGGCCGGTTCTGGGAGTTTTGCCCGTGGGCGGCGCAGGATGGCCGTCAGCGCCCAACGCCGAAGGAACTGCAAACCTACATCGGCAAGCTGCGTGCGGCCCCAGCCCCAACGCAGTCGGCACCGGCTCGCGGAGGTGGCGGGTTGTTCGATCACGCGGCGAAGACGGAGGCAAGAATCGTGGCACAGGCATCGGAGGCATTGAGGGCACCATGAGCAAAACGACGAAACCGAAACGCAAGGCTGTGTTCCCCTGGGAGACACAACCGCTGAAGCCCGGCGAAAGTGTGCTTCGTGGCCGGACGATGGCACGGGATCAACACGACGCAGCGCCGGGTGGTCGGACCTTCGCGGGGCGCTGGGGCGGAATGAATCTCACGCGAGTCCCGCAGACACCAGCGGCGCAAAACGTGTTCAGCGAATCCGAACTCGCGGCACGACTCGACGCGATGGGCGAGCAAATGCGGAACGAGGAAGGCGAGCGGAAGTACGAGCCGGCCCGGTGTTGGTGTTGCGACGCAGTTTGCCCGAATGGGCACTACGTCGGGGTTGGTTTGTCTGTGGGTTGGGTATCACGGCCGCTGCCGGGCCTCGAAGGTGTGACAGAGGTTTACTGCCCGAAGTGTTTTGAAGAATGGGGGTGGGCCGATGGGCGAGATGGCGAAGGTTGAGCCGGCACCGCTGGCCAAATCAGATTGGAAGGAACTGGCGAAAACGGCCGAAGTCAACCCGCTGCTGTTGATTCCGGCTGAATGCCGACTCGCTGTAACCCGGCTGTGGATGTGCAATTCACATGTCCTGCCGAGTAGCCTCGCACTTTGTTCGACAGTTCGGGTATACCTCGACGAGCATTCACTAAGCCCGTCAGACCTCGAACGAATCGTATCCCGCATGCTCGAACCGTGGCGACGCGCCGAGCAACGCGGCTCGTGGGATGTGATGGCCGATTTCTCCGCGCTGATCGCGGAAGTAGTTGACCGCAACAAGAACCGCGCTGAAGCTCGCGAGCGCCGCGAGGAAGTCACGCAGATCACGGGAACCCTGTTCAAACCGGAGGGCTGACACGATGGGCACGATGTATTACCCAGCCGGCAACGACGTTGCTTTGCTGGTGAATAATCGGATAAGCACACACCACGACGACATGCACAAGGTTGGCGTTCGTGTGGGTGTGCTGATGGCGACGAACGACAGCGGCCCGGCGGTGAAGCTGCACGGGGCCGCGTGCAACGCAACGATTCGCGTGGTGGCGCACCGCGATCGCGTGACGAAGGGTTACGACGCGGAAATGGTGATCGACGCACGGAATTGGGAAGACTTCTCGCACCGTCAACGGCTCGCACTCGTGGCTCACGAACTGAAGCACCTCATCCTCGTGAAGAAGGTAGACCGCGAGACGAAAGCCCAGCGAGTTCAGTTCGACGACGGTGGGCGGCCGAAGTTGAAGTGTCGGCCCGGTGATTGGGACGCGGGCGATGGGTTCGCGGAAATCGTCGCGGAGTTTGGCGAAGACGCGATCGAATACACGAACATGCGGAGCGCTTGGCGGCTCGCGGACCAAGCGAAAGAACTCGGTGTCGTGGCGAAGGCCGAATCAAGCCTACTCGGCAACATCGAAGAGGGTGAAGACGATGGGCATGAACCTCCCGCCGGACCTCGAAGCGGCGATTCTGAAGCTGCCGCTGGTGGCACCGACGAAGACGACGACTTTGGGTTCGGCCCAGACGAACACACCGGACCAACAGACCCAACCAAGTCACTCGCCTACGACGAACGCGAGGAAGGGCCGAGTTACGACGAAAGGACGTGGGGCATCTGAGCGGCGCGGGAAGTACCGCAACACGCCGACCGTCGTTGATGGTGTTCGATTCGACTCACGCAAGGAAGCAAGGCGCTGGGCGGAACTGGCGGTTCTCGAATGCCTGGGTGTGGTTCGCGACCTACAGCGACAAGTGCCGTTCCCAATCAAGATCGGTGGCGTTCTCGTGTGCCGGTATGTGGCCGACTTCGTTTACCTCGACAAAGGTGGGCAGCAAGTTGTCGAGGATGTGAAGTCGAGATACACGCGGACGCTGCCGGTGTATCGGATCAAGGCGAAGCTCATGCTCGCTGTGCTGGGAGTCACAATCATTGAGGTGTGACCGATGCCGGAATATGTGATGCCTACGGATGATGAGTTGCGGCGAGCGCTGGATGCGGCGCAACGCTTCGCGATGAAGCGAGCAAGCCGACCCCACGAACTCGCGGAAGCTGCTCGCGGCGCTGCCGTGGAATCGGTCGTGTGGGCATCCAAGAGGTATGACCCGACGCGAACCGGAAAATTTGGCGGTGACAAGGGGTTCGTTGGGTTCGCGTTGTCCGTGGCTTACAAGTGGGTGCATCGTGAGGTTCGGAGGTATCAGGCACGACAGCACGTACGGCCGGCGCACGAGGAGATTTCGGAAGCGGTGCCGGCCCGACCCGACCCCGAAGGTTCTTCGTGCATTCCGCTCTCGCTGCTCGAATTGCCGGACGATCTTCGCGACGCCGTGCGGTTGTTCTACATCGACCGATTCGACCTTCGCGAGTGTGCGCTGCTACTCGGGATCGGTCGCGAAACCGTTCGTGCGAGACTGAAACAGGCGGCCGAAATCCTGGGGCAAGGAATGCCACTACGACGACGACAAGCCGGCAACCGTCGCCTCCTTCGTTGATGTTACTTTGCAATCCCAATTACTTTCAGAGGCAAACCAATGACCGACAAGTTTGATTGGGTGGACCGGTTGAGGATGGCGTTCCTCGCGGTAACGATCGCACTATTCGCGGTCGTCGGATCGGCTTGCGCTGTGTTGGTCTGGAAGCAAGCGCTCGCGAGGTGACGCCGCGAACAGGACACACGGGCGTTTGATGCAAACTACCTGAATATGCCTAAACGACCCCCGACGCTCAGGAAGACGACCGGCGAGACGCCGACCCCACGGAAGAAGACGGCGTCTCGCGGGTACGGTGGCGAGTGGCGCAGGGTGCGGGCATGGAAGCTCGCACACTCGCCACTGTGTGAGGACTGCAACGAACGCGGCCTGACGACGGCCGCCACGGAAGTGGATCACGTCCACCGACTCGAAGACGGTGGCACACACTCCGACGAAAACCTCCGATCGCTGTGCAAGTCGTGTCACAGCCGGAAGACGGTGGCGGTTGATGGTGGCCTGGGGATGCCAAAGAGGTGAACCATGTTCCTGATCTGCTCTGCCCTCGTCTGTCTTCTCGGCGCTGAGAATTACGAAACCCGCGAGTGGAGTGAGCGGACGCTTCGGGCGGCCGGAGTGTGGGCATACCCAGCGGCCGAAGCTGGGTTGTCGTCTGCCTACCCTGAGACGCGGGCGCGGTGTGGACGGGTGTTCTCACGTGAACTGTGTGCCCAGCGAACGCGAGCATACGAACGACAAG
>FRDC01003898.1_pt2 | contig 14221 bp, 13 predicted proteins | sample 1106171 | NCBI WGS metagenome assembly FRDC01 (sample SAMEA3930566, study PRJEB13176) | freshwater metagenome | biome: Drinking water system; feature: drinking water; material: water | place: Singapore | collected 2014-12-20
AATCCGCGCGCGCAATTTGGAAGAGCTGCTGGAAATCCTCTGCTCGGATTTGATTCGTTGGTTCGACGTAGATGTGGTGCGCCTAGGCATCGAGTCGGACATGGCGGGGCTTTACGACACCTACTACCACGAGGAAAACTATTCCGGCATTTGCTTTGTGCCCGCAGGCACCGCCGATGCGATTCTCATGGGCGAAAAAGTGCGCCTGATTCCCGATACGCAAACCCAACCACCCATTGGATTCGAAATGGTGTTTGCCGAATGCTCGAGCCTGGTGCGCTCAACCGCGCTGGTGCGCCTGGAGCTTGCCGATATCAAACGCCAGGCGATTTTGGCATTTGGTGTGCGCCATGCCGACCGGTTCCACCAGCACCAAGGCGGCGAGTTGCTGAGTTTCTTGGGCGAAGCGATGAGCATTGTGCTGGATCGCTGCTTGCGCCAGTCGGATATGCTCGACCACACCTAACCATGTGTGCTGCCCCTCACACGCCAGCGCCTCTGTCGGCCGACGTACAACGCTACCTGCGTAGTTTCCTCAAAGAAATGGCAAGTGTTCGACGCGCCTCACCCCATAGCGTTACGGCCTATGCGCACGATATTTCCGGGTTTCTGGCCTTTTTGCATAAGCACCACGGGGTAATGATTGGCACCAAGGAATTGCGTGCCCTTGAAGAGCGCGATTTTCGTGCCTGGTTGGCGCAGCGAGCGCCGCAGTTTGCGAAAAGCAGCAACGCCCGCGCCTTGTCGGCGGTGCGCAGCTTCTTTCGCTATCTGAACCAGCATGCAGGCATTCACAATGTGGCCGCGCTGCAAATGACCGGACCCAAGCTTGATAAGCCGTTGCCCAAAGCGCCTAGCGAGCCGCACGCACAGGCCGCGCTTGAGGCGCTCGATGCGCCGGACAAAGAAGAATGGATCGCCGCGCGCGACCATGCCATTGCTTGTTTGTTATATGGTGCGGGCTTGCGCATTTCCGAAGCGCTCAGTCTTACCTTGGCCGATGTTGCGGGCGACACGCTGCGGATTCTGGGCAAAGGCGGCAAAGAGCGCCAGGTGCCGCTGCTGACCATTGTAAAAAAAGCAGTCGATAGCTATGTGGCTGCATGCCCGTGGCATGAAGCTGCGCGCCAAACGGCGCCTGTCTCTGCCCCCCTCTTTCTGGGCGCACGCGGCAAGAAACTTCAGCCCGCTATTTTCCAGCGCACCCTGCAGAAGCTCCGCCGCCAGATGGGGCTTCCCGAAAGCTTGACGCCGCACGCGTTACGCCACGCATTCGCCACCCACTTGTTGTCGCACGGTGCTGAGCTGCGCGATATTCAGGAATTACTTGGACATTCGAGTTTATCGACGACGCAGCGTTATACTCACGTGGATGTGACCCGCCTGCTGGATGCCTACCAAGCCGCCCATCCGCTGGGGCAGCAGCATTAAATTAAAATAAGTTATTTAATCTCAACATACTATCTGGCTGTCATCATAGTGTCATGGGGCAATGCTACACTCTGAAGCATGACCGATAGTTTTCCTAACGAACATGCGCTGATTGTAGGCTTCGACCTCAACGATACATTGATTGAAGATACCGGCGATACCGAGAAACCCTATGCGCCTTTGCCTGGCGCTTTGGAAACGCTGCGCTATCTGCGCGAGCAGCACATCCCCTTTTTTATTGCCAGCAATAACGAGCCTGACCGATATCAGCAGGACAGCATCACACGATTTAACAACGCATTTGGCCCCGAGTTTAGCACTGACAACACAAAATTTCTCATCGCACATCAAACAGAACACCGTAAGCCAAGCCCACATATGTTGAAGGAGGCCTATGCCGATTTTGAACAAGGCACTCCGGCACGTAAGCGTCTTTATGTGGGGGATCGCGTAACAGACCAGGAGGCAGCAAAACAGGCCAATGCAGAGGGTGTGTGGTTTCAGAAAACAGCGCCCTCAGCTTCAAAGCCAGCGGAAGCCGTGCATGAAGCCGTGGGTCATGAGGCATTGTTGTCTTTAATCAAACACCTGCGTGAGCTTTCCCAAGGCGGAACCTCCGTGCTTGCCGGCGATTGGCAATCTCGTATTCAAGCCTCGTATGCCAGCGATACCGTGGCGCACCGCAGATAATTAGGCGCCGCTGATTTTAAGTACCGTTTCGAATACATCTTTCACGTGCTCGGCCGGTTTAATGCGGCCGGTTTTCATAGCGTTCGCAGCTTTTTCCCAGGTGTCGTCCGGCAGCTCCTTTTTGATAATCGCAAAGCCCGCTTTTTCAAGCGCCGCCAGCGCTGCCGTTGCTTGCTTGGTGTAATCTTCGTTGAAGTAACTCGAATCTGCGTTGCGAATTGCAATCGCCATCGCGTCGATGAGCTTAGCTTTGATCATGTCGATGAAATTGTCACGCCCCATTATTTCTCGCAATGACAATTTCATCGGTGCGTAGCCCGTAGGGCGAGCCGTGAGCGTTAAGCGAACGAGGGGGAGCGGTAGCGGGGGCGCCACGCCGCGAAGGCGGCAATATAAAAAAGCGCACCCCAGCGCGTCAGGGCTAACTTAATAGCTCCACATTCCCGCCAATCGCAGCGGTGTTGATGGTGGTGGTGCGTTCGTGGGCAAAGCGCAGCAGGTAATGCGGGCCGCCAGCTTTGGGGCCGGTGCCCGACAACCCTTCGCCACCGAAGGGCTGCACGCCGACCACCGCGCCGATCATGCTGCGATTCACGTAGCGATTTCCGACATGCACTCTATTCAGCACATGCTCCATGGTTGAGCGCAGACGTGTGTGTAGGCCAAAAGTGAGGCCGTAGCCTAGGCCATGAATCTGATCGATGACTTTATCGAGGTCTTTCGCCTTGTAGGTGAAGAAATGCAGGATGGGCCCGAACTGTTCTTCCGTCAGCTGGTCGAGCGAATCGAGGCCAAAAACGTGGGGCGAGACGTACGTCTCTTGTGAATCGTTCGCAGTGAGTGGCGAATGGTGATGCCAGCGTGCGGTGCGCTTCATCGCCTCGATATGAGCCAACAACCCATCACGGGCTTTGGCGTCGATCACGGGGGAGACATCCGTGGTGATGGCGTGTGCGGGGCCAACGCGCAGCTCGTTCATCGCGCCCACCAGCAACTCGCGTAACGCGGGCGCCACTTCCTGCTGCACCAGCACCGCGCGCGCGGCCGAGCAACGCTGGCCTGCCGAGCCAAAAGCGCTCGTGATAATATCGTCCACCGCCTGCTCGAGCAGAGCGGAGGAATCCACGATCATCACATTCTGACCGCCGGTTTCGGCGATGAAAGGTACGATGGGTCCGTCTTTGCCTGCCAATGTATGTTGAATGGTTTTGGCGGTTGCTGTGGAGCCGGTGAAACACACGCCCCCCAAGCGTTTGTCGGAAAGCAGTGCCGCGCTAACATTCGCACCCGAACCATAGACAAGCTGAACGGCATCGTGAGGTACACCCGCTTCGTGAAGTAATGCCACCGCTGCTGCTGCAATACGCGGCGTTTGATCTGCCGGTTTGGAAAGCACCGCATTGCCTGCGGCAAGGGCGGCCGCAACTTGCCCCACAAAAATCGCCAGCGGAAAATTCCAAGGGGATATGCATACGAACACCCCGCGCCCATGCAGGGTGAGCACATTGCTTTCGCCCGTAGGGCCGGGCAGAGTTTGAGGTGCGAATACGCGCTCGGCCTGGTCTGCATAATAACGTAAAAAATCCACTGTCTCGCGCAGTTCGGCGACGGCGTCGTTGAAATTCTTTTTACCTTCTGCAACGGCGAGCGCCAGAAATTGCGGGCGGCGCTCTTCCATTAGATGTGCCGCATAACGCAGGATGCGTGCGCGTTCGGCGACCGGCGTAGCATCCCACGCAGGTGCAGCTTTCACTGCGCGATCCATCGCTGATTTCATCTGGCTGACATCGAGCTTCTTGGGCGCTTCGGGAATCACTTTTAATGCGGCGCTGATTGCTTGCTGCAGCTGTTCGCGCTGATACCTCAGCCCAAGCTCGAAGCCCTGCGAGTTAGCGCGGGACATGCCGTAAATATCCTGTGGCAGCGGGATTTCCGGATTGGGTTCGCCTTTCAGCGCGCGCGCCTGCGCAATCGGGCTTTCGGTGAGTTCGTCAATTGGCGTTGCGTTATCGAGCAGCAGATGCACAAACGACGTATTCGCGCCGTTCTCGAGTAACCGGCGAATGAGGTAGGCGAGCAAATCCTTGTGCGCGCCGACGGGCGCGTAGATGCGGCAGCGATGATGCTCTAGCAGCTGATCGTGCAAGCTTTCACCCATGCCATGAAGGCGCTGGAATTCGAAACTGTCGGCAGCGCGGCCGTGAGCGGTGGCTACTTCAATAATCGTGGCTGCAGTGAGTGCGTTATGGGTCGCAAATTGCGCGTAAATATGCGGCGAGGCAAGCAGCACCTCGGCGCACGCCAGATAGGAAAGATCGGTGTAGTTTTTGCGGGTAAATACCGGATAGCCCGACAAGCCCATCACCTGCGCGTGCTTTATTTCGCTATCCCAATATGCACCTTTGACCAGACGCACGGGGATGCTGCGATTCAGTTCTGCCGATAGATCCCGTAGCCATTCCGCAACATGAATCGCGCGCTTGCCGTAGGCCTGCAGCACAAAGCCAATGCCGCCGAAGGTTTTGAGTTCGGGATCGTGGAGTAGATTGCGATAAAGCTCCAACTCGAGATCGAGGCGGTTTGCTTCTTCCGCATCAATACTCACCGCAATGTTATATTTCACTGCCTCCCGTAAGATGGATTTCAGCCGCGGCAGGAGTTCCGCCATCACCCGATCGCTTTGCGTGGCGGTATAGCGCGGATGCAGGGCTGAAAGCTTAACGGAGATGCCGGGGCGTTCGAATAGGTTTTTTGCCTGCGTGCCTGCCGCGATTTTCTGAATCGCATCGAGATAAGATTGGATATAGCCTTGAGCTTGCGCGTCGGTACGCGCGCCTTCGCCCAAGATGTCATACGAAAGCGTGTAGGATTTTTTTTCCTCAGCGCGTGCGTTGCTCATCGCGTCTTCGATCGATTCGCCCATGACGAACTGACCGCCCAAAAACTTCATGCCGCCACGCAGTGCATTGCGTATCACCGGTTCGCCGGAGCGTTTAATCAACCCGCCAAACCACGAGACCAAATCATCGCCTTTGTCGAGACTTAAGACTTCGCCGGTGAGCATCAACGCCCAGGTGGATGCGTTGACGAGTGTCGAGTCACTGCCGCCCAAATGCTGCTTCCAGTTGCCGCTGGCGAAGGTATCGTCAATCAGCGCGTCGGCGGTGTGGGCATCTGGAATGCGTAGCAGCGCTTCGGCCAAACACAGCATGGCGATGCCTTCTTTGGTTGATAAGCCATAGGATTGCAGAAACGCCTCAATCGTATTGGCCGAGCCGCGCGCCCGCTGGTTTTTAATCAGCGCATGTGCCCGGGCGCGAATCACTGCATCCTTAGCTTCCATAGCACTGACGCGTGCGAGCAACGCAGCTACCGCATCGGTTTCATCGATCAGCGCAACGGAGCTGATTTCAAAGAGTCGTGCGCCTGCATCTGCAGACGTGGCGGACTGTTTTTTTACAGCGATTGGGCACATTGCTATCCCCCATGTTTCAAGGCTTTCCCTCTAGCGCTTGCCTTCGATGTTGTAAAAGAAAAGATGGATTGCTGAATGGTGGTCCCGAGAGGATTCGAACCTCCGACCAACAGTTTAGGAAACTGCTGCTCTATCCAGCTGAGCTACGGAACCACGGCGCTGCTTATACAGCCGGTCTTTATTCGCTGTCTAGTTTATGCCCACTTGGCCTCAGGGGGCAGGGACATGAGAATTGCTTCCGGGTTGCCGCCGGTCATCAGGCCAAAGCGCGTGCCGCGATCATAGAGTAAATTATACTCGGCATAGCGGCCGCGTTTGAGCAGCTGGTGCTCGCGTTGCTCCGGCGTCCAGCGCTCATGCATATGCTTGCGAATCAGGGTGGGGTAGGCGGTTAAGAATGCGCGGCCTACCGCTTGCGTGAACGCCAATGCGCCCTGCCAGTCGAGCACGGCATTGGCCGCGATCTCCATGCCTTTTTGCGTAAGCTCTTTGCCTACTCCGCCTTTACCAAACTGAGCGGTGGCGACGGTCGGTTTGTTGGGCGATAGGCTGTTGAGACCTAAATAATCATAAAAAATACCGCCCACGCCACGTGCTTCGTTGCGATGAGGGATGTAGAAATACTCATCGCACCAGCCTTTAAAAGCCGGGTAAAGCTGTGTGTCAGTCGCGTCGCAGGCTTTTTGAAATTCCCCATGGAAATAGCGCGTATCGTTTTCAACCGGGAACATGGGGTTCAAGTCGCCGCCACCGCCAAACCAGAGCCTTTGATGCGCTGCGCTTGGGGGGCGTTCCGCCCCCGCTACTGCTCCCCCTCGTTCGCTTCGCTCCGGCTCGCCCTTCGGGCTACGCACTGATCCTCCAACCACTATCATCCGCGTGTTGAAATGTGCAGCAGGAACGAGCGGTGAGCACATATGGGCAACGAGTGAAATGCCCGACGCCCAGAAGCGCGGGTCTTCCGATGTCCCTGGAATTTCTTTACGGAATTGTTCGGAGAACTCGCCATGCACGGTCGAGATGTTGACGCCGACTTTTTCAAATACTCTACCTTTCATGATCGACATTTCGCCGCCGCCACCTTCGGGACGTTGCCAAACAGTACGAGTGAATGAGGAGGGGGCTTGGGAGTACTCCGCTTCAATCTTCTCAAACTCACCGCAGATGGCGTCGCGTAAGTCGCGGAACCAGGCGGCGGCGATGGATTTCTTTTCGTCTAGGCTGATCTCAGTCATTGCGGTGTTTCGTACCGCGCTTATTCGCGTCATGCAAATCTCCATTGGTTCTGTCTGCACGCTTCCGCCACCACCATGCCCGCCGCCATCGCCACATTGAGCGAGCGCACACCTGCCCGCATCGGGATGGTGATTACCGCCTCTACTCGCTTATAAATGTCACGCGGCGTGCCGGCACCTTCGCTGCCTAGCAACACGTAGTCAGTGGCCGCAAAGGTGACGTCGGTATAGTGACGCGTGCCGTCGGTTTCGAGTAGCAACAAGCGGCCGGGGTGACCTTGATGATAGTCAAGAAAGGCGTTGAAATCGTTGTGGCGTATGAGCGTGGATTTATCGATATAATCCATGCCCGCACGGCGTAGTTTGGCATGATTGAGCGGAAAGCCGCAGGGCTCTACCACGTGAATTGCAGCGCCCATACAGGCCGACACGCGCAAACATGCACCGAGATTTTGGGGAATATCGGGTTCGATGAGCACAAGATTAAGCATAGCAAAAACGTCGGATATTGGTGAGGAGCGCCTGCTGCTTACAACAATCGCCGAGGATTCTCCACCAGCGATTCACCTCCTGCTGCGCTTTACTTGACAGGCCATGCGACAGCCGGTAGCCAAGCCTACAAACACCTTCCAATAAGAGTTTCTCATGAGCACAGATTCTGCCACCAGCGAAACCCGCCGCGACTTCCTGATTTTAACCGCGCAAGCCATGGGTGCCGTGGGCGCCGCTGCGGTAGCGTGGCCTTTCGTGCAGAGCCTCAATCCATCGGCCGACGTGTTGGCTATGGCCTCCACTGAAGTCGACCTGGCGCCGATTGCCGAAGGCCAGGAGATTAAAGTGGTCTGGCGGGGTAAGCCGGTATTCATTCGTCACCGTACCGCCGCCGAAATCAGCGAGGCGGAGGGTGTCGACATCGCCACCTTGCGCGACCCTGAAACCGATAAAGCGCGCGCGAAAAAGCCGCAATGGCTGGTGATGGTGGGTGTGTGTACGCATTTGGGGTGTGTTCCCTTGGGCAATGGTGCGGGCGACTATAAAGGCTGGTTCTGCCCTTGCCATGGCTCGCACTACGATTCTTCCGGGCGTATTCGCAAAGGCCCCGCGCCGAAAAATCTCACCGTACCGCCGTATGAATTCGCTGGCGATACTAAAATCAAGATTGGGTAGGTTATGGCTGGTAAACCAAAAGTGCAAAAACCGGGTATTATGGGCTGGCTCGACTATCGCCTGCCGATTTTTAGCGCCTTGAACGAAGCGTTGGTCGTATATCCGGCGCCGCGCAATCTGAACTATTTCTGGAACTTTGGCTCGTTGGCCGGCGTCATGCTGGTAAGCCAAATTATCACTGGCCTAGTGCTGGCCATGCATTACACGCCCCATACGGCGATGGCGTTCGACTCGGTCGAGCATATTATGCGCGACGTGAACTATGGCTGGCTGCTGCGGTATATGCATGCCGTAGGTGCTTCGATGTTTTTCGTGGTGGTGTTCGTTCATATCTTCCGTGGGCTTTACTACGGTTCCTACAAAGCGCCGCGCGAAGTGCTGTGGGGCATTGGGGTTATCATTCTGCTGCTGATGATGGCGACGGCCTTCATGGGCTACGTGCTGCCTTGGGGTCAGATGAGCTTTTGGGGCGCTACCGTAATCACCAATCTTTTCTCAGCATTCCCGATTGTAGGCGAGCCGATTGTGACCTGGCTATGGGGCGGGTTCGCGGTGGATAATCCTACCCTCAACCGCTTCTTTGCGCTGCACTTCCTGTTGCCGTTCGTGATTGTGGGCGTGGTGATTTTGCATATCATCGCGCTGCACGAGCATGGCAGCAACAACCCTACCGGCATCGACGCCAAAGGCCCGCAAGATAAAATCGCCTTCCACCCTTATTACACGGCCAAGGATTTCTTCGGCTTCGGCGTGTTCTTCTTGGTGTTTGCCGCGTTTGTATTCTTTGCGCCAAACTACCTTGGCCACCCGGACAACTACATCCCGGCCGACCCCATGGTCACGCCGCCGCATATTGTTCCGGAATGGTACTTCCTGCCGTTCTACGCCATCCTGCGCGCCTTCGTGTTCGACATCCCGCTGTGGATTGTGGGCTTCGCGCTTTTTGGTGCGGCCTTCGCACTCAAATATGTCGAGTGCACGCGCGATGCGGCGCTTAAAATTCCGGTAATCGGCAAAGGCGTCGCGGCGCTTGTTCCAAGCAAAAGTCTGTCGTTCACAAGCGTTGCCGTATTGCTGACGCTGGCGGTGGTAACCACGTTTGCGGGGTTGATGGGGGCGTTTATTGCCTCCAAGCTGGCGGGCGTATTGGCGATGTTTGGTGCGATTATTGTGCTGTTCTTCATCCCCTGGCTCGACACCTGTAAGGTGCGCAGCTGCAATTACCGCCCTGTCATGCGAATCTTTTTCTGGGTGTTTGTGGCCAATGCCGTGATGCTGGGCTATTGCGGCAGCAAACCGCCGGAAGGCATTTATCCCATTCTTTCACTCATCGGCACCGCGTATTATTTTGCCTATTTCTTGGTGATTATGCCGATTCTTGGCCATATTGAAAAAACCCTTCCCGTGCCGGACTCTATCCACGTGCCGGTGAAAAAACACTAGGAGCGCCCCATGAGAACGACCCTTGCGACGCTACTGGTTTTGTTCCTTCCCGCTACGGTGATGGCCGCAGGCGATGTCAAACATCCGCGTCAAGTGGATTGGCAGTTCGATGGCGTGTTTGGCACGTTCGACAAGCCTTCCATTCAGCGCGGCTTACAAGTCTATAAAGAAGTCTGTTCGGCCTGCCACGGCCTTAAGCGCATCCCATTCCGTCAGTTGACCGATGTCGGCTTCTCGGAAGAAGAGGTGCGCTCGTTGGCGGCGTCGTATACCATCAAGGATGGCCCGAATGATGATGGCGAAATGTTTGATCGCCCCGGTCGTCCGTCGGACAAATTCCCGTCGCCCTATGCCAACGAAAAGGCGGCGCGCGCGGTAAACCAGGGCGCCTATCCGCCGGATTTAAGCCTCATTATCAAGGCGCGGCACGATGGTGCGAACTATGTGTATTCGCTGCTCACGGGCTATACCGATGCGCCTGTAGATCACCCCGTTCCGGAAGGCGCGCATTATAACCCCTATTTCCCCGGCGGCATCATCAAGATGGCGCAACCCATCAAGGACGAACAGGTTGCCTATCAGGACGAGACCAAGCCAACACAGGATCAAATCGCCCGCGATGTGGTCAATTTCCTGCAATGGGCGTCTGAGCCCGAGATGCAGCAGCGCAAGCGTATGGGCATTAAGATCATGCTGTTCTTGGGCGTGATGACGGTCTTCTTCTACCTCGCCAAGAAACGGATCTGGAGCCGGCTTGACCACTAAGCACCAGGCGCGTAGCGCATGAGTGGGTTGGCGCACCTGATCTATTTGTTTTATGAACCGCTCCTCCAAGCGGCCTTCTTGGGCATGGTGGAGGGCATTACCGAGTTCTTGCCCATCTCCTCTACCGGCCACTTGATTTTGGTGGGGCATTTGATTGGGTTTACCAGTCCCGGCCATGTCTTCGAGGTGTTTATTCAACTGGGTGCGATTGGCGCCATTCTCTGGCTTTACCGACAAAAATTTGTGGAGGTTGTGGTTGGCCTACCTGACCAGCCGCAAGCGCAGCGTTTCGCCCGCAATATCTTGCTAGCCTTTGTGCCCTCGCTTGTGGTTGGTATGCTCGCACACGACTACATTAAAACGGTGCTGTTCAGCCCGCAGGTGGTTGCCTATGCGCTGATAACTGGCGGTATTGCTATCTTGGCCGTCGAGCGTTTCAAGCCCGCGCCCATCGTGCATAACACCGAGGCCATGCGCCTAAAAACCGCTCTCACGATTGGGTTGTTTCAGTGCGTTGCGATGATTCCCGGTGTGTCCCGCGCGGGCGCCACCATTATGGGCGCGCTGCTGTGCCGCGTTTCGCGACCTGCTGCGGCGGAATTCTCGTTCTTCCTGGCCGTGCCCACCATGCTGGGTGCCGCCAGTTACGATTTGTACAAAAACTACCATCTGCTCACCCCAGACACCTTCGCTATGCTCACGGTAGGTTTTGTGGCGGCGTTTTTCACGGCGCGCCTGGTGGTGCGATGGCTCTTGGCGTTCGTGAAAACGCACGGCTTTGCGGTATTCGCCTATTACCGCATTGTGGTGGGATTACTTATGCTTTGGGTTTTACAGGCCTAAACAGCTGCTTTATTAGCCGGCGGTCGTAGGCTTTAAGACCCAATACCGAGGTGCCATACGCCAGCATGCCCACGGTAATCACCCCAATGAGGGCGAGAGTGCGAGTGAAGCTATCGTGCGTATAGTAAGGCGCCACGCTTGGGTGCAGCGCTAGCAGTGCCAACACCATTGCCACCGTTGCTAGCAGCATTTTGCGCACCCGCATACGTAAAGTGGCATCGGGCACGAACATGCCGCGCTTGTGTAAAATAATTGCCATTAGCGCGAGGTTTACCCAGCCTGCAATCGTGGTTGCCATGGCCATGCCCACATGCTTGAAGCTGCCCATGAGCGTGAGGTTGAAGTAAAGATTCACCGCGACACAAAACAACGCAATTTTAAGCGGCGTTTTGGTATCGTGCGCGGCAAAAAAACCGGGTGCGAACACCTTCACCGCCAGAAAAGCGGGCAATCCGAGCGAGAACGCCACCAGCGCCCAACGGGTTGCCACCATGTCGGCATGGGTAAACGCCCCGTGCAGATAGAGTACGCGCACCACGGGTTCGGCGATAACCACCAGCGCCGCCGAAGCAGGAATGCCAAACAGCAGCACCAACTCAAGCGCGCGATTCATGCTGTGTTTGGCCGCTTCCATTTCCCCCAACTTAATATGACGCGAAAGCATGGGCAGCAGCGCGGTACCTACTGCAACGCCGATCATGCCGATCGGCAGCTCGGTGATGCGGTCGGCATAATAAAGATACGACACGGCATCGGGGATATGGCTGGCGATGACAACATCAATCAGCAGGTTGAGTTGCTGCACGCCCGAGCCTAGCGCCGCAGGCGCCAGAAGCCATAACATGTGTTTCACCTTCCGAGTAATGCGAGGAATGCGTAGCGAGGGCATAGCCTCGGCATGGCGACACACAAGCACAAGCCAGATAAGTTGAGCCACTCCCGCTACTACTACCGACCAGGCAAGCGCATGTGCCGGCGTTTGGCTGTGTTCGGTTAAGAATAGCATGCCTGCAATCATGCAGAGATTCAGCAAAATAGGGCTGGCGGCCGGGGCGGCGAACTTGCCCAGACTGTTTAAAATACCGCCCAGCAGTGACACCAGCGAGATAAACAGAATATACGGAAACGTAATGCGCGATAAGGCAACCGTGAGGTCGAGTTTCTCGGCGCTATCGGCAAAGCCTGGTGCAAACCACGGCGTAATCCACGGCATAAACATAATAAACACCGCATTCAGCACCAGCAGCGCAATCAGTAGCATGCCGAGTACATCGGCAGCAAAATCAATGGCTTTTTTGCGCCCTTCTTCGGCCAGCAGGCTGGAGAAGCTCGGAATAAATGCTGCATTAAACGCGCCCTCGGCGAACAAGCGACGAAAGAAATTGGGTAGTTTGAACGCGACAAAAAATGCGTCGGATAGCCAGCTGGCGCCAATCAGGTTTGCCATCATCACATCGCGCACAAAGCCGCTGATGCGCGACAGCAGCGTGAAAAAACCGATCGTGGCGGTGGATTTGACGAGTGACATTTCCTATAACCATGCCACCAACCGGAATACGAAGCAACCATGCAGGTCATCCGTCATGTGAACCACGACTTACCGCCTTTGGCGGTGGCGATTGGTAATTTCGATGGCATGCACCAAGGCCATCTGGCAGTGATTGCGCGTATGCACCAGCATGCTGCCGAACAGCGGGCTCTGCCCGCCGTGCTGACATTTACGCCCCACCCGCGTCGATTCTTTATGCCGCAGACACCGCCCTTCGCGCTGGAGACGATGCGTCTGCGCTTGATGCGCTTGCGCACGCATGGGGTGCACACCGCTGTGGTGGCGCGCTTTGATGCGGCGTTTGCCGCCCTCACGCCCGCCCAGTTCATGCAAGAGGTGTTAGCACGCTGCCTGAATGCCAAGGCGGTGATCACGGGCGAGAATTTTGCGTTTGGCGCACGGCGTGCTGGTACTGCCTCGTTGCTACGCGAGTGGGGCGCGCAGCAAGGAGTGGTGGTCGACACCGTACCCGCCCTCACCCTTGCCGATGGTAGCGTGTGCTCCTCGAGCGCCATTCGCCACGCGCTGGAGCATGGCGATATGGCTCAGGCGGCCGTAATGCTCGGGCGGCGATATGCGATGGAGGGTCGCGTGGTGCATGGCGATGGCCGTGGCCGTGGGCTTGGCTTTGCCACCGCTAATGTACGGCTTCAGCCCGACATCAAGCCGCCGTTGTTTGGGGTTTATGCTGTGCGCGCTCATAGTAGCGATGGTGTGCACGCGGCGGTGGCGAATGTGGGTGTGCGCCCAACCATCGGCACGCGGTTGGCGCCTCAGCTTGAGGTGCATCTATTCGATTTTGCCGGGAATTTGTACGGCCAGCGTTTGCGGATAGAGTTTGTAGGACACATTCGTGCCGAGAAAAAATTCGACTCACTGCCCGCTCTGGTCGATCAAATGCATCGCGATTGCCTTTCGGCCAAAACCATGCTGGAGCAACAACCATGAAGCGTTTTTGGCAGATAGTGGGTGTGCTGGTTGCGGTCGATCAGTTAAGCAAGTGGTGGCTCTTATATCAGGTGGGCATGATGGTGCGCGACCCCATCGAGGTTACGCCCTTTTTTAAGCTAGTGATGGTATGGAACCAAGGGGTTAGCTTTGGTATGTTCCACGCCAGCAGCCTGGCCTACATGCCGTGGATACTCATCGCGCTGGCGCTCGGTATTTCCGGGGTGTTGATAAAACTGGCGCGCGACAGCGTGCAGCCCGCCGAGCGCGCCGCCTATGCCCTGGTGGTGGGCGGCGCCTTGGGCAATGTTATCGATCGCCTGAATTATGGGGCGGTAGCTGACTTTTTCTACTTTCATTGGGGTACGCTTGGTTGGCCGGCGTTTAACGTAGCCGATGCCTCGATTTGCATCGGCGTGGCCTGGCTCTTGCTAGGCATGCTAAAAACACCAGCAAAATCTTGAATTACGCCCCATCTGGGCTAAGTTACCCGCCATGCGTACCCTACCCTTATTCATAAGCTGTCTTCTCCTTGCGGCATGCAGCAATAACGAAGTGCGTGAAACGTTGGGCATCAACCGTTCCGCGCCTGATGAGTTCGTGGTGGTGTCGCGGCCGCCACTTTCCGTGCCACCCGAATTCGATCTGCGCCCGCCGCGCCCAGGTGAGGCGCCA
>FRDC01000543.1_pt1 | contig 14209 bp, 10 predicted proteins | sample 1106171 | NCBI WGS metagenome assembly FRDC01 (sample SAMEA3930566, study PRJEB13176) | freshwater metagenome | biome: Drinking water system; feature: drinking water; material: water | place: Singapore | collected 2014-12-20
CATGAGGGCCGCGCCCCTGGTGATGCCGCCGCCCGAACCACGGCCGGCGCGTCCAGGCGTCGATCCACGCCGCGTCGCGGTAGCGCTGCTCGCGCTGACCCGCTTCGATCCCGCCCCGCCGGCACTGCCACAGGGACTTCCGGCGACACCCGCGCGCGACCCCGCCCTGCGGCCGGGCACCGCGCCCTGGTCTGGTTCGGCGTGGCTGATCGCGCGCGGCGGCGCGGGGCTCGGCGCGGGGCTGCAGGGCGGACAATTGGGCGGCAGCCAGGCGGGCGCTCGGATCGCTTATCATGTCGGGGACCGCATCGCGCTCATCGGCCGGGTCGCGGCGCCGCTGCAAGGACCAGGGAGCGAAGCGGCGCTCGGGTTTGAATGGCGGGTCGCGCCGCAGCTACGCGTCGTCACCGAGCAGCGCATCGCCATCGACGGCGCGGGCGGCGGCCCGGCGTTGGGCGTCGTCGGCGGGATCGGCCCGACCGCGCTGCGCGGTTTCCGCCTTGAGGCATATGGCCAGGCCGGGGTGATCGGGCGCGATCGCGGCGTCTATTATGCCGACGGCGCGGCACGCATCGAGGCGCCGGTCGTGCGCCGTGGCAAGGTCACGGTCGGCGTGGGGGTCGGAGCGTGGGGGGCGGCGCAGACGGGGACCGAGCGGCTCGATCTCGGTCCGACCGTGGGACTGAAGGTGCCGCTGGGCTCCCGCTCGGCGCGGCTGACGCTGGACTGGCGCGCGCGCGTCGCCGGCGGCGCGGCGCCCGGTTCGGGCCCCGCGCTTGCGATCGGCACCGATTTCTAGGTGCCTTGGCGGCCGCCGCTGGCTAGGGTGGCGACCACATGGATCTGTACCTTCCCATCGCCAATCTCAGCGTGAACGCGCTGCTGATCATCCTGCTGGGTGGCGGGGTAGGCCTGTTGTCGGGGATGTTCGGCGTGGGCGGCGGGTTCCTGACCACCCCTCTCCTGATCATCTACGGCATCCCGCCGACCGTCGCCGCCGCCTCCGCCGCGACCCAGGTGACGGGCGCGAGCGTCTCGGGCGTGTTCGCGCATTGGCGGCGACGCGGGGTGGACGTGAAGATGGGGCTGGTGATGGTCGCGGGCGGGGTGCTCGGATCATTGGTCGGCGCGGTGCTGTTCCGCCTGCTTCAAGCCAATGGCCAGAGCGATACGGTGATCGCGATCCTCTATGTGCTGATGCTTGGCTTTATCGGCGTCACCATGGCGCGCGAGTCCATCCAGTCGATTGTCGCGCTCCGCACCGGTCGGCCGCTGCCCGCTCGGAAACGGCGCCACCATCCGCTCGTCGCAGCCCTCCCATTGCGGACGCGCTTCTACGCGAGCGGCCTCTATATCTCGCCGCTCGCGCCGCTGCTGCTCGGCTTCTTCGTCGGCATCCTGACGATTCTGCTGGGGGTGGGCGGGGGGTTCATCCTGGTGCCGGCGATGCTCTATCTGCTCGGCATGGGGGCGACGGTCGTAGTCGGCACCTCGCTGTTCCAGACGCTGTTCGTCACCGCGGCGGCGACGCTGGTTCATGCGCTCACCACCAAGGCGGTCGATCTGGTGCTCGCCACGCTGCTGCTGATCGGATCGGTGATCGGCGCGCAGCTGGGCGCGCGCTTCGCGAGCAAGGTGAAGCCTGAATATCTGCGACTGATCCTAGCGCTGATCGTGCTGACACTCGCGATCCGCGTCGCGCTGGGGCTGGGCTTCCGCCCCGACGAGATTTACTCGGTCGAGCTGGCACGGTGAGGCGTTATGCCTGGCTTGCCGCGCCGGTCCTGATGGCGCAGGCGCCCGCGCCGAAGCCTGTGTTGGTGCCCGACGTCTCGCAGCGTCAGATCGACATCAAGTACAGCTTTACCGGTGCCGACCTTCTGTTGTTCGGCGCGATCCTCTATCCCGGCGGGCGGGTGCCGGCGGAGCGCGACGCTGATATCGTCGTGGTGGTGAAGGGGCCGGTGCAGCCGATCCTGGTGCGCGAGAAGCAGAAAATCGCGGGCATCTGGGTCAACGCCGCATCGATGCGCTATCTCTCGGCACCAAGCTTCTACGCGATCGCCTCGTCCAAGCCGATCGCCAGCCTGCTCGATGAACGCAGCCGAGCGATTTACGAACTGGGGCTCGACAGCCTGCAGCTGTCGCCGGCGAGCGGCGGGGAAAGCGAGGCGCGCGATCGCTTCGCGCGCGGGCTGGTCGATCTGCGCCAGCGTGCAGGACTCTATTACGAGGCGCCCGGCGCGGTGGAAATCACCGACGGTGTGCTTTACCGCGCCCGCATCGCGATCCCCGCGCGAGTGCCGGTGGGGCGCTTCACCGCCGAGACCTTCCTGCTGCGGCGCGGCCGGGTGCTGGCGGTGGCGGTCCGCGATCTCGACATTCGCAAGACCGGGTTCGAGCGCTTCGTCGCGCGCCAGGCAGAGCGCCGCTCGTTCGTGTACGGGCTGACGGCGGTCGCGCTGTCGGTCCTGCTCGGCTGGGCGGCGGGCTGGATCGCGCGCCGCGCCTGACGATCAGAACAACCGCCCACCATCGGGCACAGGCTTGCTCGGCTGGACAAGCACCACCTTGCCACCAGCGTCGGGAAAACCGAGCGTCAGCACTTCCGACATGAACTTGCCGATCTGGCGCGGCGGAAAATTGACGACGGCGGCCACCTGCATCCCTGGCAATGCTTCGAGCGCATAGTGCTCGGTGATTTGCGCGGAACTTTTGCGCCGGCCAATCACGGGTCCGAAGTCGATGAGCAGCTTATAGGCGGGCTTGCGCGCCTCGGGGAACGAGTGGGCCTCGACGATCGTGCCCACGCGGATATCGATACGGAGCCAATCGTCGAACCCCATCTCATGCGCGGGCGGCGCGGCGGGATCGGGCACCAGATGCATCAGAAATCGACATTGTCATAATGGCTGGGGGGCGGGATACCCTCCATCCGCTCGGACAATAGCGGCCGGAAGCTTGGCCGGCTCTTGAACCCGCGATACCAGCGTGCTGTCTGTTCGTGGTTCTTCCAGTCGATCCCGCCGAGATAATCGGCGACCGAAATCTGCGCGGCGGCGGCGAGATCGGCGAGGGTCATCGTCGATCCGCCGATCCAGGTGCCGTGATCGAGCAGATAATCGACATAATCGAGATGCGCGACCGCTGCCTTCATCGCCTCACGCAGCGCGCGCGCGTCGGGGGTGGTGCGGTGGACGATGCGCTTGATCATCCGCTCGTGGAGCAGGGGCGCGGTGATGTCGCGGAAGAATAGCTGATCGAACCAGGCCACCAGCCGCCGTGTTTCAGCACGATTGGTGGCGGTGCCGTTGATCAACGCGGTCTTGTCGACCGTTTCCTCCAGATATTCGCAGATCGCCAGCGAATCGATCAGCGTGATGTTGCGCTCGCGATCGACCATCACCGGGGTCTGCGCGGCGGGGTTGAGCTGAACGAACTCGTCACTGCGCACCCAGGGCGATTCGCGCTTCAGCTCGTAGCCGACCCCTTTCTCGCCCAGCAGCAGCCGGACCTTGCGCGAGAAGGGACAAAGCGGAAATTGATGAAGCTGCCACATGACGTCATCGATAAGCGAAGGCGGGGCGTGCGGGAAGGCGGCTTTGCTCGCTAATGCGACTCTACAATATGAAGCGGCCCTCAGCGCTATTCCGCCGCCATCGGCTCCGGCTGATCACTAAGCGGCGCCGGCAGTCGCGCGAGCATTTCCTTAGGCACCACCTGCCAGAAATCACCAATCACCTGCGGCCACTCTTCGATCAGCCGCGCCGCCCATTTACTGTCGGTCGCCCCGGCATGGGTAGCGATCAGCTCGCGCAGCACGCCTTCCCAGTGGGTAGAGGCCAACCGCTGCCAGACGATCGTCTCACCATTGGCGCGCGTGGGGAAGCCGCCGTCCGGATCGTAGACGAATGCCATTCCGCCCGACATGCCGGCGCCGAAATTCGCGCCGACCGTGCCCAGCACCACCGCCGTGCCCCCGGTCATATACTCGCAGCCATTGGCGCCACAGCCTTCGACCACCACCTCGGCGCCCGAATTGCGGACCGCGAAGCGCTCGCCGGCCTGGCCGGCTGCGAACAGCCGGCCGCTCGTCGCGCCATAGAGCACGGTGTTGCCCAGGATCGTATTCTCCTGGCTCGCGAGCGGCGAGCTTACCACCGGGCGCACGATGATCGTGCCGCCCGACAGCCCCTTGCCGACATAGTCATTGGCGTCGCCGAACACTTCGAGCGTGATCCCCTGGCACAGGAACGCGCCGAGTGACTGCCCCGCTGAACCGCGCAGCCGGACATGGACATGCCCGGGCGCGAGCTTCTTCATCCCGAAAGTGCGGGTGATTTCGCCCGACAGCCGCGTGCCGACCGCGCGGTGGGTGTTGCGCACGCTATAGGTGAGCTGCATCTTCTCACCCCGGCTGAACACGGGGGCGGCATCCTGCAGAATCTGCGCGTCGAGGCTGTCGGGCACTTCGTTGCGGAAAGTCGGCAAAGCGAAGCGGCGCTCATCGTCGCGCGCATCGACCTTGGCGAGGATGGGGTTCAGGTCGAGATCGTCGAGATGCTCGGCCCCGCGCGACACCTGGCGGAGGAGTTCGGTGCGGCCGATGACCTCGTCCAGGCTCTTGCAGCCCAAGCGCGCGAGAATGTCGCGCACTTCCTCGGCGATGAAGGTCATCAGGTTGATCACCTTTTCCGGGCTGCCGCCGAATTTCTCGCGCAGGCGCTCGTCCTGGGTGCACACCCCCACCGGGCAGGTGTTCGAATGGCATTGCCGCACCATGATGCAGCCCATCGCGACCAGGCTGAGCGTGCCGATGCCGAATTCCTCGGCGCCCAGGATCGCCGCGATCACGATGTCGCGCCCGGTGCGCAGGCCCCCATCGACGCGCAGCTTCACCCGGTGGCGCAGGCCATTGAGCGTGAGCACCTGATTGACTTCGGACAGACCCATTTCCCAAGGGGTTCCGGCATATTTGATGCTCGATTGCGGGCTGGCGCCGGTGCCGCCGACATGGCCCGAAATCAGGATGACATCGGCATGGGCCTTCGCCACCCCGGCGGCGACGGTGCCGATGCCGGCGGACGACACCAGCTTCACGCACACCCGCGCGCGGGGATTCACCTGCTTCAGATCGTAGATGAGCTGCGCCAGATCCTCGATCGAATAGATATCATGGTGCGGCGGCGGCGAGATGAGCGTCACCCCCGGAGTTGCGTGGCGCAACTTTGCGATCAGCTCGGTCACCTTGAAGCCGGGGAGCTGCCCACCCTCGCCGGGCTTGGCGCCCTGCGCCACCTTGATCTCAATCTCCTCGCAGGCGGAGAGATATTCCGCCGTCACCCCGAATCGCCCGCTCGCGACCTGTTTGATCACCGAATTGGCGTTGTCGCCATTTTCATAAGGGGTGTAGCGGCTGGGATCCTCGCCGCCCTCGCCCGACACCGCCTTGGCGCCGATGCGGTTCATCGCGATGGCGAGCGTTTCATGCGCCTCGGGGCTGAGCGCGCCCAGGCTCATGCCGGGTGTGACGAAGCGCTTGCGGATCGCGGTGATCGCCTCGACCTGCTCGACCGGCACGCCCTGTTCGGGCTGGTTGAGTTGCAGCAGATCGCGCAGGTAGATCGGCGGCAGATCCGCCACGCCGCGCGCGAATTGCAGATAGGTTGAATAGCTGTCGCGCGCGACCGCCGTCTGCAGCGCGTGCATCAGCGGCGCCGAATAGGCATGGGCCTCGCCCCCCATGCGCTGGCGATAATAGCCGCCGATCGGCAAAGTGCCGGCGGGGGCGCGATAGGCCGCCTCATGCCGCATCCGTGCCGAAAGATGGAGCGACTTATAGCCCTCACCCGAAATCTTGGCGGGCATGCCGGGGAAGAGATCATTGACCAGCGATCGGCTCAAGCCCACCGCCTCGAAATTATAGCCACCGCGATAGCTGGAGATCACCGCGATCCCCATCTTGCTCATGATCTTGAGCAGCCCCTCGTCGAGCGCGTGGCGGTAGCGGGCAAGCGCTTCGTCCAGGCTCATCCCGGGCAGCAGGGCGCGCGCGTGGCGGTCGGCGATCGCGGCTTCGGCCAGATAGGCGTTCACCGTCGTCGCGCCGACGCCGATCAGTACCGCGTGATAATGGGTATCGAGGCATTCCGCGGCGCGGACGTTGATGCTGGCATAAGCGCGCAGCCCCTTGCGGACGAGATGCGTATGGACGGCGGCCGCCGCCAGCACCCCGGCGACCGCGACCCGATCGGGGCCAGCGGCTTCGTCGGTCAGGAACAGTTCACCACGCCCGGCGCGCACCGCCTGCTCGGCTTCCTGGCGGATGCGCTGGATGGCGGCGCGCAACGCCTCCGGTCCGGCGCCGGCGGCGAAGGTGCAGTCAATCTCGGCAGCCTGCGCGCCGAAATGCGCCTTCAGCTGCGCCCAGCCGGCGCTGGAGAGCACGGGCGAGTCGAGCACCAGCACCCGGCTCTGCGCGTGAGCAGGGTCGAGCACGTTTGCCAGATTGCCGAAGCGCGTCTTCAGCGTCATCACCCGGCGCTCGCGCAACGGATCGATCGGCGGGTTGGTAACCTGGCTGAAATTCTGGCGAAAAAACTGGCTGATTGAGCGCGAATTATTGGAGATGACGGCAAGCGGGGTATCATCCCCCATGGAGCCGACGGCCTCCTTGCCCGTTTCGACCATGGGCGCAAGGATCAGCTCCATTTCCTCCAGTGTCTGCCCGGCGGCGATCTGGCGACGGATCAGCGCGGCGCGGTCATAGCCCGGCAGCAGATCGGCGGGCGCTGGCGGAAGATCGGCGGCGGTGAGAAAACCCGCGACCATCGCCGCATAATCAACCTCGCTCGCGACGCGATCCTTAATCGCGCGGTCGGCGTAGAAGCAGCCCTCCTCCAGATCGACCGCGATCATCTGCCCGGGACCGAGCCGGCCCTTTTCGACGATGCTCGTCTCGGGAAGCACCACCATGCCGGCTTCGGAGCCGACCACGAGCAACCCATCGGCGGTACGTGAATAGCGCAAGGGGCGCAAAGCGTTGCGATCGACCCCCGCCACCGCCCAACGGCCGTCGGTCATCGCCAGCGCCGCCGGGCCGTCCCAGGGCTCCATCACGCTGGCCAGATACTGATACATGGCGTGGTGCGCCGGAGGCATTTCGCTGTCCTCGCCCCAGGCTTCGGGCACGAGCATCAGCTTGGCGGTGGGCGCGTCACGCCCCGAACGGCAAATCGCCTCGAACACCGCATCGAGCGCGGCGGTATCGCTCGCGCCGGCCGGGATGATCGGCTTGATGTCCTCGGCATCGGCGCCAAAGCCGGTCGCGGCCATCTTGATCTCGTGGCTCAGCATCCAGTTCTTGTTGCCGCGCACCGTGTTGATCTCGCCATTATGAGCGAGGCACCGGAAGGGCTGAGCGAGCCACCATTGCGGGAACGTGTTGGTCGAATAACGCTGATGGAAAATCGCGACCCGGCTTTCGAACCGGGCGTCGCGCAGATCGGGGTAGAAGACCGAGAGGCTCTCGGCCAGGAACAGCCCCTTGTAGATGATCGAACGGCACGACAGCGAGCAGATGTAGAAGCCCTGGATCTGCGCCGCGATCACACGCTTTTCGATCCGCCGGCGAACGACATAGAGCGCTTTTTCGAAGGCGGCGGCGCTCATCGCGGCCGGATCGGGCCCGGCGATCATGATCTGCTCGATTTCCGGGCGCGTCGCTTGCGCCTTGGTGCCGATCACCGCGACATCGACCGGCACCTGCCGCCAGCCGTAAATCGTATAGCCCGCCTCGATTATCGCCGATTCGACGATCGTCCGGCACGCCTCCTGCGCGGCGAGATCGGTGCGCGGCAGGAACACCATGCCGACCGCGAGCCGACCGGGGAGTGGCTTGTGCCCCGAAAGCAGTATCGCTTCCTCAAAAAAGGCGCGCGGCAGATCGAGATGGAGCCCGGCACCATCCCCGGTCTTGCCATCGGCGTCGACCGCGCCGCGGTGCCACACCGCACGCAGCGCCTCGATCGCTGCTTGCACCACCCTTCGGCTCGGCTTGCCCTCGACCGAGGCGACCAAGCCGACACCGCAGGCATCGCTCTCAAACTCGGGGCGGTACATGCCGTGCGTGGCGAGATGGGTGCGGGGGTCGGTCATTAGCTGGTCACCTTTTCGTCCGGCAGCAGTGCCTCCAGCGTTTGCACCATCGCTTCCTGGCCAACCTCCACGCCCAGCCTGCCGCCGACCACGAACATCTTGTTCTGCAGCTCGGGCAATACGGTGAGCGTCTTCTTGCCCAGCGTGCTTTCGTAAAAGGCGCTGAGCGATTCGAGCTCTTGCGGGGTGAAGGCCTGGGCATAAGCGCGCGCGGCCTCGTCAATCAGCGTGGGATAACGTCGCCGAAATCCTTTGCTCAACCGGTCGGCGAAGTCGCGTTGCGCGCGGTCGAGATTGCCCGGCTCGTTCAGAAAGGTCCGAACCTTGAGCGGAACCTTGGTGCTGTCCTTGATCGAGTCGAAGGCCTGCTTGGTGGCCAGCGGAATCAGCCGTGCAAAGGCCTGATCATATTGCGCCTCGATGTTGATCGCCTTCAGCAAGCGTCGCGCCTCCTCGACTCCGGTGGCCGAAGGCGCGACCGTCGCAGCGCGCGGCGGCGTATCGGGCGGTAACGCGGGCGCCGCCTGCGCCAGCGCGGCGATCGCGACAAGCATCATCATGCGGCCACCCTTTTAGTCGTTTGCGCGGCGAGCCAAGCGTGCATCTTCGCCGCCACATCGCGCCCATCGCGGATCGCCCAGACGACGAGGCTCGCGCCGCGGACGATGTCGCCGGCGGCGAATACGCCGGGCAGGCTCGTCACCATCGTCGCGGGTTCCACGATCAGCGTGCCCCAGCGGGTGACGCGCAGCTCGGCCGCGCCGAACGCCAGCGGCAGATCCTCGGGATCGAAGCCGAGCGCCTGGATCACCAGATCGGCTTCAAGCGTGAAATCGCCCTCGGGCACTGGCTCGGGCCGGCGGCGGCCGCTCGCGTCGGGGCTGCCGAGCCGCATCGCCCGCGCTCGCACCGCGCGCACCGGATCGCCCTCGAACGCGGTCGGCGCGGACAGCCAGATGAATTCGACGCCCTCTTCCTCCGCGTTCGCCACCTCGCGCTGGCTGCCGGGCATGTTGGCGCGATCGCGGCGGTAGAGGCATTGCACCGAGGCCGCGCCCTGGCGCACCGCGGTACGAACGCAATCCATCGCCGTGTCGCCGCCGCCGATCACCACCACCCGCTTACCCGCCGCGTCGAACGCGGGCGGCAGCGGGGTGCCGAAATCGGCGCGGTTCGACGCGATCAGATAATCGAGCGCGGCGACGACGCCTTCGCGCTCGGCGCCGGGCAGGTCGATCGGCTTGGGACGATAGACGCCGGTCGCGATCAGCAGCGCATCGTGGCGCGCGCGTAAGGCCGCGAGATCGGCGTCGCGACCAACCTCGAACCCCTGGTGGAACACGATGCCGCCCGCCGCGAGCCGCTCAAGGCGGCGGACGACGACCGGCTTTTCCAGCTTGAAACCGGGGATGCCATAGGTGAGCAGCCCGCCAGCGCGGTCGTGCCGGTCATAGACATGCACCTCATGGCCCGCCTCGCGCAGATATTCGGCGGCCGTTAGCCCAGCAGGGCCGGCGCCGATGACCCCGATCGAGCGGCCGGTCGCGGGGCCAGGTTCCAGTGGCGTCACCCAGCCCTCGGCCCAGGCGGTGTCCGTGATGTATTTCTCCACCGCGCCGATCGTCACCGCGCCGTGGCCCGAAAACTCGATCACGCAATTGCCCTCGCATAGCCGGTCCTGCGGGCAGATGCGGCCACAGATTTCAGGCATGGTCGAGGTGGCGTTGGACAGCTCGAACGCCTCGCGCAGTCGGCCCTCGGCGGCAAGGCGGAGCCAATCGGGGATATGGTTGTGGAGCGGGCAATGCACCGCGCAATAAGGCACCCCGCATTGCGAGCAGCGCGCCGCCTGTTCGGCGCCTTGTTCGGGCACGAAGGGGGCGGCGATCTCGCGAAAGTCGCGCGCGCGGGCATCGGCGGGGCGCTTAGGTGGATAAGCCTGCGAACGGGTTACGAAGTCAAGCATGGCGCAGTTTTAGGCGCCTGACGCCGCAGAGTCACGCAAGAAAGTTGCTTTATGTCAGTAATGCTGCCTTTTCTCGGCGCGGTTATACTTCGCTTCGCCTTGCCTTCGCCAGGCAAGCCCATTGCCGGTAGAAATAAAGGTCCGACATGGTCCTATCTGGCAGGCAGCCAGATCAACGCCCCGCCGCCGAGGGCGATGCGATACCAGGCGAACGGCGCGAAGCCGCGCTTGCCGACGATGCCGATGAACCACCTCACCACCACCACCGCGACGACGAACGATACCGCCGCGCCGATCGCGATGCCGCCCAGCCCCACGCCCTGCCCGCTCGCCAGCGCGTCGCGGTGCTTGTAGAGTTGGTAGAGCGTTGCCCCGGTCAGCGTCGGCAGCCCCAGGAAGAAGCTGAACTCGGCCGCCGTCCGCCGCTCGACGCCCAGCAGCAGCCCGCCCAGGATCGTCGAGGCCGAACGGCTCACCCCGGGGATCAGCGCCAGGCACTGGATCGCGCCAATCCCCGCGGCGGTGCCGAGCGGGATTTCGGCGATGCCGCGCACCGATCCTTCTTTCGCCACCCGCTCCACCGCCAGGATCGCGAGCCCGCCGACCAGCAGCGCCCAAGCGGCCGTCTCTGCGCTCCCCAGCAGCGCCTCGATTCGATCGTGCAGCACCACGCCGAGCGCGGCCGCCGGCAGGAACGCGACCGCCACATTGCGCACGAAGCGCCATGCGCCGGCCTCGCCGCGCACCATGCCGCCCAGCACGGTCAGGCAGGTGCGCCAATAGAGCGCGACAATGGCCAGGATCGCCCCGGGCTGGATGGCGATGTTGAACAGCTCCCAATAGGCCGGGTCATAGCCCAGGAAGCGGCTGGCGAGGATCAAATGCCCGGTCGAGGAAACGGGGAGAAATTCGGTAACCCCCTCGACGATGCCGAGGATGATGATGGTCAGCAATTCGGGCACGCAATTTCCCCTTAAGCCCCTGGTTTTGTTCTTAGCGGCGTGCGGCTACGCCTGCACGGGCGTGAACCGCCCGTGGCGGCGGAAGCGCACCAGCCAGCCGGGTGCGACGGTTTCAAGCGGGGTCGGCATCACCCCCAACGCCGCCAGCCCCTCTGCCCCCGGCGCGACGACGTTGTCGCGCTGGAGCATCAGCCATTGGTCCCAAGTGATCGGCGCGCCCGGCAGGAAGCCCGCGCGCGCGATCATCGCCGACACCGCATCGGGCAGTTCGATGAATTGCGGGCTGGCGCCGATCGCCTTGGCGATCCAGCGCTGCAAGCCGCCCATGGTGACCACATCGGGGCCGCCCAGTTCAAAGGTCTTCGCTGCAAGGCCGGGTTCGGCCAGCACGCGCGCCACCGCTTCGGCGACGTCGGCGACATAAACCGGCTGGAACTTCACCCCGGCGCGAACGATCGGCACCACCGGCGCGCCGGCGATCATCCCGGCGAAGCGGTTGACGAACTGATCCTCGCGCCCGAACACGATCGAGGGGCGGAGGATGGTCGCCGCCGGAAAGCCCCCGCGGACCGCCGCTTCGCCCTCGCCCTTCGAGCGGCCATAGGCCGATGTCGAGCGCGGATCGGCGCCGATCGCGGAAACATGCACCAGCGCAGGTACCCCTGCCTCGGCGCAGGCGCGCGCGAGATTGCCGGGGCCGGCGACGTGGAACTCCTGGAAATCGCCGTTCAGTACCCCGACCAGGTTGACGACCGCGTCGCTCCCCTCGATCGCCCGGGCGATTGTTTCAGAGCGGCGGATGTCGGCGGCGACGAACTGGGTCTGCCCCAGTCCACCTAGCGGGCGGATGAAATAGGCTTCCTTGGGATCACGCTGCGTGATTCGCAACCGCGCCTCGCGCCGCAGCAACTCCTGGGCGACATAGCGCCCCAGAAACCCGCCGCCGCCGATCAGCGTCACCAGCTTGCCCTGCATCGTCAGCCTCTTGCTCGATCAAACCTTCGCGCGCTCCATGCCGCGCCCGCCGCTTGGGGGCAAGCGCGCCGGCGGCAGGGGCCGATCGCGGCAGCGCTTGACAAGCCGCCAACGCTTTCATTAGAGGGCGCGGCCTACCCCGTGCCCAGATGGCGGAATTGGTAGACGCACCAGCTTCAGGTGCTGGCGCTCGCAAGGGCGTGGAGGTTCGAGTCCTCTTCTGGGCACCAGTCAACCACTTTATCGTGTTATTTTAACACGATAAAGTGGAGTTTCTGAAAAAGCGATCCCACATTGATTCCCACATTTTGCGTGGGTCGTGGTGATCCTCGTCGGCCCTCTCTGGGACGCCAACCCAACCTCGCTGATACCATCATCTGCTCTTTGGCTGCGACACAGGACGAATCTTGACTGTGCATCGCACTGGTTGACGCGAGGTTTCGGCAGCCTTTCGGCAAGCGTCAATGGCATCGCGATTGTCGCGCTGGATGTCGGCAGCTTGTACCAAAGCACTCCATGCCTCAGGGCCGTCGCTTTGCATCAGCCGCGCGCCTGCATCCCAGCGTGAGGCTGCTCCCACCAGCCGCGCTGCCATGCGCTCTGGCCAGTGCCAGCTTTCGGGCATGGCACGGGCAACGGTGCCTGGGAGGAAAGAGCATAGCAGGATGCCTGCCAGCAAGGCTCCGCCCCCTACTTGGTAGAGCTGCTGCCGCTGCTCGGCGGCGGTGCGTGCGTGGGCGGTGACGCTGCGCATCTCCTGGGCGGCGTGGTTCAAGTCGGTCCGGGCGTGGCTGATTCTGTCCTGATCGCTGCGCCGCGCCGCTTCTGCTGCGGCGGCAATCCGATTGCCGACGCTGTCGGGGGTCATCTGCATCGCCGGATGACCGGCCATGCACTTCAGGCTCTCGCCAATCGCGCCCATCCGCTTGGCCATGTCGGTGAGGGTCGGGCCATAGTCGGGAATGACAATGTCTGCGCGCTCGGCGGCCAGGTGCTGAACCGCACGGCGCATCAGGGCCATCTCGCCCTCAAGGCGGGCAAACGCCTCGGCGGCGGGATCGCCAGCGGTATCCGGGGTGGCCGGGTCGGGTTCCGGCTCCGGCTCAAGGTCCAGGGTCAGTTCCACGTCATCCGTATCGGTATCCATCGCATTTCTCCTACAGGCCCATGCCGATTGACCGGCTGCGCTCCATCGACACGGAAGCGGCTAGGTCGCGGGCCAGATCGCGACCGAGTTCTGAATTGATGCCAAGATCGCGGGTACGATTGCGCAACAGCGAGTCCACCTGCGCATCGCGCTCCAGGCCCTTCGCCATGTCCGTCATGCGGCTGGAGATCTGGCGTGCTCCGTTCGTGTCGCCGCGCTGCTGCATCGTTTCCCGAAGCCGCCCCAGCCGCTGCCAGTCGTTGACAAAGCGGTCGGCGCGCTGCGCTGGATCGACGCGGATTTCGGCCTCGATCTGCATGGCCCGGATCGCGCCTAGGCTGCGGCCATCTGCGGCCTCACGGGCCAGCGAGGGCTGGCGCTGCAAAGCGCTGGCGAGGTCGGCTGCGCCATTGGGCCGGATCGCGTCGAGCGCCTTTCCAGCCTTCTCCAGCGCGTCGCGCTGATGTGGCAGGACCGGCAATCCCTGTTCGCGCATCTGCCCGATGTCGTTGGCGGCGCGCGCATAGCGTTCGACCGCTCGGCGCTGGTCGGACAGGCCAGCCTGATCGGTCGGCAGGGGTTCGAGCCGGTTGGCCTGCGGACGGAAGCCAGCGAAGATCGATTTCGCCCGTTCCGGAAATAGCCGGGCGATCTCCACGATGCGTTCGCGGAAATTGATGCCGCGCCGTTCGGCAAACTGCTGCTCGGGCTTGTAGTCGCTCGCCATATCCTTGCCGCGCTCGCGGCTGAGGGTGCGGACCAGTTTCGACTGGTCGGCGAAGTCGTCGCGCCCATAATGCAAAGCAAGGCCATCCCGGTGGCGGGACATCGCGACATAGGCCCCGTGGCAGTCCATCCCCGGCGTTGCCAGCACATGTGTGCGGTCCACTGTCATGCCCTGCGCCTTGTGGATCGTCGCGGCGTAGCCATGATCGAAATGAGCATAGTCTTTTGTGTCGAAGGCGACACTGCGGCCATCGTCGGTGCGCACGGCCATGCTTT
>FRDC01000591.1_pt3 | contig 14192 bp, 10 predicted proteins | sample 1106171 | NCBI WGS metagenome assembly FRDC01 (sample SAMEA3930566, study PRJEB13176) | freshwater metagenome | biome: Drinking water system; feature: drinking water; material: water | place: Singapore | collected 2014-12-20
CGATCCGATGCAATCGGATCGGAAACCGCTCTAGAGGCTGGAAGGCACCCCCCCTCAAAACGGCAGTTTGAACCCCGGCGGCAGCGGTAGGCCGCTCGTCATCTTGGCCATTTCGGCGTTGGAGGCGGCATCGGCCTTGGCGCGTGCGTCGTTGATCGCCGCCGCCACCAAATCCTCGACCATCTGCTTCTCGCCCGGTTGCAGCAGCGATTCGTCGATCTCGACAGCCGTGATCCGCCCCTTGGCGGTCGCGCGCACCTTCACCAACCCGCCGCCCGCCACGCCTTCGACCTCGATCGTGTCGAGATTGGCCTGGGCGCGCTGCAATTCGGCCTGCACGCGCTGCGCCATTTCCAGCGCTTCCTCGATACCCTTCATGCTCAACTCCGTTTGCTGATTTCCCATCCCGTAAGCTCGGCCGCCGGGAAAGCGGCGAGCGCGGCGGCGACCGCGGGCTGTTGCTTCACCCAATCGCGCTCGGCGGCGATGCGCGCCGCTTCGGCCTCTTGCGGCGTCGGCGCGCCGGGGGCGTCGCGCGTTTCGACCGACCAAGCGGCGCCGGTGATCGCGCGCAGCGCCTCGGCGAGGTCGCGGGGGAGCGTCGCCGGCAGCGGCTTGGTCGAACTGAGCACGATTTCGCCGGGCGCATAATGGACCAAACGCGCGACGACCCGCAGCGTGCCCGCGAGCGTCATCTTGCCGCGCGCGTCGAGCAGCGCGATCATCTCCTCGAAGCTCGCGGGCAGCGCGTCGCGCGGCGCGGCCGGTGGCGGGGGATTTGGGGGCGCGGGCGCGGGCGCGGGCGACGTTTTCGCGGTCGGCGCCCCCTGCCCGCTCAATTGCTTCACGAGCTCGCCGGGATCGGGCAAGGTCGAGGCGTGGATCACGCGCAGCAGCGCCATTTCGGCGGCCTCGATCGGCAGCGCCGCGCGCCCGACTTCCTCATGGCCTTTCAGCAGGAGCTGCCACAAGCGGTGGAGCGCGGGAAAGCTCAGCCGCGCCGCCCATTCCTCGAGCGCGGCGCGTTCCTCGGCCGATTGCGCGGCGTCGGCGGGGGTGCCGAGCTTGGCGAGGGTGACGGCATGGCTCGTCTCGAGCAGCGCGCGCAGCACCGCGAGCGGATCGACCCCCAGATCATATTGCCGGCGCAAGGCGGCGAGGCTCGCGCGCGCGTCGCCCCCGAGCAACAAGCCGAACAGATCGCGCATCGCGCCGCGATCGGAAAGGCCGAGCATCTCGCGCACCGCCGCCGCGCGCACCCCGCCGCCTTCCATCCCGGCGTGGGCGATGGCTTGGTCGAGGATCGACAGCCCGTCGCGCGCGCTGCCCTCCGCCGCGCGCGCGATCAGCGCGAGCGCCTCCTCCTCGGCCGCGACGTCTTCGAGCCGGCAGACCTCGGCGAAATGCGCGGCGAGCTTGTCGGCCGGGATGCGGCGCAGATCGAAGCGCTGGCAGCGCGAGAGCACCGTCACCGGCACTTTGTTCACCTCGGTGGTCGCGAACAGGAATTTCACATGCGCCGGCGGCTCCTCGAGCGTCTTGAGCAGCGCGTTGAACGCGCTTTTGGAGAGCATGTGGACTTCGTCGACGATGTAGATTTTGAACCGCGCCGAGACGGCCGCGTAGCGCGACGCCTCGATGATCTCGCGCACGTCGTCGACCCCGGTGTGGCTCGCGGCGTCCATCTCGATGACGTCGATATGCCGCCCCTCGGCGATCGCGCGGCAGGGCTCGCACTGGCCGCAGGGGTCGATCGTCGGCCCGCCCTGCCCGTCCGGCCCCACGCAATTGAGCGCCTTGGCGATCAGCCGCGCGGTCGAGGTTTTGCCAACCCCGCGCACGCCGGTGAGCAAAAAGGCATGCGCCAGCCGCCCGCGCCGGATGGCGTTGCCGAGCGTCTGCACCATCGCATCCTGCCCGATCAGCGCGGCGAAGCTCTGCGGCCGATATTTGCGCGCGAGGACGCGATAGGCTTCGGGCTTGGCCGGCTGGGGCGGCTCGCCGAGATCGAGGAAGGAATCAGCCATCGGGAAGCGGTGTTAGCGCGTGGGGGGCGGCTTGTCGAAGCGACGGAGATGGCGGGGGGCGTGGCGGCGGGAAGGATATGCCCAGCCAGCACAGCGATCTCGTGACACCGTTGATCGGTGTCACGCGGATCGAGCTCGGATGGTGACCCTTACTCGCGCCGAAATTTTGCCCGGGCCTCGGCGATGATCGCCTCGAAATCACAGTCGACGAACGGACCTCGCTCCCCTTCCGCGAGCGCCTCGGCGAGCGCCGGATCGCATTCTTCGTCATCATCGGCGCGCACCAAGGCGGCGAGATACGCACTCAGGTCGGCGAAGCCGCCGGCTTGGGCCCGCGCCTGGGCCAACGCAGCGACATCATCGGGCAAGCTGATCGAAAGATGCGCCATGACCCGCTCGCTCAAAAGGTGGGAGCCGGAACGACCCGTTGCGAAAATCGTTGTGGCTGCTTCCTTCCGGACCTGACCAGGTTGGCGACGGCACCGTCCGCCCGACTCCCAAGCGCCATATGGGGGAAAGCCGCGTTACGATCAAGTTACCGGCCGCCGCCATTGCCCGCCCCGCCCCAAAGCGCCTAACGCGCGCGGCATGACCCGTTTCGCTTTCACGATCCACGCAACCGACGGTCGCGCGCGCGCCGGCACGGTCAGCATGGCGCGCGGGGAAATCCGCACCCCCGCCTTCATGCCCGTCGGCACCGCCGCCACCGTCAAGGCGATGAAGCCGCAAGACGTGCGCGCCAGCGGCGCCGACATCATCCTGGGCAATACCTATCATCTAATGCTGCGCCCCACCGCCGAGCGGATCGCGCGGCTGGGCGGGCTGCACGGCTTCATGGGCTGGGAGCGGCCGATCCTCACCGATAGCGGCGGCTATCAGGTGATGAGCCTCGCCGAGCTCACCACCCGCGGCGAAGACGGGGTGACGTTCAAAAGCCATCTCGACGGCGCGCGCCACGCCATGTCGCCCGAGCGATCGATGGAAATCCAGCGGCTGCTGGGGTCGGACATCAATATGTGTTTCGACGAGCTCGTCCCCACCACCGCCTCGCGCGACGTGCAATATGAAGCGATGCGGCGCTCGATGCGTTGGGCCAAGCGCAGCCGCGCGGCGTTCGACGCGGGCGAGGCGCATGCGGCGGGCGCGGCGATCTTCGGCATTCAGCAGGGCGCGCTCGACGAGACCATGCGCCGCGAGTCGGCCGAGGCGCTGATCGAGATCGGCTTCGATGGCTATGCGGTGGGCGGGCTCGCGGTGGGCGAAGGCCAGTCGGCGATGTTCGGCTGTCTCGATTTCGCCCCCGAGCAATTGCCCGCCGACAAGCCGCGCTATCTGATGGGGGTCGGCAAGCCCGACGATATCGTCGGCGCGGTCGAGCGCGGGATCGACATGTTCGATTGCGTGCTGCCCACGCGCTCGGGGCGCACCGGCCAGGCCTTCACGCGCGTCGGGCCGATCAACATCCGCAACGCGCGCTTCGCCGAGGATCAAGGCCCGCTCGACCCCGCCTGCGCCTGCCCGGTGTGCGCCGGCTGGAGCCGCGCCTATCTCCATCATTTGGTCCGCGCCGGCGAGATATTGGGCGCAATGTTGATGACAGAGCACAACTTGTTCTTTTATCAAGCGTTGATGGCGGACTTGCGCGATGCCATCGCCAAAGGGGGCTTGAGCGATTTCGCGCGCGCGTTTCGCCGCGATTATTATCGAGAGGATCAACCATGACCGACGCCCCCCAGCCCATGAACGAGATCGAGGCCGCCGCCCATCACGCCAAGCGCGCGGCCGAAGGCGCCGCCGACGCGATGCCCGAGGAAGCGCCCAAGGGGTGGAGCAATTTGTCGCTCGCGATCGGGGTCGGGGTCGGCTCGGCGGCGATCGCCGCGGCGCTGCTCTATGCCAATTCGGGGCGCGGCAAGAAAAAGGGCGAGTGACCGATTCGCCCCGCGCCGGGAGGATATCGGACCTGCCCCACCCGGCCCGTGCTGATTGACAGCCGCAATACACGCCGCCAGTCTCTCCCGCGTCCTATCGCCGGAGATTTTCATGATCCTTCGTGCCGCCCTGCTGCTCGGCGCCGCGCTCCCCCTCGCGCTCCCCGCCGCCGCCGCGCCGCGCCAACCCGCCCCGCGTCCCGCCGTCGCCAAGCCGGCGGCGCTCCCGGTAAAGCCGCTCGCTTTCACCGAACGCACGCTCGCCAATGGCTTGCGCGTCTATGCGGTGCGCGATCCTTCGGTCGCGACCGTTTCGGTGCATGTCTGGTATGACGTCGGCAGCAAGGACGATCCCAAGGGTCGCTCGGGCTTCGCGCATATGTTCGAACATTTGATGTTCAAGGCGACGCGCAATTTGGTGCCCGAACAATTCGACCGCCTGACCGAGGACGTCGGCGGCTATAACAACGCCTCGACCGATGATGATTATACCAATTATTTCGAGACGATCCCCGCCAACCACCTCGAACGCCTGCTGTTCGCCGAGGCCGATCGCATGGCGAGCCTGGTGGTCGAGCCCAAGAGCTTCGCCTCCGAACGCGATGTGGTGAAGGAGGAGCTGCGCCAGCGCATCCTCGCCCAGCCCTATGGCAAGCTCTTCGGCCTTTATCTCTCCGAGATCAGTTACAGCCGCCATCCCTATGCGCGCCCCGGCATCGGCAGCCTCGAGGATTTGGAAGCCGCGTCGATCGAGGACGTTCGCGCTTTCCACGCGACTTATTATCGGCCCGATAACGCCGTGCTGGTCGTCGCGGGGAATTTCGATCCCGCCCAGCTGAACGCCTGGGTCGACAAATATTTCGCGCCGATCGAGCGCCCCGCCACCCCGATCCCGCGCGTGACGGTGCAGGAGCCGCCGCGCACCCAGCCGGTGACGCGCACGGTTTACGAAGAGAATGTGCCGCTGCCGGCGGTGGTGATCAGCTATCAAATTCCGCCCGATCGCGAAAAGGACAGCGCGGCGCTCGCGGTGCTCGACGCGGTGCTCTCGGCGGGCAACAGCTCGCGGCTCTACGAGGCCCTGGTCTATCGCGAGCAAGTCGCGGCGCAGGCGGGGACCTTCCTCAGCAGCCGCCAGGCGACGGGAACGCTCGCCGCTTATGCGATCGTCGCCGGCGGCAAAAGCGCGGGCGCGGCCGAGGCGAGCCTGAAGCGCGAAATCGCGCGGGTGCGCACCGCGCCGGTGACGGCCGCCGAACTCGCCGCCGCCAAGAACCAGCTGCTGACCGCCGCGATCAAGGCGCGCGAGACCGCCGATGGCAAGGCGCGCGCGATCGCCGAAGGGGTGATCATCGACGGCGACCCCCGCGCCGCCGATCGCGAACTCGCCGCGATCGCCGCCGTCACCGCCGCCGACGTCCAGCGCGTCGCGCGCGCTTATCTGGGTGACAATCAGGCGGCGACCTTGCGCTACCTCCCCAAGACGCCGCAAAGCCCCAAGGGCGATGTGATCAGCGTGCCGGCGACGGTGCAGGTCGCGCCGCTGGCGGCGCCCGCCGATATCGCGATCGTCACCCCCGCGCCCGAGGCCGAGCGCGTCCAGCCACCCGCCCCCGGCGCGGCGGTCGCGGCGACGGTGCCCGCGCCGGTCGAAACCAGGCTCGCCAATGGGTTGCGCCTGATCGTGGTCGAAAAGCACGAATTGCCGCTCACCTCGGTGGTGCTCACCGTGCCCGGCGGCGCGGCGAGCGATCCGGCGGGGCGCGATGGTCTCGCCGATCTCACCGCGACCCTGCTCACCAAGGGCACCGCCACCCGCTCGGCGACGCAAATCGCACGCGAGATCGAATCGCTCGGCGGCGCGATCGACAGCGACGCCGATTGGGACGGCGCGAGCGTGTCGCTCAGCGTCAAGGCGGACCAATTGGCCAAGGCGCTGCCGATCCTCGCCGATGTCGCGCAACGGCCGGCATTCGCCCCCGAGGAACTCGAGCGCGCGCGCGCCCAGGCGATCGACGCGATCGAGGTGTCGCTCAAGGATCCGGCGCAGCTGGCGAGCTATGTCGCCAATCGCGCGGTGTTCGGGCTCGGCGCTTATGGCGGGGTCGCGAGCGGCACCCCCGCCTCGCTCAAGGCGATCGACCGCGCACAAGTGCAAGCCGCTTATGGCGCGCGCTGGCGCCCCGACCAAGCGACGCTGATCATCGCCGGCGACATCAGCCCGGCCGCCGCCCGCGCCCTCGCCGAGGCGCAGTTCGGCGGCTGGCGCGCGAGCGGCCCCGCGCCCGCGGCCAAGGTCGCCGAAGGTGCGTTCCCGGCGCCGCGCGTGATCGTGGTCGATTTGCCCGGCGCGGGCCAGGCCGGGGTGGTGGTCGCGCGGCGTGGCATCGCCCGCGCCGACGATCGCTATTATGCTGCCGCGCTCGCCAATGCCGTGCTCGGGGTCGGTTTTTCATCGCGGCTCAACCAGGAAATCCGCATCAAGCGCGGGCTTTCCTATGGCGCGGGCTCGAGTCTGGCCGCACGGCGGCTCGCCGGCCCGGTTTCGGCGCGCACCCAGACCAAGAACCCCTCGGCGGCCGAAGTGGTGGGGCTGATCCGCGCGGAGATGGCGCGGCTCGGCGCGGAACCCGTGCCGGTGGCCGAGTTGCAGACGCGCAAGGAAGTGCTGATCGGCGGCTTCGGGCGCAGCGCCGAAACGGTCGAGGGGATCGCGGGGCTGGTGAGCAGCTATGTGATCGACGCGGTGCCGCTCGACGAGTTGAAGCGCTATACGCCGGCGATCGGCGCGGTCGATCCGGCGGCGGTCGAGAAAGCGGCGGCGCAGCTGCTCGACCCCGCGCAGGCGAGCATCGTCGTGGTTGGCGACGCGAAACAGTTCGTCGAGGCGCTGCGCAAGGATTATCCTGGGCTCGAGGTGATCCCGGCGAGCGAGCTCAAGCTGGAGAGCGCGACGCTGAAATAGCGGGCGGGGTCGGCCCCTCCACCATTCGCTCGCGCGAATGGTCCCCCTCCCCAAGCGAGCTTGGGGAGGATTTTAGGGAACCGCCTCTGGTCCTCCCCAAGCTCTGCTTGGGGAGGGGGACCGTTTTGCGAAGCAAAAGGGTGGAGGGGCATCGCGCAACGCCCAAGCTAGCCCGGCGCGCCATTTCCCCCTAAACCCGGCGCCATGCTCAAGCCGCGCCCGCACCCGTTCTTCTCGATCCACCGCCACGAGCTGCTCCGCGTCGCCGCCGCCACCCCGCGCGCGAGCGTCGCCGATCCCGATGCCAATGCGAGCGCGCATATCGCGATCGTCCAAGCCGCGCATGGCGAGGGCGTCGATCTGATCGTGTTCCCCGAGCTCAGCATCACCAGCTATGCGATCGACGATCTGCATTTGCAGCAAGCGGTGCTGCGCGCGAGCGAGGCCGCGCTCGCCCGGCTCGCCGCCGCCACCGCCAAATGCCGCCCGGCGATGCTGGTCGGCGCGGCGATCGAGCGCCAGGGGCGGCTCTATAATTGCGCGGTCGCCATCGCGCGCGGCCGCATCCTGGGCGTCGTGCCCAAGATCTTCCTACCCAATTACCGCGAATATTATGAGAAACGCTATTTCGCGAGCGGCGCCGAGCTGGATGGGCTGAACATCACCCTTGCGGGGCAGGAAGTGCCCTTCGGCCCCGACCTGATCTTCGCGGCGAGCGACCTGCCGCATTTCATCTTCCACGCCGAGATTTGCGAGGATTATTGGGCGGCAACCCCCCCTTCGACCCAGGGCGCGCTCGCCGGGGCGCTGGTATGCTGCAACCTCTCCGCCTCGAACATCGTGATCGGCAAGGCGCGCGAGCGGGCGCTGCTCGCCGCCGCGCAAAGCGCGCGCGCGATCTGCGCTTATGCCTTCGCTGCCAGCGGCCCGGGGGAAAGCACCACCGATCTCGCCTGGGACGGGCAGAGCTTCATCTATGAAGCGGGCGAACTGCTCGCCGAAAGCGCGCGCTTCCGCTGCGAGCTCGATTATGTCGTGGCGGACGTCGATTGCGGGCGGCTGCGGCAAGAGCGGCTGCGCAACGGCACGTTCAACGACGCGGCGCGGCTCGCGGGCGATCCGGAATATCGCTTCCGCCGCGTCGAGTTCGAGGCCAAGCCCGATTTCGCCGACCAGGGGCTCCGCCGGCTGCAACGCCGCTTTCCCTTCGTGCCCAACACCCCCGAAAAGCTCGACGCCGATTGCTATGAGGCGTTCAACATCCAGGTCGAAGGGCTCGTCAAAAGAATCGAGGCGGCGCGCGCGCAGCGGCTGGTCATCGGCGTTTCGGGCGGGCTCGATTCGACGCACGCGCTGATCGTCTGCGCCAAGGCGATGGACCGGCTCGATCGCCCGCGCGACCATATCCTCGCTTACACCCTCCCCGGCTTCGCGACGAGCGAGGGGACCAAGGCCAATGCCTGGGCGCTGATGCGCGCGCTGAAGGTCGCGGGCGACGAGATCGACATCCGCCCCGCCGCGCAGCAAATGCTCCACGATCTGCGCCACCCCGCCGCCCAGGGCGAGCCGGTGTATGACGTGACGTTCGAAAATGTGCAGGCCGGCTTGCGCACCGATTATCTCTTCCGCCTCGCCAATCATCATGAGGGCTTGGTGGTCGGCACCGGCGATTTGTCCGAATTGGCGCTCGGCTGGTGCACCTATGGCGTGGGCGACCAGATGAGCCATTATGGCGTCAACGCGGGCGTGCCCAAGACGCTCATCCAGCATCTGATCCGCTGGACGATCGCGACCGACCAGTTCGACGCCGAGACCGATCATGTGCTCGAGGCGATTCTCGCGACCGAGATCAGCCCCGAACTGGTGCCGGCGAGCGCGGGCGGCGCGCTGCAATCGACCGAGGCGCGGATCGGGCCTTATGCGCTCAACGATTTCTTCCTGCACCATGTGGTGCGCCATGGCCTGGCGCCGTCGAAGATCGCCTTTCTGGCGTGGCACGCCTGGCGCGACGCGGACGCCGGGCGCTGGCCGCGCGGCTATCCGGCGGAAGCACGGCGCGCGTACGATCTCGCCGAGATCAAGGGCCATCTCGAACGCTTTCTGTTCCGCTTTTTCGAGATCAGCCAGTTCAAGCGTTCGGCGCTGCCCAATGGGCCGAAAGTGTCGAGCGCCGGGGCTTTGTCCCCCCGCGGTGACTGGCGCGCCCCGAGTGACGCGAGCGCGCGAGTGTGGCTCGAGGAATTGCGCGCGGGGGTGCCGTGAGGGCGATCATCGCGGATTGGCTCGACCTTTGCCCGTGATCGTCATGCCGGACTTGTTCCGGCATCCACCGCTGTGCCTGGCTATTCACGCGCAAGGCCTGGCGTGACCGTAGACCCCGGGCGAAGCCGGGGGTGACGCCTGAGATGGTGGTCACGCGAGGGCGCGATCGCAAGCGCCGCTGACGAAACGCTTTCCAGCTGAGAGAGCGTCGCCCCGGCGAAAGCCGGGGCCTTTGGCAAGTGAAGCGCTCCATTGGCACGAGGCCCCGGATCACGTCCGGGGCGACGGGTGGTTTAGATGACCCCCTAAGCCGCCACCGTCGCCCCGATCACCTGCGCGGCGAAGCGCTCCATCTCTTCCTCTTGCGGGCTCATCTGGAGCAGCAGCAGGTCGAGCCCGGCGGCTTCATATTCCTCGATCCGCTCGCGCAATTGCTCGGGGGTGCCGACCAAGTTCGGGCGCAGGCCGCGGTTCGAGACCGCATATTCCTGGATCTTCATCTCGCGCTCGAGTTGCGTCCCCGAGAGCCATTGGTCGAAATTGTCGTAACCCGCCGGCAGTTCCTTCACCTCGGTGATGCGCGCCAATTCGCGCTTCGCCTCGGCCTCGCTGTCGCGGACGATCGCATAGGCCGCCATGCCATAGATCATCGGCGGCTTGCCGGCGGCCTCGCGCCGCTCGGCCATATTGGCGATCTTGGGGGCGATCGCCTCGGCGGGGTCGCCGTGCATCACATAGGCGTCGCATTGGTTGGCGATCATCGTCTTCGCCGCCTCGCTCTCGCCGCCGGCATAGATCACCGGGGGCTTGACCGGCTTGGGGCTGCAAATCGCGCGCTCGGCGGCATAATAGCGGCCCTGAAAGTCGAATTCTTCCTCGGTCCACAGCCCCTCGACCATCTTCAGCCATTCGCTGGTACGCGCGTAACGATCGTCATGCTGATCGAATTGCAGGCCGTACCGCTTGGCCTCGTCCGCCCACCAGCTCGACACGACGTTGAGCGCGAGCCGGCCGCCGGCGATCTGGTCGATATTCGCCGCCGCTTTGGCGAACAGCGCGGGGTGGTGGAAATTGGGGCGGACGGCGACCATCAGCTCCAATTCCTCCGTCACCGCCGCGAGCGCCGCCGCGGTCGACCAAGCATCGAGCGTCGGCGCGCCCGGCCCCTTGATGTCGTTCATGTTGAGCTCGGCGATCAGCGACAGCGAATAGCCGATCTTTTCGGAGCGCTGCGCGAGCCGCTTGGCATAGGCCCAGCTCGCCTCCATCCCCTCATCGGGCACGTTGCGCAGCCAACCGCCGAAAACCGGCATCCAATACCCAAAGCGCATCACTTCACCTTCGCGATTTCGTCGACGAGATAGTCGACCAATTGTTCGTGCGGATCCCAGCCGAGCACCTCGAGCGGGCGCGCGACGAAATTGGAGAGGGCGTTGATGTCGTAAAAGCGCGCCGAGCCGTCGCGCGCGTCGATCATCACTTCCACCCCGCCGACATCGAGCCCGGCGGCGCGCGCGATGCGCTCGGCGGCGTCGATCAGCGCATGGGGCGGATTGGCTTTCACCATTTCGATCGGCTTGCCGTCGGCGAGGCAAGCGTCGGCGGGGCACAGATCGAACCCGCCGCCGCCCGAGACGTCGATCGCATAGAGATATTTGCCCGCGAGCGTTTCGATCCGCGTGATCCGGCCATGTTCGGCGGGGACGAATTCCTGCACCAGCAGCACGCCGTCGATGCTCTTGGGCAGGAAATTCTCGGCGACCGCCGCCGCCAATTCCTCCGGCGTCTCATAGCGCATGATCCCCGCGCCCGAGCCGCCGACATTGGCCTTGACGACGATGGGAAAACGCAGCTCGGCGGCGGCCGGCACCGTATCGATCGGGCGGTGGACGACGCGCGTCGCCGGCACCGCGAGCCCCAGCCCCGCCATCAACGCGAGCTGCCGCGCTTTGTTGGCATCGATCGCGAGCGCGTCGACGCCGTTGATCACCCGCGCCCCTTGCGCGCGCCAATGGGCGAACAGCGCTTGGCTATAGTAAATCGCATGATCGGGCGAGCGCAGAAAACTCGACATCGCGAGCCGGCTGAGCACCACGCGCCCCGGCGGCGGGGACCCCGCCGGATCGAAGCGATGCCCCTCGATCGCGATGCGGACGTAATCGACCCCGCGCGCGTCGAGCGCGGCGAAGAGCGGGGCGAACCAGGCGGGATGTTCGTAGAAAACGGCGAGATCGTGCATGAACCAGGCTGCTAAGCGGGTGCCGGCCCGGATGGCACGGCTAGAAATGCTTTGCTTGCCAAAAGCTGCGCTGCGCTCCAAGCGCCAAGGGCGTCCGCGCAACGAACGCGAGACGTTAGCGCACCGGTTTCTCGGGAATGGGGGCGTCGATCTCGCACACCAGCCCGCTCGGCAGGAAGGCCATGCGCACTTCGCCCTGGAGTTCGGCGGCGAGCGCCTGCTCGATCATCCGCGAGCCGAAGCCGCGCCGGCTCGGCCGCGCGACCGTCGGGCCGCCGCGCTCCTCCCAGCGCAGCTGCAAGCGCGGGCCGCTGCGCCCGGCGAGCGTCCAGCTCAGCCGCACGCGCCCGCTCTCGTTCGATAGCGCCCCATATTTGGCGGCGTTGGTGCAGAGTTCGTGGAGCGCCATCGCGATCGTCACCGCCGCCTTGGGGCTGATGCGCAGGCTCGGCCCGTCGATGATCACCCGCCCCTCGGCGCCGATATGCGCCGCGCACGCCTCGGTCGCGACGTCGGCGAGTTCGGCCGATTCCCAGCTTTCGCGCGTCAGCAGCGAATGCGCGTTGGCGAGCGCCGCCAGCCGTTCCTCGAAGGCGCGGCGCGCCTCGGCGGGCAGATCGAGATGGCGGAAGGTCTGGTGGGCGATGCTCTGGACGATCGCGAGCGTGTTCTTCACGCGGTGGTTGAGCTCGTCGACCATCAATCGCAAATGGCGTTGCTGGCGGTTGCGCTCGGTGACGTCGCTCGCCACGCCGACCACGCCGACGATCGCGCCCGCCTCGTCGCGCATCGGCGCCTTGATGCCCTCATAGACCCGCTCTTGCCCATCGGGACTGGTAAAGCGCTCCTCGACGCGCAGCGTCGCGCCCGAGGCCAACACTTCCTGATCATTCTCCATGATCGCGCGCGCTTCGTCGCCGCCATGCCATTCGAGTTCGTTCCGACCGAGCACCGCGTCGAGCGGCTTGCCGATCACGGTGAGCGTCGCCGCATTGGCATAGAGCATGCGGCTCGTGCGATCCTTGGCGAAAATCAGCTGCGCCGAACTGTCGCCGATCGCGCGCAACAGGCGCTCGCTTTCGACCAACGCGCGATGCGCGCGGGCACTCGCCAGCGCGGCGGCGGTGCGTGCGGCGACTTCGACCACCAGCTGCACCTCTTCGGGCCGCCAGCCGCGCGGGTTGGCTTGGTGCACGAACAAGATACCGCGCAGTCCTTCTTCCTGCAACAGCGGCGCGAGGATCATCGCGCTCACGCCGAGCGCGGCATAGGCCGGCAGCACCTCCCCCGGCAGGCGCGGGTCGCGCGCAATATCCTCGACCGCGATCGGCGTGCCACGGCGCAGCTCGGCCATCATCCGCGGCCCATAATCGTCGAGCCGGTGAACGCCGATCACCGCCGCCCCGCCCAGCCCGACCCAATCGCGCTCGACCGTCGCGGTGGCGCCGCTCGCATCGACCTCGGCATAGCCGACGCTGCTCGCGCCGAGATGCTCCCCGAGCGCTTCGGCGGCGGCGGCGAGCACCTGCGGGGGTTCGGTGAGCGCGCGCAGCCGATCGGAGAGGCCGACGAGAAATTGGTGGCGGCGCTCGGCGAGCACGCGCTCGGTCGTCTCGGTGCAGATCACCATCACCCCGCCGACGCCGCTCGGCGCCTGATCGTCGTCGATCGGGCTGTAGCTATAGGTCCAATAAGCGTCGTCGAGCCGGCCGTGGCGCAAGATCGGCACCAGATGATCGCGGTGCCAGGTCGCACCGCGCCCGGCCATCACCAGCTCGATCTGCGGGCCGATGATCGGCCAGATCTCGGACCAGGCCTCGGCGGCGGGCATCCCCAGGATCGCCGGATTTTTCTCGGGGCCGAGCGAGGCGCCATAGGCATCGTTGAAAAGGCAAATCGCCGCCGCGCCCCAGAAAATGAACATCGGGTGATTGGTGCTCAGCATCAGCCGCACCGCAGTCCGCAGGCTTTGCGGCCAGTCCTGCGGGGGGCCGAGCGGGGTCGCCGCCCAATCATGCGCGCGCAGCCGTGCCCCCGCGGTGCCGCCGTCGCGCATGAAAACCAGCGACGCGCCCTCGCCCGGCGCCCGAACCGAAGCACGGACGCGATTTTGCTCTTGCAAGGGGGTCATTCCCCGCTCCGGGGCAAGTTGGGCATCGCGCATCGATTACCGCATGAATTCCGCTTCGTCCTTGATAATTGATAGCTTTTACTGCCCCCGTTCCAGAACGGGTGCCGCGCCGAGCCGATCACCAGCGGCCATGCTATCAAATTTCGGACGATATTTCGAGCGCGAGACGGGGCTTTACGAAGCGTGTGCGGCGCCGCTCACTCGCTCAACCGGCGCCGCATCCGGGTGACGAAAGCGGCGACCCCCAAGACGACCACGGGCACCGAGAGCGCGATCGCCAGCTCATGGTTGATCCCCGGCACCGCCTTGATCGGATAAGCGAGCAGCGCGACCGCATAATAGCTGATCGCAACGATCGAGAGCCCCTCGACCGTTTGCTGCAGCCGCAGTTGCAGCCGGGTGCGCCGGTCCATCGAGCCGAGCAGGTCGCGATTCTGCTTGGCGAGCGCGATGTCGATCCGCGTGCGCAGCAGCGAGCTCGTCCAGGCGGCGCGCTGTTGCAGATCCTCGATCCGGCGCGAGAAACTGTCGCAAGTGCGCACCGCCGGGGTCAGGCGGCGCTCGGTGAAGTCGCTCAGCGTCTCATGGCCGCGCACCGGCGCGATGTCGAGCGCGTGGAGCCGCTCGAGCGACAATT
>FRDC01003790.1_pt2 | contig 14190 bp, 13 predicted proteins | sample 1106171 | NCBI WGS metagenome assembly FRDC01 (sample SAMEA3930566, study PRJEB13176) | freshwater metagenome | biome: Drinking water system; feature: drinking water; material: water | place: Singapore | collected 2014-12-20
TTCGGATCGAGAGCACAGACCGCGTCGAGATACCCTCTGGCGGCGGCGGTGTCGTGGCGTTCGATGGCGACCCAGGCGAGGACCATCTGCGCCTCGACCGCGGTCGGCAGGTCGCGCTCGGTGCGCGGCGACGCTTCGATGTCACCCATCAAGGTACGCAGCACCTGAACGGCGCGGTCGACCTCGAGCGCGTTGAAGGCCGCACGACCCGCGGCGAGCGTCGCGCGACGCTGGCCACCTTCGTCGGCGTTACACGGCGGGGCGTCACCGATGAGGCGCCACGACGCGACCCCGATGCGGGACAGCTCGGGCACGAGATGACTGGTCACCGCGGCGAGCTCGTTGTCCACGCAGGTCTGCACGACCGCCAGCGTCCCGGGCTCGTCGGCGGCCGACGCGGGGACGGCGGTCAGCAGAAGAACCGCGACGGGAAGCGTGCTAGAACGCACGCCATGGTTCTAGACCCACGCGGGGCCGGGCGCCATCTTCTCCTCCTCATGTTGCTCGGCGCTGGGTGCGGTGGCGACGTGAGCCTTCGCTTGGCCTTCGCCCTGCCCGAGGGGAGCGCCGCGCTCGCGAACACCGCGACCGTCGATCTCGGGGCGACCCGCTCGGGCACGCGCATCGCCTTCGCGAGCGTCGACTACACGCCGGGCGCGACCCTCGGCCTCGACGACATCGACAAGGACGGGCCCGACTTGCGGCTGTTTCTCACCGCCCGCGATGCCGACGGAGCACCGACGGCCTACGGCGAGCTGGGGCCCCCGGCGACGTCTTCGATAGCGGACGCAGGCGAGGTCTGCTGTTTGACGATGTGCGTGTGCACCGCGGCCTACCGCCAGGCTACGTCTTGCAACTGCGGATCGACGGCGTGCGAGACATGCAACTGAAGACCCCGCCGGAGCGCGCTAGCATCTCTCGGGCCCCGCCACCGGTGCACCCGTGATCGTTCACCTCGTCGACGGCACCTACGAGCTCTTCAGGCATTTCTACGGCCTGCGCAGCTTCAACAAGGGCAAAGACAAGCCCTTCGGGGCCGTGCTCGGTGTGCTCAACACGGTGCTCGGCATGATCGAGCAAGGCGAACCCTATATTGGCGTCGCCACCGACCACGTGATCGAGTCGTTCCGCAACGCGCTGTGGCCCGGCTACAAGACCGGCGCCGGCATCGACCGCGCGCTGTGGACGCAGTTCCATCCGCTCGAGGATGCTCTAGCGGACATGGGCGTCACGGTCTGGCCCATGAAGGAGCTCGAGGCAGACGATGCGCTGGCTTCGGCGGCTCACCTCGCGGCGGCGGATCGCCGTGTCGAGAAGGTCTGCATATGGACCCCGGACAAAGACCTCGCGCAGTGCGTTCGGGGCGACCGAGTCGTGCAGGTCGATCGCAAGTCGAACGAGATTCGTGACGCCGCGGGGGTACGGGCGAAGTTCGGCGTCGAGCCCGAGCGGATCGCCGACTACCTCGCGCTGGTTGGCGATAGCGCCGACGGCTACCCCGGAATCCCCGGCATCGGCGCCAAGACCGCGGCGCGCTTGATCGCCCAGCATGGGGCCATCGAGGACTTTCCGGCCGAGATCTTGAAAGACCGGCGCGGCGACGCCCTGCTCTTCAAGAAGCTCGCCACCCTGCGCACCGACGCGCCGCTCTTCGCCGACGTCGAGAGCCTCCGCTGGAGCGGACCGACGACGCGCTTCGCCGAGACCGCGACGCGGCTCGGGTCGGAGTCCTTGATCGAGCGCGCCCGCAAGGCCGCTAAACGTTAGGTCGCCGCGCGCTTTCCCGCAGGCGCCCCGCACGTTGCCGCCCGCGCTACTCCCCTGATATGCCCCTCGCTCAAGGAGCTCACATGACCACGCGCCGTGACTTCATCACCACGACCGGAGCAGCCGTCGCCGCCGCCTCTCTGCTCGCAGCCGGCGACGCGAAAGCTGGCGCCGCGGCGGGCACCGCCACCAAGGACCCGAAAGATCCCTACGCGGAGGTCGTGGACTCCGCTTCGGCGTGCATTCGCACCGGTGAGACGTGTCTTGCGCACTGCATGGAGGAGCTCGCCAAAGGGAACACCTCGATGGCCAACTGCGGCAAGCGGGTCTACGAGATGCTGGCGGTGATTCGCGCCATGCAGACACTCGCAGCGGGCAGATCAGAGCTCGCCAAGCGCCACGCCGTGTTGTGCGCCGACGCTTGCAAAACATGCGCGGCGGCCTGCCTCGAGCACAAGGAGCACTGGAGCCACGGGATGCACATGGCGTGCAAGGCCTGCTACGACGCGTGCATCGCCTGCGAGCAAAGCTGTCGCAAGCTCGCCGCCTGACTTACACAAGCACTTACGTAAGCTAGCGCGGAACCCACGCTTCGCAGATGGCTGCCGCTTCCCAGCGCCGGGTGGCGCGCCGAACGTCGTGCACGTAGCCGCCGTGAATCGCCACCGCGTACCAGGAGCAGCGTCCCTTGGCGTTTACCCCCCGGTGCACCTCGAACCGCACGCAGGCGTCGGCGTAGACCACGGTCACGTCGGCACCTGCCGGTCGGGCCGCCCCGCCCACCAGCAGCTTGAACGCGCGGAGCCTGGGCCGCGGTGTCCGGATCTGTCGTTCGCGTGCGAGAGCCGATTGTCGCGCCATCGAGCACCCCTCGATCATAGAGTAAGCAAAGGGTCTGACAGTTTTTCCCTCGGAGGCGCCGGTGCGTCACATCTTGCTCGTCATCGCGTACTTCTCCCTCGGCGCTTGCGACCGCGCCTACTACGGCTTCTGGGACAAGCTGGGCGTTCAGAAGCGCGACATCATGGTCGAGCGGGTCGAGTCGGCACGCGACGCCGAGAAGGACGCACAGCAGCAGTTCAAGAGCGCCCTCGACCATTTCCGCGCCGTGGTGAACATCGAGGGCGGCGAGCTCGAGAAGCGCTACGACGCGCTGCAGGGTCAGTACGACCGGTGCGAAGAGCGCGCTAAAGCGGTCAACAAGCGCATCGATGACGTGCAGAACGTGGCGGAGGACCTGTTCAAGGAGTGGCAAGACGAGCTCGCGCAGTACCAGAGCGCCGAGCTACGCGCCGCGAGCACGAAACAGATGAAGGCCACCCGCCAGCGCTACGACGCCTTCATGCGGCAGATGCGCGAGGCCGAGAAGGTGATGAGCCCAGTGCTCGCAAAGTTCCACGACCAGGTGCTCTTCCTGAAGCACAACCTCAACGCCCAGGCTGTCGGCTCCCTCAAGACCGAGCACCAGCGCATCGCCACCGACGTCGCCAAGCTCATCGAGGAGATGGAAGCCGCCATCAAACACGCCGACGGCTTCGTCGAGACCCTGAAGGCGGAGAGCCCCCCCAACGCCTAAAAATGGGGACACTCACCAATTTCCAGAATGGCGACCACTCACCAATGTTCGTCAGGCGAGAAGGTCCCGGACTTCGGGATGCTTGGGCACATAAGCACGCACGTACGAGCAGGTTGGCGTGAACTTCTCTCCGCGTTCGCGGACGAGCTGTAGCGCGCCGGTGATGAGCTTCTCGGCAATGCCGCGGCCGCGCAGGTGGCGGGGGACGGCGGTGTGGTCGAAGGTCAGGACCCGACCGCTGCGCGAGTAGAGAGCTCCATGGCAGGCGTTTTCGTCACGACGGTCTCCTTGGTTGTGGCTCAGCGCCCGGCGCCCGAGAGATCGATCTTCAAGACCTCGCTCGCGAACTTCCCCATCCGCGCGACCAGCTTGTCGAGCGCCGGCTTCGCGCTCTTCCCGAGGCGGTTGGCTTCTTCTTCGAGCTTCGCGCGGCAGCTGAGGTCGTAACACACGTGAACGCCGGCGAGCTTCTTGGCGTTCACCTTCGCGGTGAGCATGCCGGCACGCACCTGCGGCCCGGCGCTGTGGCACCAGTCGCACATGTTGGGGACCTGGGGGCCCGCCCCGTTGGTCGCGAAGACGATGCCGGTTGGTGCGTCGCCGGCGGCGGCGAACACCAGGAACACCTTGCCACCCGACGGGTGAACCCAGGCAGTGTAGCCACGCACGATCAGGGGGAAGGTCATCCCGGAGGCGAGCTCGACCTGCGGCCGGTCTTTGGGCCGAAAGGTCGCGAGCAACTCGTCCTCGGAGTCGAGCTTGAACATGCCCCTATCGTGTCACTTGGCGGCGCGGCTCGCCAGCGACCTCGATTCAGCGCGATTTCTTGCCGCCGCTGGGCTTGGCGAGGCCGGCAAGACCAGCCTGGAGCGCATCAGGAGCGCCCGTCAGGCTCTTCTGGTCCATGTCTTTGATCTTCGGAATCGGTCGTCCGGTTTTGCGGACGACCTCTTCACGGCGCGTCTCGCTGACCCGCGCGTAATGCGACTGAACCACCACGGCCGAGCTGCGCGAGTCCTCGGCGGCCATGCGCACTAGCTCGAAGCCCTTCTTGGTGGCCTCGTCCATGGCCTCGGGGTCGTCCTGGTTGGGTACGAGCTTCTCGAGCACGGTGGCGAGCGTGCCCCATTGACCACTCCGGATGACCCGAGCGAGCTGGGGCGGCACCTGCTTCAAGACCGCGAGGTCATTGACCCGGCCTTTGACCCCCGTGACACCTTGCCAGGCGCGAATGGCCCGGCGGCCGAGCTCGCGCGGCAGCCCCTCGCCGTCGACGATTTCTTGGAGCGCCTGGAGGTCGTCCTCACTGAGAGGCGGCGGCGCTTTGGGGTTCGCGGGGGTCTTCACCAGGTCCGCGATCCTAGCGCAATCCAGCCGGTAGTGGAACGTCGGCGGCGATCACCGGGACGCAACACGAACCACGGATAGCCGATACACGGGACCCACCCCTTCTCCGAGCCCCATCCATGACCTCAACCGATTCGACGCGTCGCGCCAGCGGCGTGCAAGGCGCTCCCTCGGGCGCAGCCCCGGTTTCCGCCAAGCGACCCGTCCCAACGAACGCGGCGCCCATGCAAACCGGTAAAGGCTTCAAGGTCGTCAGCGATCCCTCGAGCTGGTTGCCCGTCAAAACGGACATCGTCGACAGCAAGGGCGAGGTCGTCGGCCATCGTCAGGTTCGCGACCGCTCGCTGCTCGGTCAGCCCGCCGGCTTCGAGCGCATCATCGACTTCGCGCCCGGCGAGCCGGTCAAGCGCGTCTACATCGACGAGACGCCGCGCACCGACGCCATCGAAGCGCCAAGCTGGCCGGGCTCCGAGGTCCGCACCCTCGTGGCGCAAGGCCCCTCGAAGAATCGCATCGACCTCACCATCGTCGGCGACGGTTACACCGAGGCGGAGAAGGACAAGTTCTTCCTCGACGCCAAGCGCATCACCGACGAGCTCTTCGGCAACGACACCTTCAAGTCGTACCTGCCGCTGTTCAACGTCCACGCGGTGTTCGTGCCCTCGAAGCTGAGCGGCATCGGCGACGGCCGCTCGAAGGACACCGCGCTCGGGCTCTACCGTCACCCGTCGATTCGCCAGGCGGTCATGCCCGGTAACTCCTCGGCGGCCAAGCGCGCGACGCAGCTCGCGCCCGACACCGACTACCCGATTCTCGTGGGCAACGATAAGTTCTACGGCGGCCTTGGCGGCACCTTCGCGATCACGACCTCGGCGCCGTTGAACATCACCACGGTCTTGCGCCACGAGCTCGGCCACAACTTCGGTCGCGTCGGCGAAGAGTACGACGGCGGTCAGGTCTACGACGGCGCGAACCACAGCGCCTCGACCAACGTGCCCTGGAAGCACTGGGTGAAGGGCGCGCAGACCCCGGTGCATAGCGCGAAGCTCCTGCACATCTCGGCACCCTGGAAGAACCTCGGCAACGGCGATCTGCAAGCGACCGTGACGGTGCCGGACAACGCGAAGAGCGTGCTCCTCGATTTCTCGAGCCTCGGCTCGGATTCGAAGGACGACATCAAGCTCTTCGTGGACGACAAGGCCGTTCCGTACGAAGGCAAATGGAACTACGACCGTAACTTCTACAAGGTGCGTCTCGAGCTTCCGCCGGGCCGCCACACCTTCACGTTCAAAGAGGGCGTGAAGGACGGTAACAATACGCTATCGCGGCTCGCGGTCTACGGCGTGCCAGCGGACTTCCCGAGCGACCGTTCGACCGTCGGCGCCTTCCAGAGTTATCGTGAAGGCGGCGGCAGCGGCGGCTACCGCCCGACCGAGTCCGATTGCTTGATGCGCGACATGCAGCTCACGCACTTCTGCCCGGCCTGCCAGGAGAACATGTGGCGCAACTTCCTCAAGGAAGTGAGCCTCATCGACGGCATCGAAAGCGTGAGCGGCAAGGTGAGCGCGAAGCTCGTCCCCTTGGGCGACGACCGCCTGAAGGTCGAGTGGATCGATCCCACCGGCAAAGCGCGCCCCGACCTCGCGGGCAAACGCGAGTGGCAGCCCGCCGCCAGCGACGCCGGCAAGTGGAAGCTGCGCGTGCAGTTCATCTCCGACGAAGTAAAGGACCCCGCTCAGACCGCATGGACGGTGCACGAAGCGCCGTTCGAGATCACGAAGTAGTCAAGCTGCCGGTGGGGGGGCGTCGGGCGTTCGGACGTGGGCGTGGGCTGCCTTGGCGAGTAGCTTTTCGTGGTAGCGGTGCTGGAGAGCTAGCGATACGCCGACGAGGGCGGCGTTGGCGAGCGTGCCCGCGACTGGGAAGACGATGCGCGCGAAGTCAGAGACGGTGTGTGCCACCGCCACGGCCTTCATCGGGGTTGGCGCCGTCTTGCTGGCGAGGACCTTCTGCATCCAGCGCAACGACGAGAGCGCGATCAAGCCGCCGACCACCGGAATCGCGTACGAACAACCTTGCACGAGGTACTGGACCGCGGTGCCGGTCACGCCCGTTCCCATCATGCCCGCGATAGCGGCCGCGGTGCCGCTGCCCACCAGGAACACGAGGTCAGACGCGTGGACCTTGGCCTCGACGGTGTAAGAGACCGCCTCGTGCGCCTTGCGGTCGACGGCATCGCCAGTGAGCGCGAGCCCGACGATGCGGAGGTCGAGGGGTAGGCCGCCGCCGGTCACGCGGGTGTTCAGCGCCGGGCCCTGGACCTCGATGCGCATGAGCTTCGTCAGGATCTTGCGCCACAAGACGCTCTCGAGGTTCGAGTTGCCGTCGAAGTCGACGACCTGGATGAGCTCGATGCCGGTGTTCGGCCGGATGGTGTGCAGCTCCGAAAGCGTGACGCCGACGGTCATGCCGCCAAGGCGGACGCTGCCATCCAGAAACGGCCGCTCGTGGGTGACGCGGCTCTCGGCAAAGGTCTTCTGGGTGTCCTTGTGCGGCTGGACCAGGCCGACGAGGGAGTCCATGCAAGCCGCGACCTTGGCCTGGAACACCGGAAAGATCGGGTCGCGCTTGGGGATAAGCACTGTCTCGAGTATCCGCAGAAAACAAACCGGTGTTGCGTACGCGAACCCCGCTCCCGCGGCACTCTGGGATGGATCAACCCTCGAGCCAGGTGAACTCGGCGCTGCGGGCCATTGCGAGCCATTCCCTTTGCAAATCCTCCGGCGGGACCCGGGGCTTTCGGGAAGCCAGATCGAGCCATAGGACGGCGCTTTCGACGACCGCGCAAACGGCCTTGTCACTCTCCCGGACGATCGTGTTGCGCACCCGCATCTTGCGGGCGTCACGGGTGGAACCCGCGAGCTCGATGCGTACCTCGAAAGGCTCGAGCAGCCGGAGCTCCTTCTTGTAGGTCAGCTTGTCCTCGACGACGACGGGACCGAAGCCCAGGGCGCGAAAGGTATCCATGGTGAAGCCCCGGGCCGCGAGGAACGCCATGCGGCAGTCCTCGGCGGCGCCCAGATAGGCGGCGTTGCGCATGTGCTGGTTGAAGTCCATGTCCGGCCAGCGGGCGAACAAACGCAGGCTGAAAACGTCCGTCGTGCTGGCATCGCTCATGGGTCTCTCCTCGAGGGTTTTCACGAAACTTTTGGGCGCCGCCGCCGACGTACTTCGGCGAGGAGATCCCAATGGACGCTCGCCTTTCCTCGCCACTCCACCGCCATCCGCACTATGCCCCTTCGGCTCCGCTCGCTGGCGGAGGCCTCCAGCAGGCCGTCAGTCGTCACTTCTACGACCACAGCGCCGCTCAGCAGCTATCACATAGCCGCTGGTTTCCCGATCCCACCTTCGCGCACGACGCAAGCCACCCCATCGTCGGGGTGGACGCCGCCCTCGGCAAGCCGAGCCAGCTCGCTCTCATGGGGGCGAGCCTCGCCTTCGAGCCCCCGAAGAAGCCCGCCATCGGCAAGTGGGGATTCGACACCGACGGCATGGACCTGTCCGTCAAAGCGGGCGACGATTTCAACCGCCACGCCAACGGCGTCGCCTTGAACAACACCCAGATCCCGCCGGATGCGAACTCGTACGGCGCGTTCATCAAGCTGCGTGATCTGTCGACCCAGCGCACGCGGGCGATCGTCGAGGAGCTCGCGACCGCCCAGAGCCCCGAGGGCAGCGAAGAGCGCAAGGTCCGCGACCTCTACACGAGCTTCATGGACGCCCAGACCATCGAGGCCCTGGGGATCAAACCGATCCAGGCCGAGCTCGACCTCGTGAACGGGGTGAAGAGCGCGGCGGACGTCTCACGGGTCATGGCGCAGCTTGCCCGCGCCGGCACCACCCAGCCGTTCGGACTGTTCATCGGTCCCGATAGCAAGAACCCGCAGGCGTACATCGCCGCCTTCTCTCAGGGTGGCCTCGGCCTCCCCGACCGCGACTTCTATCTGCAAAAAGACGCGCGCAGCGTCGAGCTCCAGGGGAAGTACAAGCAGCACATCGCCGCCATGCTGAAGCTCGCGGGCATCGCCGACCCCGAGGCGAAGGCGGAGAAGATCTACGCGCTCGAGCTCAAGATGGCGGAGGTCCACTGGACCAACGTCGACTCACGCGATGCCGAGAAGACCTACAACAAGTGGACCCGCGCCGACTTCGACAAGCTCGCGCCCGGCGTCGACTGGGAGGCTTTCCTGGGCGGGGTCGGCGTTGGCAAGGAGAAGACCTTCATCGTCGGTCAGCCGTCCGCGATCACGGGCATGGCCAAGCTCATCGCGGCCGAGTCGCCGGAGCTCTGGCGCGACTACCTCACGTTCCACGTGATCAAGGGCGCGGCTCCGCTCCTGCCCAAGGCGTTCGTCGACGAAGACTTCGCGTTCTCCGGGAAAACGCTCGCGGGTAAGCCCGAGCAAGGCGAACGCTGGAAGCGCGGTGTCGCCCTGACCAGCGGCGCTTTGGCGGACGTCATCGCCAAGGTCTACGTGGGGAAATACTTCACGCCCGAGACCAAGGCGCGCATGCAGGAGCTGGTGAAGAACGTCGTGGGCGCGATGGACGCGCGTCTCGACGAGGTGCCCTGGATGCACCCCGACACCCGGAAGAAGGCGAAGGAGAAGCTCGCGTCGTTCCAGGCGATGATCGGCTACCCGGACAAGTGGCGCGACTACAGCGCCCTCGTCATCGAGCCGGGCCAGGCGTACGCGAACCTGCATCGCGCGGCGGAGTTCGAGCACCAGCGCAATCTCGCGAAACTCGGCGCGCCCATCGATCGCAACGAGTGGTTCATGACGCCCATGACGGTGAACGCTTACGCGGACCCGAGCGTCAACGTGATCTGTTTCCCCGCCGCTATCTTGCAGCCGCCGTTCTTCGATCCGAACGCCGACGACGCGGTGAACTACGGGGCCATCGGCGCGGTCATCGGCCACGAGATCGGGCACCACTTCGACGACCAGGGTCGCAAGTACGACGCCGAGGGGCGCCTCGTCGATTGGTGGCTGCCCTCCGACGTGAAGAACTTCAAGGCGATCACCGACAAGGTCGTGGCGCAGTACAGCACCTTCGAGCCGCTTCCCGGCGTGAAGGTGAACGGCGAGCTCACCCTCGGCGAGAACATCGGCGACCTCACCGGCATCAGTCTCGCTTACGACGCCTACCGGGAGACCCTGGGCGGCAAGCCGGCGCCGATCATCGACGGCACCACCGGCGGTCAGCGCTTCTTCCTGGGCTTCGCGCAGGTGTGGCGCACCAAGTACCGCGAGAAGGCGCTGCGTAACCTCCTCGCGACCGACCCGCACTCGCCGGGCATGGTGCGCGCAGGTTGCGTCCGCAACATCGACGCCTGGTATGGCGCCTTCGGCGTCGAGCCCGGCGACGCGATGCACCTCGCGCCCGAGCAGCGTCTGCGCATCTGGTAGCGAGGCGGCGCGGTGCGATGGCGCGCCGCGCTCTAGCCCTGCCGAGAACGGCTTGCGCCCCGGCGCCGCGACCAAAAGCGCGCAGCGTCGTGAGCTAGCGGCGTCGTTAGATCGCGGCGGCGTGAGCTAGCCGCGGCGTGAGCTAAACGCGCGGCGGCGTGAGCTGCAGAGTGGCGCGATTCGCGGGCTGCGTGAAGCGCTGCGCGAACTCCCGCGCCCGGGTGAGATCGGGCGTGCGCAGCGAGCTCTGCTCCGCCGGCGCGACCTCGGGGCAACCGGCGTCGATCCAGCGGGCGATCTCGTCGATCTGGGCGTCCGGAAGGTAGGGGCCGCCGGAGGGCATACGCACGAACATGTCGCCGTCGCGGCGCAGGTACTGAATGAGCCAGGTCTCTTCGGCGCGTCCGTTCCCGCGGAGCTCTGGGGCGATGAACCGGAAGCGCATGTCGCCGAGCTCGACCGCGGCGTCGAGGAGCTCTTCGCGCGTGTTCCACTTGAAGTTCGGCCCATGCACCTCGAGGTGGGGCTCGCGCTGCTGGTCGGCTCGCCAGGTGGCGATGGCGCCGTCGAGGATCTCCTTCACGCGGGCGAAACCGGGCACCGGGCCGGGGGGGGTGGTGCCGGCGGTGGGCGCTGCCTGGGCGACCTGAACACCTGCGCTCTGGACACGTTCGATGGGCTGCATGAGCGGACTCCGCGACCACGGCGCCGGAGTTGAGAAAAAGACGCCGCGGGTCCTCATCATCGGCATCTGGGCCCGGCGTGGTGCGCCGGAAGCGCGATCCGTGCCAGCCGCGTGGCACCGGGAGGCACCCTCCCCGACTGTCACAATTGCGCGACGAACCCGCAACGCCTGCCGATGAACTGAGCCGCTAGCGGCAGCCCCATCCAGCCGCTGGTCATACCCACAAACTCAAGGCCTACGCAGCAACCAGCGTTGCGCTCGAGAGGTTCACTTGTCGTCACCGCTTCAGGTCAATTTCGACAATCCGGAAGTTCGGGCCCGCGTCGCAGCCATGCGCGAGGAAGCCCTGGGCGCCGGCGTTACCGCGGCGGAATTCGACGAGGCGCTCGGCCGCGCCAATCAGGTGGACGGCGACCGCGACCTCTTCAGCGCCACCGATCTGGGACAGCTCGAGCAGGCCGTCCATGACACCCGTCAGACCCTCTCCCTGCGTCCGCCCCGTCCGGGTTTTGCTGCCCAGGCCCCGCGCCAAAGCGTCGTCGAAAAGCTCGAAGAGAACCTCGAGACCAACCGGCGCTCGGCGGCCACCGCCGCGCAGACCGGCAACGGCCTGTCGCCGGACCTCGTGCGCGGAGCCGTTCCCGCCGAGCCGGTCAGCGGCACTCCACCCGCCGCCACCGAGCACCGCCTGCTGTCGACCAACGGCGTGACCCGCACCACCTACTGGGGACGCGTGTCGCCCGACGGCACGATGTTCGCCATCGGCAGCAATCTCGGAGTCAGCGCCTTCGACCTCCGGCCCGGCCAAACCAACGCGGTCCATTTCCGACAAGGCTCGTTCGACCCAACCTTCACCAACGACGCTCTCATCTTCCAGGGCGGTGGCACCTGGCGCGCCTCGCTCGATTGGCTGCGCAACAACCCGCCAGCCGAAGTGACCGGTGAGGTCCCTGGGCACGTGCAGCGCATCGGCTCCCTCGCCCTCTATCAGGACGTCGCGAGCGACGGCGGCCGCGGCATCGCGCTCGACGGCCACCTCTGGACCGGCGACTCCGGCCCCAGCCGACGCGACCCCCGCGTCAACGGCNNATCGGCGACCGCGAGCGTGCGCTTTCACCATCTCGACTCACTCACTGGCGCCGCCGCGCCGCAAAACGTTCAGACCATCGCGACCCCGTTCCACAGCGGCTTCCAGCTCTCGAACGACGGCCGCCACGTGGTGTCCATCATCGCGAACCCGAACGTACCTGGCGAGCAGGTCGGTTACGCGGTCTACGGCGTCTCCCGCCGCGCGACCGGTGAGGTCGACCTGACCCCGGTGCGCATCGTCTCGGGCCTGCGCGGTGGCAAACCCAAGATGGCCGGCGACTTCGTGGCTTTTCATCACGCCGTCACGCCGGCGGACTTCGCCGCCTACGGGTTCGCTTCAGCGGACGACCCGGCGTTCCAGGAGCTCCTGCGCCAGGGCACCGCGGACATCTTCGTCTACAACGTGCGCGACAACACCGTGCGGCGTGCCACCAACGCCGGCGCGGGCAACCTCGCCTGGTACCCGTCGTTCAGCCAGGACGCGCAGGGCAACTACCGCGTCCATTACCTGCAACTCAACGCCGATGGCTCGCGCCGCATCATGTCGGCTCCGGTGAACCCATGACCACCCTGCAACCCGTTACTTCCTCCGTCGTAGCCCGCATCGACGAGCAGCCACTCCCGGGCGGCCCTGGTCCGTACAACCCGACCGCGCCGACCGAGATCGCGAGCGCCCCGGCTCTCCGATCGACGCCGCCGATGCAGCGCCCCGCCGGTCTCGCGGGCCTTACTCCGCCTCCGGCGCGTGCTGTCCGCGATAACGTTCAAGCGATCGCGGGCCCTGCTGCGGGCCCGAGTGATGCTCTGCCAATCAACGTGCAGAGCAGCCGTCCCTACCCCGAGCTCGGCGTGAGCGTGCAGACGCTCGCTAGCGGTTTGAACTCGGTCTGGAGCATGGCCTACGCGCCCAACGGCGACGTCTACTTCACCGAGCGTCCCGGCCGCGTTCGCCTCATCCGCGATGGCGTCGTGCAGCCCGAGCCGGTCATCAACATGCAGGTGGGCGGCGGCGAAGGCGGCCTCCTCGGCATGGCGCTCGATCCCAATTTCGCGCAAAACCGGAACGCTTACCTGTACTACACGACTCCGGGAAACCGTGAGAACCGCGTGGTGCGCGTGACCCTCGGCGCGGACGGCCGCAGCGCTGGACCGGAGACGGTGATCGTCTCGGGCATTCCAGCTTCGGGTAACCACAATGGCGGACGCATCGCCTTTGGCCCCGACGGCAAGCTCTACATCACCATCGGTGACGCTGGCCGCGCCGGCAACGCCCAGTCGCTCAGCTCGCTCTCCGGCAAGATCCTCCGGGTCAACGCCGATGGCAGCGCGCCGAGCGACAACCCCTTCGTGGGTCGCGCCGACGCCGATGCTCGCATCTGGAGCTACGGCCACCGCAACCCCCAGGGTCTCGGCTGGAACAGCCGCGGCGACCTCGTGGCGAGCGAGTTCGGCGCCTCGGCGAATGACGAGATCAACCTCATTCGTCCGGGCGCGAACTATGGCTGGCCCAACGCCGAAGGCGACGCCCACGCGCCACCTTATACGGCGCCGCTCGCCCACGCTGGCCGGGGGCCGAGCTGGGCGCCGTCGGGCAGCACCTTCTTGACCAGCGACAAGCTGCCGCAGTGGCGCGGCAACTATTTCATGTCGATGCTCGGTTTCAGCGCCGGCGCCGCGCGCGGCGTGCAGCGTTTCGAGATCGACGAGAACAACGTCGTACGTCGGCAGCAGAACCTCTTCCGTGACGACTATGGCCGCGTGCGCAGCGTGAGCCAGGGTCCGGACGGCTATCTGTACATGACGACCAGCAACCTCGACGGCCGTGGTCCCAGGCTCCCGGAAGGCGATCGGATCCTCCGCATCGTCCCCTTAGAGCGCGCTTCGAACTAGTTCCATTCCATAGAATCCACAGGAGTGTCCCGTGTCCGCCATTGATCAGTTGACCTTCGACAGCAGTGTAGTCCGTGATCGCGTTCGCGCCATGCGCGACGAAGCAGTGAATGCCGGCGTCGAGCCCGCCGAGTTCGACGCGGCGATGAGCCGCGCCAACGGCGTGGATGGCGACCGCGACCGGTTCAGCGAGCTCGACCTTGGTACGCTCGAGCAGGCAGTCGGCGATCGTCGCCGCGACATGGCGATGCGCCGTCCGGCGTTCGGCCCGGGTCTCTCCCTGCCGTCGACCCCCCAGATCATCGATCAGAACCTCGAGCAGAGCCGCCGCGACGCCGCGCTCGCGAAGACGATGCCGGGCTTGA
>FRDC01003472.1_pt1 | contig 14189 bp, 18 predicted proteins | sample 1106171 | NCBI WGS metagenome assembly FRDC01 (sample SAMEA3930566, study PRJEB13176) | freshwater metagenome | biome: Drinking water system; feature: drinking water; material: water | place: Singapore | collected 2014-12-20
TAACCACCATCTTCTATAAAAGCGATATATTCAACGTTTGTCACAAGGCTGCTGCGAAGTGCATAATTTTGCAGAAGAATCTGGTGTCTACGCTGCTCATTATCATAAGAAAACCCATTTCCATCATGCCCTATACTGTAGATACCTTCAGCCATATGTATCCATTCCGCCTCCTTTCTAGCACTACCTACGTGTTCCTCAGACACATTTATGGTTTGTGCCGGAGCGGTATATGCGGGATGTGATGGGTTTAGGCTCAGGATATATTTTAGATCCGTGATCAATAATTCCTGATGTTGCTGTTCGTGGTGTAGTCCAAGTTCGATCAACTCAACAAGGTCAGAATCAGCATTGTTTAATATTTCACTTATTAAATGATCTACCTCGGCACGATAGGCTAACACTTCCCGAACAGTAGGCCTGCTGAGAGAGCCACGATTAGTGCGCAACACTCGCTTACCTTCGGCTTCGTAATAGCTATTAAAGAGATACGAGTAATCATCAAAATTTTTGCTCTGCATACCTCTTGGTTTCAGAATAAAGGCATCAAAAAACCAACTCGTATGTGCAAGGTGCCATCTGGGAGGGCTAACTTCCGTAATGGGTTGTGGCAAGTGATCCTCTATCTCTAAAGGTGCACAGATTGCTTCTGTGTGCTTGCGCACCTTCTGGTAGCGCTCTGCCAAACTTTCTGAGAAAAGATCAATTCTGATTTGTACAGTGGGTTTCATTATTTAACAATCTCCACGCCACGCCAGAAAGCCACACGATCCGCCACTTGCTCGGCTCCCGATTTTGGGTTTGGGTAATACCACGCCGCATCTGTATTGGTTTGCCCATCTACTACCAGATTATAATAGGAAGCCACCCCCTTCCATGGACAGGTGGAGGTTTTTTTGCTCTCAGTAGCGAATTGCTTGTTAAGCGAATTCAATGGGAAGTAGGCATTGCCTTCTACTTCTACAATATCATCACTTTCCGCAATTACTTGTCCGTTCCATAGTGCTTTCATTTGCTTGCTCCTTTGTTAAATTTACGTTCCACAAAATGTAGCTCTCACTTCTTCCTGAGGTGTTGGTGGTTGTTCATATTCCATAAAACCTGACTGATCCTCATAGGGTGAAGAAAGCACTTCAGTCAGCGTATGAAACAGCTCAAATTTTCCACGCTCTGCCTGTTCAATGGCGGCCTCGATACGGTGATTTCTGGGAATAAATACGGGGTTATGTTTACGCATTTGCTGTAAACGTTCTTCGTCTATTCCATGACCATAATCTGCGATTGTTTCCCATGATTCCAGCCAACTATTTGTCTGGCTACTATGACCAATCAGATCCTTAAATTTGCTGTCTGAATCACCTGCCGCATAGCGAGTTAGTTCACGAAAGAATAAGGTAAAATCCAGCTGTTGTTGTGTCATGAATGTAAAGGCTTGCTGTATAAATATAGCATTATGTTCATTGTTTTTGGGTAAACCGAACTTTACAGAGAACCGCTCCAAAAAATGCTGATTGAATTGTGCGCTGAATTTATTGAGAACAGGTTCTGCTTTTTTCATGGCTAGTTGTTGATCCTGATGAATCAATGGAAGTAAGGTTTCTGCTAGTCGCGTCAAATTCCATTGTCCAATGACAGGCTGCTGATTCCAAGCGTAGCGACCATAGCGATCAATCGAACTAAATACCTTCTCAGGATGAAATATATCCATATAGGCACATGGCCCGTAATCAATGGTTTCTCCAGCAATTTGCATGTTGTCGGTATTCATGACTCCGTGAATAAACCCAAGACTCATCCAGTGTGCAATTAGGTTGGCCTGGCTATGTGCCACAGCATCCAGTAAGGTCAGATAAGGATCAGTAAATTCTCTCGCTTCAGGGTAATGTCGCTCAATCACGTAATCAGCCAATGTTTTAACCGCATCAATATCTTCACGGGCATAAAAATACTGGAATGTTCCCACGCGTACATGACTCCGCGCCACACGCGTAAGCACCGCTCCGGGCACGCCCCGATCACGTGTAACGGTTTCCCCAGTGAGCACTGCAGCCAGTGAACGTGTGGTGGGCACCCCAAGTGCGTGCATTGCTTCGCTAACAATATATTCACGCAATACCGGTCCTATCGCAGCCTTGCCATCACCCCGCCTGGAAAATGGCGTAATACCAGAGCCTTTCAGCTGAATATCGTAACGTACATTATTTGCCCTAATAACTTCTCCCAACAGAATAGCCCGACCATCTCCCAATTGTGGCACCCAACCACCGAATTGATGTCCCGCATATGCCATAGCAATGGGGTCAGCATTTTCAGGCAGCTGATTTCCTGCCAGCATATTTATGCCTTCATCTGACTGTAGCCAATTGGCATCTATACCCAGTGTTTTTGCCAGTCCTTCATTTACCTTAACTAATGAAGGGCTTGGCACAGCAGTAGGATGAATACGTGCATAAAAACGCTCGGGCAATTTCGCGTAGCTATTGTTAAAGGGAATATTCATCGTGGTTATAACTTCTTTAGAAAGCTCCCCAATAGCCAGACTGACCCTGCGAGCAGTATAAGGTCTTTCAACAAAAACTGTCCTGGAACCACGGAGAAATAAGGGAATCCACCAAGTGATGGATCTTCCACTCCTGGCGTGCTGAACAAGAAACTGCTGGTTACAAGGAAGGTAACAATAGAACCACAAGCCCCTAATACACCAAGAAAAGGCCATCGCCCCCCGGCAAGAAAAAGAACGCCCACCGACACTTCAATAATTCCGAAGAGGTTTGAAACCCCTTGTTTGTCAAACAGAGCATAAAGCCAGCTTGTGAGAGGTGAGTTAGATACGAAAAGATAAATCGCTTCTGCTTCTTGCACAGTAAATTTTGCTAATCCAAAAATGAGAAAAATGAGTGCAAAACTACAGTGTGCCAGCCTTTCGCCAAAATCAGTTATGACAACATGATGATTTTTTAATTTTTCTAAATATTGCATATATGTTACCCGCATAGTTTATTTTCTATAGACTCACTACAGATTCGAGCGAAGGTAGAATGAATCGTATACATAGTCAACGGGCAAAATTAAGAAGGACTTTTGGGGGGTGATAGTCTAAGATGTCGATGAATGTATACACGCAGTATAGTTTAATGCGGGTCAATAGGAGATGGAGAGATTAAGTTATGCCTCAGCCCCCAAAGCGAGACCAGATTATTAAAGCCGCCTATGATATTTTTAAGGAGAATAGTTTTTTCTCCGTGAGTATGGACGAACTCATTAATGCCTCGAATGTTTCTAGGCGCACCATGTATAATCATTTTACTTCGAAAAATCAGCTCATCAAGGCGGTGATAGAGCGTTATCAAGAAGATTACTCGCTAAGTATTCAGGAAGCATTTGAAAAGCATAAAGCGCAAAGTGCGTACGATAAGCTAAAGCTTTTATTTCAACATTCACTTGTATGGTATCGCGATAAACTATTCCATGGCTGTATGGCGATACACGCACTGGCTGAGTTTTCCGGGAGAGAAGACAGTCAAGAAATTATTGAGGCATGTCAGGCCTTCAAGCGTTGGCAACTTGCATTTCTAGAAGACTTAACTTCTAAAATGACAAAAAAGGGTTCGAAACGTTTGGCTCATGAATTATTTGTAGTGATGGAAGGGTTAACAGTTGTTGCAGAACTACACCAAGCCTGCCATTTAGCTGATCCCGTTGTTCTATTGGACAAGATAATTGCGGAACATGTCGGCTAAGGCTTTTTATGCCGTTCAACGATCTGGGCTACAGCAACATCATATTCATCAAATATATATTTCTTTCCTAACTCTTTAACGCGCTTATGGTCAGGATGCTTATCCCATAATGTCACCGCATCCTGATTCTCAAATTCAGCAATAACGACACCTTCACCATCATCAGCTGCAAATATCTTATGCGAAATATAGCCTGGTAATCCGGATACAATATCCCCCATCTCTTGATAGAGTTTTGAGAATTCTTCTTCATGTTCGGTGTTTACACGCGAACGAAATACGGCGACCATCATAATTTTTTCTCCTTTTATTGTTTATATCTGCTAAATGCCAAACGTAAAGGCGTAAGCTTCAAAACCAGAAGATTCGGCAAAAATCTCCAGCAGACCATTTTTGACTTCTTTTTGATTCACCAACTCATACAGCGTGTGTTTGCCCACTGTAAGTATGCCGCCCGCTGAATCCTTACCTGCACTGGTATCAAGGGGTTCGCCGTTTAAGATAATCTTTGCCTTTATTGGTTTTCCATCGTGCGTGCCAAGCACTAGAAATACTTTCCCTGCCGTAAAGTTGTATCGCAACGATGCGCCTGCTTCTTCAGAAACAATGCGCTGTCCTTCCACTTTCCATTGGCCAGTCAGCGCCCAGTGATCGACAGGGATAAACTTGGGAGCAGTGAAACTTTGTACTTCATTCGGCTTTACTGCCTCAGGACTTGTAAAATTTGTGGCCCTTTCATAGCCAAGATAGGTCTCTGGGGATTGGTTGCGGCTCGAAGTAACATCTTCTAGCTCGTTGTCCTCTTTGGCATCTAATCCTAACAGATGGCGGATATTGTTTTCTGTTTCGGCGTAGTTGCCTTCGCCAAAATGGGTGTAGACCACCTTACCACTTTGATCGATCAGGTAATGTGCAGGCCAGTAGCGGTTCTGAAATGCGGTCCAGGTATCGAGCTTGTTATCTAGGGCGACCGGATATTCAATTTTGTGCGCTACCAGTGCCACTTCCACATTGGTTTTGTTCTTTTCGAACTCAAATTCTGGTGAATGGATGCCAATAATAACCAATCCTTTATCACGGTAAGCACTATCCCATTTAGTTAGGTGCGGCAGCGTGCGGACACAATTTATGCAGCTATATGTCCAGAAATCAATCAGTACGACTTTGCCTCTAAGGCTTTGCATCGTCAACGGGTTTGAATTTAACCAGGCCTCAACGCCGATAAATTCTGGTGCCGGATAGGGCTGCGGAAGCGCATCCTGTAGAGCGTTTTGTGCCTTTGCTTCGGTCACACCTCCATTACCTCGAACAAGGTATTGCGGGTCGATGCCACTGGCAATGAAAGCCACAGCGAGTAGAATAATCGCACCAAAGATTTTGCGCACTGTTCTGGTATGGGTATTAAGAAAGACGAGTCTTTTCATGAGTTTCTTTCCCGTTAATGAAATAATGAACATGGGAATACCTGCGCCGAATGCAAATGAAGCGACTAGAAACAAGGCACTCAGATCGGATTCCTGACGAATGACTTGCACCAGTACAGCGGCAAGAATTGGTCCCGCACAGGGAGTCCAGACCAAACCGATAAGTGCGCCAATTACAATACCGCTAAAAAACCCGCCTTTAGTTTCAACAGATAAACTGTTTCCAGCAGAAGCAAAACGCTGGGTTAATGCGCTGAATTTTTCTGACAACTGCCCGGATAACAACACCAATCCGAATAACGCCAAGAACACTAGTGAACCATATTTGATTATATCTAGATTAATTCCAAGAAACATCACTAGTTTGCGTGAGAGCAATGCAAAAGCTGTGAACGCCAACACGAAACCAACGATGATACCAAACGGGCGTTTTCTGCCACCTTCTATGGAGGCGCTAAGCACCAGAGGAAGCACTGGTAAAATACAAGGACTGGCAATCAGTGCCAAGCCTTCGAAGAACGATAAGCCAAGTTCGATGAGGTGCATAATTTATTCCCTATATAACATTGGATAAGTAGACTTGAGTTTACCAACTTTTGGTGCGTCGTTCATGAGTATGTAGGGATTCATTGGGTGCAATTCGGCGTAATGTTGGTGATAGTTCTCTGCTGGGTAGAAACCTCTCAGCCGTTCCACTTTTGTCACAATGGGATCACTAAATAAGTGCTTGTCATGTATCTCATCTATTTTTGCCTCTACTGCTTTTTGCTGATCGTTGGAAGTGGTGAATATTTCTGAGCGGTATTGCGTACCGCTGTCCGGCCCTTGGCGATTCAACTGTGTTGGATTGTGGGCAACAGTGAAATAAATATCGAGCAATTGCGACAGTGAAATTTGCTGGGGATCATAGGTTACTTGTACGGATTCGGCGTGCCCTGTGTTGCCGCTGCTTACCATTTCATACTGCGCAGTGGTGGCTTTGCCCCCCGCATAGCCAGAGACTGCGCCGGTGACGCCTCTTGTGTGCTCGAAGACAGATTGCACACCCCAAAAACAACCTCCTGCCACCACGATGGTATCGGTTTGCGGTGTATCGACATGGGCACGGGCAATGGAACAAATACCCAGAGCCGCAACCCCTAGCAATGCGATCTTTAGAAGATTTCTCATATTACACCTCCTTTGAAATAAATTTCAGCACTATACCATTATTGCAGTAACGTAACCCAGTGGGTTTGGGGCCATCCTCAAACACATGGCCATGATGTCCGCCACAGCGTGCACAATGATATTCCGTGCGCGGGGCGATCAATTTATAGTCAGTCTTGGTTCCAATATTGCCGTGTATACTGTCAAAGAAACTCGGCCAGCCAGTGCCAGAATCGTATTTGAAGATAGACTGAAATAAGGGCAAATCACAGGCCACACAAGCAAAAACACCTTCACGGTGTTCGCTGAGCAATTCGCTGGTGAATGGGCGTTCAGTGCCTTCCTCACGTAAGACATCGTATTGCATTGGCGTAAGCTTCTTTTTCCACTCAAGGTTAGAAAAGGTGATCTTGCCAACAACATCAGCTGCAAATGCTTTGCCTGCTTTCAAGTAGGGAGACAGTGCCGCCAACACTATGCCACCAATTGAAAGTTTTATAAAATCCCTACGTTCCATAAGTTGCCTCTTGCTAAAATTGTACCCTCGTCTGCGATTTATTTTCCTCTAAACAGATATAGAAATTCGCCATAACCTTCTTTCTCTAGGTTATCCTTGGGTATGAAACGCAACGATGCCGAGTTGATGCAATAACGCAACCCAGTGTCTTTCGGGCCATCGTCAAATACATGGCCAAGATGCGAGTCGGCGTGCTTCGAACGCACTTCTGTACGCCACATGCCATGAGAAAGATCCTCTTTTTCGATGACATTAGTTTTTACCAGTGGCCTGGTAAAACTCGGCCACCCGCTGCCTGAATCAAATTTATGTGTTGAAGAAAAAAGCGGCTCGCCAGAGACAATATCGACGTAAATACCCTCGCGTTTATTGTTCCAAAATTGGTTCTGAAAAGGTGGCTCGGTACCACAATTCTGTGTGACGTGATATTGCATTTCGCTTAAATCGGTGATGCGGCTAGCTTGTTTTTGATAGTTGTGCATATATAGTTCCTTGTGAAAGATCGTTTCTATTCTAGAATTGATATTCGGGTAGATTCCTGATCTTAGATTCGTTGCGACAAGGTACTATGGTTACATCAGCAAGCAAAAATTCGGACAAGTACGCTAAATTAGCGGCACTTTTCCGTGCTGGGCTGACAGGTGATGCACTCAGTTATAACCGCTTTCTGCAGGCGATTAGCCCCATAATACACCGCGCCATATGTAAAAAGCTGACTGCTATAGAGGCTGAGGACGTACTGCAGGAGATATTGATTTCCATCCATAAAGCTCGCCACACCTATGACGGCGAACGCCCAATCATGCCGTGGTTGCTTGCTATTACACGATTTCGCATCAATGATGCTTTACGCAAAATTTATGCAAGCCCACGCTGCGAACATGTAGATATAGGCGATCTAACAGATATTTTAGTAGATGTAACCGAAACCCCATCATCAAACGAATCTCTTAGTGAATTATTTAAAGGTGTACCAGAGCGAGAACAGAAGATTTTAACAATGATGCATTTCGAAGATTATACGGCGAAAGAAACTGGACAACGGCTTGGCATGAAGGAATCTGCTGTTAAAGTGGCTGCGCATCGTACAATGAAGAAGATACGGAAAGCGTTTGGAACATGAAAACGAGTGAACTCATAGCGTATTTAAGTCAAGAAACACCTAATCCATGCCTAAAAACACCATTTTATTACGGCATCCGACTCGGTGTTATATTGATTGCGTATGCCATGAGTGTTCAATTCTTTTTGCCCTTTCGAACAGACTTGATGGCGCAATTATTACGCCCCATGTTTGCTATTGAGATTTTATTGCTGGGATTGCTGATCATCGTCAGCATCGTTGCCGTTACCATTTCTATGTATCCTGATGCGTACCAAAAAGATAGTTTGCTAAGAATCCCTTATTTTGTATTTGGTGTACTCGTTTTATTTATCATTTTCCAACTTGCGATGCCGCATGATGTGCAGATGATAATACCAGAGATTGGGTATGATATGAGATGCGCACTCTGTGTCGCTAGTGTTGCGATCATTCCTTCAGCAATAATTTTTACTCTACTCCGAAAAGGTGCAAGTCTTCACGCTTCCCACGCTGGAGCATTCGCCGTGTTGATTGCTTCCAGCATTGGTTGCCTTGTTCTCAGGCTTTCAGAAACCAACGACTCGTTGATTCATTTGATGCAATGGCATTATTTGCCAACAGTCTTGTTTGCGGTGTTTGGTGCAATAATCGGAAGATTATTGCTTAAGTGGTGATTTCTAGCAGACTCTCTTAATTAGGTGCAAACACGAGAGCAGAGCATACGTTTCCCAACGTAGCACCATGTCCGCCGTATATGTTCTAGAACCATTTGAGTTTTTTAAATATTGCTATCTGGAGTGCTACTAAAACAATACAAAAAATAATAAACCCAGAAAAGGCATTGGTATCGTTCAGCCATAATGGCATACCACCAAGGTTGATCCCAAACAGCCCCGTTAAAAAACCCAGAGGAAGAAACAGGGTTGCTACCACTGAAAAAATATAGGCGATGTGGTTTAGGCGCTCTGAGTGGTTGGTACGAATTTCATCGTTCAATATCTGCATACGATCGCGTAATTCATCCAATTCTTCAGTGTAACGGGTAACGCGATCAAGTTCTTCTACTAGCTGCTCCTTGTGCTTCTCAGCAAACCAGCTATATGTGTTTCTTATCATTCTCTCAACAACAGTCCTCTGGGGAATGATATAGCGGCGGAAAATTGTTATTTGTTTGCGGCTCATAGCGACGCATTGGTCTATGCCTTCGTCGTTATTCAATACAATCTGCGCCTCGGAATATGAAATTGATTCTTCCAAATCTTCTAAGAAAAATTCCATACATTCGAATACTCTGCTGATGATACGCGTAATAAACTCGCAAGTAGCTATGGGCGCTGCACCAGATTCTATATCTTTTATAATATCCTCAATGGCTCTAATATCACGGCATTGTATTGTTAAGATGCGGTTTTGATCTACCCACATACGCAATGGAATCATATCAGTCGGATCAGCACCTTTGTTCAAATTCATAGCACGCAGAATAATCATCATGCCATCGTTCTGCAGGCGGATACGAGGGCGTGTTTCTTCTGCAAATAAGCCATTGAGAACCACATCACTTAGCCCCGAATGCTCTCGAAACCATTCATGTGTTTGCGGATTCTCGACATTCATATGAACCCAGAGCAGACCTTGTTCTTGAGCATAACTATTAATTTCATTTAGGCCGATTTTTCTGATTTTATCTTCGGCATTAATTAAATGCGCATGTATCAAGCCATTATCGATTTTCATAATGATAATCCTACAAAACACGCCGAGTATTCCACGATCAATACCTTACAAGAAGCTAAAGCTAAAGATAACGTACATGGCATTACATCATTCATGTTTTTTTAGAAGTGGATATCCAAGAGTGTATATCCACTTATCGTCTTTATTCGCTTCCTTGGGAGCAAGTTCTTTCGCAGGTATATGACATCCAATACAATTAGCCTTATAAGTTTTCCTGCCGTTATTGAGATGAATAGCCCTCTAAGATATAGAGGGTATACCTTCTATCAAACTTCATTTAAGGAAAACGAAAATTCTCAGGCAACCATTCTAACTGTGGTGAAAAATTCTGGGCAACTCTTTCCTTATATTGCGAGTATTGTTATTGTTTTTGGGTTAATGCTCCATCTGATACTTTCTTTGTCGAGTTCCATAAAGAAATCCTCACTAAAAGCATGCGGCCTTTTTATCTTTCTATCTTTGTTTTTTCTGGGTGGAAACGACGCTTCCGCAAAATCATTATCGCATGATGAAGCATATAAAACATTATCATACAAAGGATTTTCTGAGCTTCCCGTGCAAGATCAGGGGCGAATAAAACCAATGGATAGTTTGGCCAGAATTTATCTAAAAGCTATTTCTGGCAGGGAATCATTGGAAGGCATGGAGGCGACTGAATGGCTGGCTGAAGTTTTTTTTGATCCTCACGCCGCATATGCGAGGCGCGTTATCTATATAGTAAACCCAGGCGTAGTAACCGCATTCAGATTAGAGTCACACAAAGATCATCTGTATTCTTATAATGAAGTGATAGCTGGTTTTACCACACCTATATTACGTGTCCCGCCTGCTCCTACGCCACTTTCTTTGATGGCCAATTGCGCTGCTTCTACAACAACAGGGTGTTGTCCCATACCTAAATAATCGTTTGAGCACCAAACAGTGATTTTTTTAGTTTCTCCATTCGGAGATAAATACATCGCTTTAGGGTAATCCCCACGAATGCGCTGTATAGTGTTGAACGTTCGATAGTTCCCCTCTTTTTTTATTCTTTTTAGTTGCTCACTAAAATAATAATCATAGTTCATGTTGATTCCTTTTTGATTTATGGCTTTCTGAGAAGCATTACAACACCTTGACCACCATCTGCGCAAACAGATACAATAGCATAACTGCCGGAAGGAAATGCAGATAGTTCCTTTGCTGCCTGGCTTAAGTCGCGCGCGCCAGTAGCAGCAAATGGATGACCAATGGCCAAAGACCCACCATTAGGATTCACGCGATCCCATGGAAACTCTCCTAAATCCCGATCCACTCTTGCATTATTCTTGCGGTATTCAGGATCAGCAATGGCCTTTATATTGGCCAGCACTTGTGTAGCGAAAGCCTCATGTATTTCGTAAAGTGCAATGTCTATAAATTTTAATTCATGTCGATCAAGTAATCTTGGAATAGCTCGCGAAGGAGCCATCAATATCCCTTCTTCCTTGTAATTCATGGCAGCTAATTCCCAATCAACAATTTCTACTGCATATTTTGAGTCTAATCGCTCAAGGCCTCTTTCATCAGCAACCCAGATCGCCGCTGCACCATCTGTAAGCGGTGAAGAATTGCCCGCAGTTAAAGTACCTTTTCCTGAGGTGTCAAAAACTGGTTTTAATGTTGAGAGTTTTTCAAATGTGGAGTCTGCTCTGGGGATCAAATCTTTTTTCACGCCAGAAAAAGGAACAATCAGATCATCGAAAAAACCTAATTGCTGAGCCTCTGTCACTCGCTTATGGCTTTCATATGCCCACTTATCTTGTTCCTGGCGGCTGATATTAAAAAATTTTGCTGTATCTTCCGTATGTTCACCCATGGAGCGCCCAGAAATAGTGTTAGCCCACCCGCGAACAGGAAGATTGAAATCCTGAGCGGTCAGTGTTTGAAACATGTTTGTAGCCTGAGCAGGATCGGCCATAAATAATGCCATCAGTTTCTGAGATGCCGCCGATTTTAGTGCAATAGCCACGTGGCTCATAGACTCACTTCCCCCCACCATTGCCAGATGTGTACCTCCTCTACCCAACATACCAGAGGCTTGAATGCACCCCACCATGCTTGTCGCACAGGCCAGTGTGGTTGAAAAACATGGTATATCTGAATTCAACTCAGCCTTTAGCCATGCTTCACGGGCGATATTTGAAATAATGGGGTCTGGTATTACTTGCCCCCAGACTACAAAATCAGGCTGTGTAATTTCCGCCATTGTCTGCATTACTGGAATAGCAAGCGCTAAAGATTCATGTTCTGCATAATGAGTTCCAGCCTTAACGAAAGGAATCCTTTTACCTGGAACAATGTATGTTTTTGTCATGTGGTTTCCTTATAAATTGAATCTAAATATAACGGCTTGCCCAAGCAGCAAGTACCTTAGCTACATAAATTCCATCGGCAGGGTCTTGCATCAGTAAATGATCAGCCTTATCCAGTGATACAAAACTTTTAGGATGTTTGGCTGCCGCATAAATCTTTGCGGCATTTTGGATGCTCACCTGCTGATCAATGGGGGAGTGCATCACCAGTAAGGCACGTTTCAAGTTGGCGATATGGTCGGTAATTTTCTGATTCTCGATATCTTCCAAGAATTGCTTCTTAATGGTGAATTTTCGCCCGACTAGAGTGATTTCGGCTTGTCCTTCATTCTTAATTCTATCTATGTCACAGGCAAAATTATGCTGTACATGTTCTGTGTCTGCTGGTGAACCAATAGTTGCTACAGCTCGAACTTCAGGAACTTGTAACGCGGCAACAATAGCCGCTGTACCACCAAAACTATGTCCTATCAGCACGCATGGAGCCATCATAGTTTCACGCATAAAATTAGCGGCAGCAACTAAGTCCTGCACGTTGGACGAGAAATTAGTGTTGGCAAAATCACCATTGCTTGCACCCAGACCAGTAAAATCAAAACGGAACAAGGCAATACCTTCTTCATTAAGTGCCCGGGCAATACGATTGATTGCACTCAAGTCTTTATTGCAGGAGAAACAATGGGCAAATAATACATAGGCCTTAGGGTTTTCAGGGCTGTCTAACTTTGCAGCTAATTCATCACCAAGCGCTCCTTTGAATGTAACTTTCGACATATGATAGCCTATCTAGCAGCCAATATACGGCTTATTTCTTGTTGCAGGGCAGGAATAACTTCTGCTTCAAACCAGGGATGCTTCTTTAACCAAATATTGTTGCGAGGGCTGGGATGAGGTAATGGCATAATATTCGGCCAGAATGTACGCCAGTTCCGTACAGTATCGCTGACATTTTCGGTTTTTCGTTTTGGCAGATGCCAATCCATCGCATACTGGCCAATCACAAGCGTTAATGTGAGATTTGATAGACGCTCCAGCATAGGATGGCGCCATTTCTTAGCACACTCAGGGCGCGGTGGAAAATCACCACTATGCCCAGTTCCTGGATAGCAAAACCCCATGGGCAGAATGGCTATCTTTTTAGCATCATAAAAAATATCCCCGCTAATACCTAACCAACTACGCAAACGATCGCCACTTGGATCATTAAATGGAATGCCCGTTTCATGCACTTTTCTGCCAGGAGCCTGCCCCGCAATTAAAATGCGCGCGCTAGGGTGAAACTGGAAAACAGGATTGGCTCCACGAGGAAGAGATTCCTGGCACACTACACAGTTTTTCACGTCTTTAACAAATTGCTGGTAAGGAGTAGGCATATTACTTCCAATGACTTACAAAATAATAGTTTCAATTTTGCTTCCCTGCTTTAACAAGCTGCTTACTGGGCATTCGGAAACTAAGTTTTTCAGTATTTCACGCTCATTGTCACTGGCCTGACCATCAATGATAATCTCACGAGTAATGATGCTGGTTTTATCCTCTTGCTTTCTACTGACCGCTACAAAAAATTTCTGAATATCAAGTTTTTGGGAGCTGACAGCAGAGATAAGTATTTGTAATGTACTAAGACCCAACCCCATTAACACATGCTCTATAGGAGCAATATGTGCCACATCACTTAAGTTCACATCATGTGGGATTATCCTTACTTCTCCTAAGCGAGTCACCAATTGAGCGGGTGTCCCCTCTGAGAAATTTTTGCAAACTAACACGCTTCCCGCAGAGAGTTCTTTGGGATCAATGGATAGTTTGTTATGGGCATGTTCTGTCATATTATAACCTCATTTTATTAGTTCTAAGACAGTGATGGCTGTATCGTTGCAGCTATGTAGAGTAGTGGTGTACTCATCATAAGTTTACTCATCCTGTCAGAACGCATTGTATACTAACCAGTGTACATATGGCAATGCATGATTCTTTACACAACATGAAACGACAGAAATTACTTATGAAATCTCATTCTTCACTAACTTCGTTGTATGCAATGCCCATACAGCAACATCTACCAAATTTATTGCCCATTTTATTCGTGTGTCCCATGAACATGGCTATAATTTCAGATGAGCTAACATCCTCAACTGGCCGCCCCGTTCGCTTGGTATATTTCACCAATTTGTTTCTAAATCCTTCGAAGACAGCGTGAATATG
>FRDC01003052.1_pt1 | contig 14178 bp, 19 predicted proteins | sample 1106171 | NCBI WGS metagenome assembly FRDC01 (sample SAMEA3930566, study PRJEB13176) | freshwater metagenome | biome: Drinking water system; feature: drinking water; material: water | place: Singapore | collected 2014-12-20
CGTCCTCCCGCCGGCGAGGCTCCTCGTGCGGGCCCGAGCGGTCAGGCCGTTCACCTGGATGCGGATGAACTGCTGGAGGAACCCGAGGGCGCCGTCCTCGATCACCACCATGACGTCGCCGCCGCCGGCGCCCGGCAGGTACCGGCCCGCGGCGGTCTGCAGGTACAGGTCCGGGGGCGCTGGCGTGAGACCCATCGACGTGCCACCAGTCGACGTGCCAACCGAGGACCCAGACGTCGAGTCGCTGCCATCGGCCTTCTTCAGGACGGGCGTCGCCTGGAGCTCCCCCTCGAGGGTCCCGACGTTGAAGCCGAGCTCGTTGGCCTCGGCGACCAGGTCGGCGCCCTCCGCGACGAGCCCCGCCTCCTGCGCGTAGAGGTCCTGGATCGCGTCGCGTTTCTCCCTGATGTCCTGGAGGATCCCCGCCCGCTTCTTCTTGTCCCTGGTTTTCTTCAGCTTCGCGTAGAGGCCATCGATGACTTTCTTGCGGCCGGCGATCGCGGCCCGGACGCCCTTCAACTGGCGTTCCACCACCCCTTGGCGCTGCTTGTTCTCATCCCGGCGGCGGCGCTCCACCGCCAGCTCCCCCGCCTTACGGATGTAGTCGGGGTTCGTCGCCCCCGTCGCCATGGCCTGGGTCTCACCGGAGATCTGGGCCTGCTTGTCCTGGAGGCTGTCGTCGCGGGCGAAGGTCATCAACGCCGCCGACGCCGTCTCCTGGAAGGAGAGTCCCTTCCGGTACTTGTAGAGGGGATTCGGCCGGGCGCGACGGCCGTGCAGGGTGAACTCGTGGGTGCCCTTCTGGTTCTTCCCGCCCTGGCCGGGCTTAGGCTTCCCACCTCCGCCGCCGCCGCCGCCGCCGGGGGTCGGAGGGTTTCGGACCGCCCCCCACAGGCTCGTGACGGCGTTGAACGCGTTCTGGGCGGCGCCGCCAATCGTGCTGAGGAACCTGGCGATCGCCGCGGCGTTCAGCTCCTGTTTCGCCAGCTTCTGCAGTGAGTCCCTGAGATTCTTCGACTTCTGGTCGGCGCCGCTGATCGATGCCGCCATATCTGACGCCGCCCTCGCGTTCGCACGGTGGCGGCCCTCCGCCGCCCCCAACCGGTTGTTGAGGGCCGCCGTGACACGTTCCAACTCCTTCTGGTTCTTCGCCGTCTTCTCAGCCCCCAACGCCTGCTGGGCCATCGGCGTCAGGAGCTTCTGCAATTCCTTCCGCTGATTCTGGAGCGACTGGATCTCCCCGTCGACCGCGCGGGCCGACTTCACCTGCGACCCCAAGATCTTCGCGTACGTTTCCTCCCGTCCTTTCGCCGCCTCCCGGGCGCGTTGCTCCGCTTCACGCAACCCGACGAGCGCCATCCGGTACTGGTCGGAGTCCTGCCCGAACTTCTTCTCCCATACGGAGAGGCGGCGGCGTTGATCGGAGAGGTCCTGCAGGACCGTCTTGCGTGTGGACTCCACCCTCGCCGCATCCACCTGCGCCTGGACCGACTCATCCAACGCCGCATTCGACGCGTCGACCGCCTTCTTCACCCCAGCTTGCGCGGCCGCCAAGCGTTTCGCCGCCTCCACCGCCGGATCCGTGTGCTTCGCCATCGTCAGGAGCGCGATCCCCAACCCGGCGGCGCCGACCGCCGCGCCGAGGAACGGGACCGACGAGAGCGCCCCGGCGAACACCCCGATGTTTCCCGCCGCCGGCAGGAACGACGACCCCGCGAACGTGACTTCCTTGATCAGGTTCTTGAAGATGCCGCGGCTGTACTTCCGCGACGCCTTGTCGAACTGCCCGGTGGTCCGCGCGAACGTCTGGCCGGCGACTCCAGTCCGCGCATCGAGCTGCTGCAGCTCGTTCGAGAAGGCCTTGATGCCGGCGATCCCCCCCGACGCATCCGCGTCGATGATGATCCTCTCGCGGACCTCACCCACGGAGCGCCCTCATGTCCTGGTCCGCCTGGGCGCGGGCCTGCGCCTTCGCCCGTTCCGCCCGCCGGCGCACGGCTTCGCGGTACCACGCGAGGAACTCCCGCACGAGCAGGCGGCGCCACACGTCAGGCGCCCACCCGAACTCGGCGTTCATGTCCGCGAGGACGGTCACGAGCAGCACCCTTCCCCCGGGGGCGCCGGGGGCCTGGCCGGGGTGGTGGCCTGGTGGCCCATACTCGGCTGCTAGCGCCTCGTCGGAGACGTACGCGGCTTCGCCCGGCGGGTCTGCCGGTTCGGCCTGGTAGGAGGGACGGCATCGTCATCCGCGTCCTCGTCGGGCACCTGCGCACCGTACGCGTGCCTGATGACCGTCATGGCGATCTCCGCCAACGCCGCCGGCGGCAACGGCCCAAGGGTGAGCTTGGGCTTCGCGTGCTCGAGGACTCCCTCGACGAGGTCGACGAGCTCCTGGTGGAACGCCGCCGCCTTGTCTTCGTCGCCGTTCGCGACCGCGAGGCGCCCGTGGTCCATGGCGTGCTGGATGCTCATCACGGTTTCCATCGTGAACACGTTGCCGGGGATCGTGTGGTCCTTCTCCCGGAACGTCAGCACCAGCGGCGGGGCGTAGAGGTCGTCGAGGTCCAACGACCCGACGTTGTTGTTGGTGGCCACGAAAGCCCTCCCGTCTCGGTTTACAGGGCGCCGGACGCGACGTGCGTCGCGACGGCGTTCTTCGCCATGGCGCGCATGATGTGCGTCGCGCCCTTCACCGCCGTGAGGTTCACGGTCTCATAGACGGTCTGGCCGTCCTGCTCGAACACGTTCCTCGTGATCCCGGTGATGACGGCGAGTGGCATCTCCAGCTCGAAGTACCGGCCCGTCGCGTTCGCCTGGTTGCCGTACGCGTACGAGAACTTCGCCGCGCCGGTCGCGTGGGTGGAGACGCCCTGGCTGCCGCCGCCGTAGTTGATGGCCGCGTGGGCGGCGGGGTCGATGAACCGGCGGGTGATCTGCAGGGTGACGTCCCGGTTCAGCGGGGCGATCGCCTGGCGGCCCATCCCGACGCCCTGGATCTCCTCGTCGACGGTGCGGGTGAACGCCCACTTCCACCCGGTGATCGAATCGTCCGCCGCGGCGGCGCCGGCGATCGTCACCTGCAACGACCCCTGGTGGAACAGGAACGGCGGCTCCGCGTCGAACGACGCCGTACGGGCCGACCCGATGACCCGCTGCTCCGGGACGCCCCCGCCGACGATCGTCGACTCCATCATGAGGGGCTTCCCGAGCTCGTGGGTGATGACGAGCTCGCTGATGATCGAGTCGTAGATGCGCTCGCCGATCGCCTGGTGCGGGGCGTACTGCTCGTACGTGATCGGCCGGGGGTCCGACAGGGGGATGATCTCGTGCTGGAACACCGGGGACGTCGCGACCACCGACGACTGGCCGAGGACGAACGCGAGGCGGCGCAGGAGCGCGTCGGGTCGGGCGTACTCCACCAGCTTCGCGCCGGCGAAGTGGTGCTCGACGTAGGCGAGGTTGTTGTCCTGGCCGTCGCCGCCTTCCCGCTCGATCGTGACGACGCGGTCGTGCTCGAGGCCGGACCCGTCGAGCCACCGGGCGAACTGGTACGTCGCCGCCGGCGTGCCGAACGCGGTCTGGGACCCGATCGCGATGTACTGGCCGACGTTGTTGGACGTGTAGACGGTTGGGACGGCCATCGGCTACCCCTCCTCTCCGGCGCCCGGGGCGCTGGTCGGCCGCGACTTGCGCGGCGGCTTCGGTGCGGGCACGGGACTCCAGTTCAACGACTCGGCGGCCTCGGATTCCGGGACGACGACGGTGTCGCCGGGTTGGACGACGCGGCCGCCGATCATGACGGCGCTGCCGCCCGACCATGCGGCGAGGCAGTAGCCGGGGGGGATGTCGGGGTGGCTCATGAGAGGTGCTCCTCGAAGACCTTCACGTCGAAGGTGAGCTCGACCCACGACCGAAACGTCGCGCCCGCCCCCGCCTGGAAGACGTCGCCGGGCATGGTAGAGCGCCACCCCACGTAGTGAGCCGGGTCGGGATACGGGGCGCGTATTACGACCTCGAGCACGGCGGTGGCGTACCGCAGGAGGGCGGTCGCCATGTCGGCGGGGTTGTCCCCGTCGAACTCGACGGCGACGACGGTGGGGTAGATCGCGTCGGTCCACCCGCCGGTCTGCTTCTCCGCCCGGGCCTCTTCGCCGGGGACGATGTAGACGGCGGGCCATTCGTTGTTCGTCTCCTCCGCGTGGCGGAACCACGCGCGGGGTTCCCGGACGACGACGGTGTCGTTGTACCGGGACGACACCTCGGCGAGTTTCGCCGGGAGGCGCTCCCTGAGGGCGTCCTCGAAGCCGCGCAGCACGGCCTCCCAGCCGGTCACTGGGGGAAGTCCTCGGGCTGGAGGACGCGGCCGGCGGTGGGCATGTGGGCGTCGCAGTACGCCGCACCGGCGAGGACTCCGGGGCCTGCGGTGATCGGGCCGCCCTCCTCGTCTTGGTGCCACATGAGGTCGCTGGTCCCGGTGGCGGGGTCGTTGCAGACGAGGCACGCGGCGGTCATTACGCCCTCCCTGTCGATGCGCGGACGAGGTAGCGGTGCACGACCCGGGTGATCTCTTCCCGGTCGGCGGGGGAGAGGCGGATGACGGGGCGGGCGGGCATCCGGCTCGTCCCCGACTGGTGGTAGCGGGCGTACGGGACGGCGGTGCCGATCTCCCCCCGGCGGGGTGTGATGACGCGGATCCCACCGCCTCCGCCGCTGGTGAGGCTCCCGCGGAGGCGTCCGGTGCGGACGAGGATCCCGCGGCCCGGGTAGGCGCGGAGCTTCCACGCCCGGTAGCCGGCGGAGAGTGGCGCCCACATCGACCCGCTCGAGGCGCCCTCCGTCGCGAACGCCTTCGCGAACCGCTGCTCCAACGTGTCGACGATCTGGCGGATGAGCGGCTCGAGGTCGGTGAGGCTGCTGACGAACCGGGTGAACCGCCGGTTGATGATCTCCCCGGCGGGGTCGGAGCGGATCGTGATGTCCAATGTGCGGGCCATCTACCACGCCCCCTGCCGTCCCGACGCCCCGTAGCTTGGGGCGTAGGCGTCCTTCCGGCTCGTCCACGGTGGGGTGGACCCGGCGAACCCGCCGCGGGTGCGGGCGGTGCCGGCCTCAGCGGAGGCCTGGCCGGCGTCCGGGAGGTTGACGTCGCCGGCGACGAGGGCCGCCGTCATGTCCCGCCACCTGCCGGCGAGGTAGCTCAGGCGGTTCGCCTCACCCTCATCCGACCGGGCGACGGCGGTAGCGGCCGCCTCAGCGTCCGCGGCGGCGCCGTAGGACACGGCGGCCTTGCACCACCCGAACGCATTCGGCGAGACGGCCTCGGTGATCGGGGTCGTGAAGCCGCGGCCGGCGAGGAGGGCGTCGAGCTCCGCCGACTTGCGGTCGCAGAACTCGAGAACCTGGTCGACGGTGGGGTTGCTCGACCCGTCGTAGGTGCGCTGCGGGGTGAGGGCCCTGACGTCGGCGATGTCGGCGTATCGGGCCACCTCACACCCCCCCGACGCGGTCGATGATCGTGACGGGGAACGCCTCGTCCCTCGGCCAGGTCTCCCGGCCCGCCGGCGTGACGGTCACGACCTGGAGCTCGAACCGGCCGGGGCTCGCGAGGGCGCCGAGGCTCGCGTTCGCGGCGACGCTGCCGATGTACCCCTGCAGCAACCCGTCGGCGGGGGTCGCCCCGCTCGCGATCGTCGCGGGGATCATCCAGACGGTCGCGGGGCTGGAGATCGCCGCCCACCGGATGAACGCCGTCGCGAGGGACCCGAGGAACCGGGCGGACGCCCCGGCCGTCGGGCTGACTTGCTGCAGGGCGAACACGGGGTCGGGCCCCTGGTCGCCGCGGATGTAGACGAGGGGGTCGGTCACTGGTCACTCGCGATCGCGACGACGGGGGGTTCCGCCGGCGCCTGCACGACGGGCCGGTCTGACGGGGCGGCGACGACGGGTGCGTCCGACGGTGCGGTGGTCGGCATGGTTCACCCTCCCCCGACGGCGTGGAGGATCAGGCCGATGGCGACGCCGGCGATGAGGCTGCACCCGACGGACACCGCGGCGGGCCACCGCCACGACCTGGTCTGCGCGACGACTTCCATCCCGTGGCGCCACAGCTCGAGCTTCCCGATCCGGCCGTTCTGCTCCTTGACGATCTCGCGGACCTCGCGGATCTCGCTGATGATCTCGCCGCGTTCCTCCTTCGCCTCACGGCGAGCGTCGTCCCGGTCGGCGTCCATCCGGTCCAACCGGTCGACGATCATCTGGGCGACCTCGTCGTTCACGCCGCGACGGCCTCCAACGTGGGCCTGAGGGCCCCGGTGAGCAGGTCGTGCCACACGGCGCCGACGAGCTCGACGTCGAACCTGGGGGCCATCCCCCGCGCCGCGGTGTGCGCCGCCGTCCACACGTCCTCCTCGAGGAGGCGCTCGACGACGGCGTCGACGAACTCGCCGGCGGTCGCGTCCGTCCACTCCGCCGCCCGGGGGAAGAGCACCGCCCCGGAGTCGGTCAGGGTGGTGGGGAGCTCCGCCCGGTCCGTCGCGACGATCGCCAACCCGGCGGCCTGCGCCTCCATCGCCGTGATGCACGACACCTCGGGGAAGTCCGTCGGGTACGCCCACACCCGGGCCTCCTGCTGGATCCGGGCGAGCTCGACCTGGCCGACTCCGCCGTGCCACACGAGGCCCGGCATCGCGATCGCGTCCTCGAGGTGGCGGCGCAAGTCCCGGAGGTTCTGGGCGCCCGCCTCCTCCATCATCCGCCACGTCGCCGTGAACCCGTAGGTGACGTGCAGCTGCGCATCCGGTACCCGGCCGCGGATCCTGGGCCACACCTCGACGAGTCGCTCCAGACCGCGGTCCGGGCTCGACGAGTATACGACCCACGGCTTGCGGTCCCTGAACCCGCGGCCTCCGTCGGGGTAGCGCGCCGCGACGGGGAGGCCGTTGGGGATCACGACGCCGCGGCCGAGGCCGAGCTGCTGCTTCTGCCACTCGCCGACGTAGACGACCTCGTCCCACCCGCCGGCGTGCTCCTGGAGGTCGGGGTAGTCGGCGTCGTGGAGCCACAGGACGCGGTAACGGGCGTTCGGGCGCTCCGTCGCGAGTGCGGGGTTACGGCTGCAGATGAGCACGTCGACGGCCTCGGCGGGGTCATAGAGCCACCACGGCTGGTACTCGACGCCCTGGACGCACCCGGGGTTGACGTTGGCGTAGACGGTGACGCGCCACCCACGTTCGGCGAGCTGGGTCGCGACACGGACGGCCATCGTCTCCGACCCCCCGAGGCCCTTCGACAGGCTGTCGAGGGGGTCCCACGTCTCAGCGCCAGCGGACCCGAGGTGCAGGGCGACACGCCCCAACGGTTCGGCGCCCGGGGTGAAGGACGCGACGACCAGGCCGTCGGGGGTCTCGGCGAACGCCTCGAGGTGGCCGCCGATGTCCAGGACGTGCCGGGCGACGTCGCCGGCGGTGAGGGCCCGGACGTGCCCGCGGGCCTCCGGGGTGTTCCAGTCCTGGATCCGGCCGCGTTCGTATGCGCCGTTCGGTGTCGAGACGTAGACGCGGCCGCCGGGGGCGGCGTGGCGGGCGAGGCGGCGCAGCTGCTCGGCGACGTCAGGGACGTGCTCGATCACCTCGAAGCACACGACGGCGTCGAACGCGCCGCCTGCTTCCGGCTCCATCCCGAGGTTGAACACCGGGGCGGTCCGCGTCGAGCACTTCCCTGTCGGGCTCTCGATGTCCGGGTAATGCTCCGCCCAACCTGCGGCGGTAGCGACAGCCTCGACGGACAGGTCATACCCGTGGTATTCGACGCCCCATTCGGCGGAGAGCCACCAACCCAACCACCCGTCGTTGCACCCGAGATCCAGGACGCGCATCCCCACCAGGCCGCCGCGGCGCTCCTGTCGCGACTGGGATTGGTCGATGAGCCCGTTGAGGAGCGCCTGCGCGCGGGGCAGCATGTCGCAGAACCTGCGGACGCACTCCGGGAAGTCCGGGCCGCCCTCCTGCCCGTAGCCGAACAGCGGCCCGAACTGGAGGGTGATGGGGTAGACGGGGTTGTCCTCCCCGTAATACTCGCCGTAGCGCTGGTCCTCCCCGCGGACGTGGCGGACGCCGGCGCGCCGGCGGCGGCGGCGGTCGGCGATCTCCGGGTCGGTCTGGAGGAAGTACGGGACGCACCGCTCGAGCAGGTCGACGGCCTTGAGGTTCTCGTCGTGGCGGGCCAGGGCCTCGTCGAGGCCGAGGACGGCCTCCCGGACGGCGGCCCGGTTCGCCGCCTCCTCGCACTCCGCCGCGAGGCCCGCCACGGCGGGGTTGCCGGGTTGCATCCCGGCGGCCTCCACCGCCGCACGCCGTGCCGGCTCGAGGCGGCCGAGCTGGAGGTTCGCCTGCGCCGCGGTGACCAGCGGGGTGAACGTGTAGTCGAGGGGGTTGAGGATCAGCGGCGTGTCCGGGTACGGCTTCGCCAGCCCGAGCTCGAGGTAGCTGAGCGCCGCCTCAGGGTTCCCGAGGGCGACGTACGACTCGGCGGCCCCGAGCCACGCGTCCGGCCACGACGGCTTGTCCGCCGCCCCGACGAGCTCGACGGCGAGGGCACGGTCATGGTCCCCCAACGCGCGGAGGAAGTCGGCTTTGCGGTGGCGGGCCTGGTAGCGCTCCTCGTCCCACGTCGCGACCTTCTCGTGGCGGTCCAGGGTGCCGACGGCACGTCGCAGCCACGCGGCCTGCGCCTCCGCCCCCTCCGGCGTCGACGCGTCGGTTTCGGCGGCGAGGATCGCGTACTCCTGCGCGAGGTAGAAGAGCGCGCGGGCGGGGGCGTCGTCGCCCGCCTCGTCGACCTCGGCCTCGAGGATCCGGCGGTTGCGGCCCGTCGTGTCCTTCCCCGGCGGCCGGCGGTGCACGACCTCGAACCCACCCGGGGCGATCGGCCAGCTGTTGTTCGGCACCGCGGCGAGGCCGGAGCTCGTGGGGGCGGCGATGCGGATCTGCGGGACGCCGGGGTGGGTGAGCAGCACCTCGTGGACGTCGTTCGCCCACCGGTCGATCGCGTCGACGCGGACGATCCGCTCCCGGAAGTGCGAGCAGGAGAGGTTTCCCCACGGGTCGGTGGCGTACGCGTAGTGCGCCATCCCGGCGGCGACACCCGGGCCGATCTGCGCGGCGAGCTCCCGGATGTTCTCCCCACCGACGACCAGGTCGTCGCCGTCGAACCAGACGACGTGGGTGACCTCCGGGAACCGCTCGAGGAGGCGGTCGAGGGCCTCCTGCCGCGCCGCCCCGAACGACCACACGTCCGGGCGGTACGTCGCGTCGAGGACCGCGCGGGTCTCGGGGTCGTCGTACCCGTTTCGCAGTGACGCCTCGTCGACGAGGCGGTCCGTGCCGTCCGTCGACCCCGTGTCGAGGATGTAGACCCGGTCGACGTGGGGGAGGACGGAATCGAGGAGCGCCTCGATCGTCTCCGCCTCGTCCTTCACGATCATCGACAACCCGACGATGACCCCTGGATGCTGCTCGCTCATACCTGCTTCCCTCCCGTCAGCGGGCCTGGTTCATCGCGCCGGCGGGCCGCCCGCTCGGAAGCCCACCGGCGCGCTCGTGGGGGACGGGAGGTCACTCCACGAGCTCTCCCGCAGCCTTCTCGACCGCGGCGACCTGGGCCTCCCGCTCCTCGAGGCGGGCCTCCAGCTCCTCGAGCTCAGCACGCTTCTGCTCGAGCTGAGCGTCGAGGGGGTGGCGGCCGAACTCGTCGCGGTGCGCGACGGCGCCGAGGTCGACGAGCCGCTGGATCTCCTCGTCGGTGAACACGCCGGCGGGGAGGAACTCACCCGCCTGGATGAACAGGGCGCCGCCTTCGTGCTCGACGCCCTCCTGGCCGTGCTGGATGTCGCCGGTGGCGATCCACTCCGACACCTCGACCCGATCCGGCTTCTTTCTTGGTGGCATTCGCCTACCTCCCGTCGCTTTGGTGAAGTGAAGCCACCCCCCGGACCTGGGCTGTACCCGGGGGGTGGCCGCGGCCCGCCGTGACGCGGGGGCCTGGGGCTAGGCGATCGGCGTTTCGATCACGTAGCAGGACGTCGCGTTGGTGAGCTTGAGGTCCTCGAGCACACCCGTCTCGAAGTAGTCGCACCGGGCGCGGTCGTCGCGCCACTGGTAGACGCCCCAGTTCTCGCCGCCCCCGACACGGAACTGGTAGCCGGTCGCCGGCACCCGGATCCCCGGGACGGGCGGGACGTACAGGAGCCTGACGTCCTTGCCCCAGATGTCGGTGTAGGTGACGGACGCCTCGGCGGTGCCCTCCGGCGTGGTGGTGTAGATCGTCCGGGGGACCAGGACGTTCATGCCCCACAGCTTCGGGGGGAGGTCGCCGTCGACGAGCAGGTCGGCGTGCGTGTACTTGATGAGGTCGCGGACCTTCGCGTCGCGCTTCACGACCTTCGCCGTCGCCGACGGGATGATGATGTGCGTCGGGTCCAACCCGCCGGTCGCCTGGCGGATCGCCTCCTTGCCGGTGTCGACGGACTGCTCGATCGTCAGGCCCGTCGTCGGCGGGTTGTAGGACGCGTTGTCCCACTGCGACGTGCCGCTGATCGTCACGCCCGACGTGTTCGCCTTCGACAGGAGCGTCGCGACGCGGATCTCGATGTCCATCATCACGAGCTGCTTGATGAGCTGGAGGCTGGACTCCTCGAGGCGGAGCTGGTCGTCGGCGTTGCGCCGCTCACGGTCGGAGATCGACGTCGCGAGGGCGAACCGATCCGCCGTGTACGACCCCTTCGTGAACTGGAACTGCACTTCCCGGGCGGACTGGCGGTCCGGGGTGCGGGTCTCCTCGCGTCGGAACCACGGCGACTTGTCGAACGAGTAGTAGTCGTCCGACTCGTTGACGACGGGGAGCGCGGGGAACACGGTGTCGGCGATGAAGTTCTGCGTGACGTCGTACCCCACGATGAGGTTCGTGAGGGGGACGTTCTGGTGGACGGCGCCGACGTAGTTGTAGTTGCCGAGGGCGATCCCGCCGCCCATGCCCGCCAACGCGACGCTGACCGGGTCCCCACCCGTCTGCGACGCGACGGGCACCGCGGACCGCGGCGTGATGAACGGCCGCGGGACCTTGAGGCTGCGGGGCTTGATGAGAGTGCTCATGTGAGTGTGGGCTCCTTGCTCCCGCGGGCCTTAGAGGCTGGCGATGGGGTCGACGAACACGCTGAACCGGTCACCTGGGCCGGCGTTCTGCAGGGCGATCCCGACGAGGTTGCGCATCGGGTTCGCCGCCGTCGCCGGCGAGGCGATGTGGCCGATGAGGGCGCCGTTGATGGACCCGACCATGACCCGCTGGCCGTTCGCGATCGACGCGGCCGCCCACCCGCGAGCGATGCCGGCGCGGACCACGTTGACGGACACGCCGGCGGTCGCGGCGGTGGACTCGGCGATGCCGGCGATCGGGGCCGTCTGCAACCCGGTGGCGGGGTGGACGCCGAACGGTACGCCGCCGGAGGCGAAGCAGACCGCCATGCCCTCACCGATCACGCTGGCGGCGATGCCGGGGTAACCGACCTTCTGGTGCTGAACGCTCACTGTCAGACCGCCTTCCGCTCGATCTCACGGTCCGCCTGCCGGACCGCGTCCTCGTACTCCAGGCCCGGCTTCTGCTCCATCTTGTGGAGGGCGAGGGCGTGGACCTGGTCGCTGCGCGGCGCGTCCGCGGCGACCTCCGGGGGGAGGATCGACTCGCCGCCGCCGCCCTTCGCCTGGAACAGCGCGAGGGGATTGAGCTCGTCGATCTGCTCCTTCACCTTCTCGGGGTCCGCGTCGTACGCGGCCTTCCATGCGAGGAGGTGCGCCGGCGGGATCTTCCCGTCGCCGACGGCCTTGTCGAGGACGGCGTCGCGGGCGCGGACGCGCTCCGTCTCCGCCTGCTCCTCCGCCGTCTTCCTCGAGGCGAGGAGCTCGTCGTGCTCCGCCCGGGTGAGGGTGACGCTGTCGCCGGCGGTCTTCGCCGTGAGGGCCTTGAGCAGCTCGGGCTCCGGGGTGTCGAGCGGGAGGCCGAGGGCCTCCGCGATCTTCTTGGGGTCCACGTGGGCCTCCAGGTCGTCGGGCCGCCCAGCTGGGCGGGAGAGCATGACCGCCCCGTCAGGGGCGACCGCGAGGCTGACCTCCGCCATCCCCTCGAGGAACGGCCGGTTCGTCAGTGCGAACGTGACGAGTGCGGGGCCGATCTTCTCCCCGGTCTCCGTCGCGTAGTCGTAGAAGTATTCGGGGCTGATGTACCGCCACTCGCCGGCTCGGATGCCTTCCGCCGCGGTGGGGGTCCAGGAGACGAGGCCCCACAGTTCGGTGTCGCGGCGCTGCAGCTGCTTCACCCACCCGCAGGCCTTCGTGTCGCCCCGCTCCGTGCCTGAGTGGTCGTAGTCGCCGGGGACGGGGCGGTTCAACCGCTCGAAGTTCGCGAGGATCTGCTCGAGGGTGTCGGTGGTGACGCTGAACGACCCGTAGCGCGGGTCCCAGAACTCCCCGGTCTTGAGGAGCTGGATCCACGACTCGGCGCCGCCTTCGGGGTCGGCGGGGACGGCGGCGAGTAGGAGGGCGGGGGTGAATGCCCGCTCCGCGATCGCCGTTGTCAGCCTGATGGTCTCAGGGGTGCGGCTCATGGGCGGGGATGGTAACCCGTCGGTACCGCCCCCGCACTACCGCGCGCGTATTACGTCCCGCGCGTCAGGTCCCGCGCGGCGTGGGTATCGTCCCGGCCGCGACCACTCATTCACAGGGTGGCGAGTCAATCAAGGAGGGCGTGATGCCCAAGGAGTACGTTGCAGGGATCGGCGTCGGCGGGTTCGACGGAGTGGACCTGACACCAGCCGTGAGGGTCGGATGGTCGCGGGAAACCGAGTACGTCCAAATCGCGACGCTTACCCGTGAACACGAAAACGACTTCACGGCAAGCGCCCCATCATGGTCGGGGGGCTACCACATCGACCTGGACCGGCAGGGGATCAATGCCCTGATCCGGACGCTGCGCAGGGCCCGGGATCAGGCGTACGGCCGGGACGAGTAGACTCCCGGCTGCGTACGACAGCAGTGCACCGCGCCGGCCGGCCTAGCCGCCGGCGCGGTCCTCGAGGCGCCGCCAGTCCCGCCGGCCGCGCATCCTGGCGGCCGTGCGGTTGTGGCTGTTCTTCCCAGGCTTGCACAGCATGCACCCGGCGCGTGACTGCTTCGGGCCCTTCCGTTTGTGGTGCACGAGTCTCCCCTTCGTCAGTCGGCGCCGATCTTCAACGGGACCCTCTCCTCGCCGAACGCGGCGACGAGCTCGAGGTGGCCGCCGAGCTCCTCGACGTACGCCTGCAGCGTCGAGAGGTAGACGTTGTCGGCCTGCTCGATCTGCGAGACCCGCTTCTGAGACAGGCCGAGGCCGGCGGCGACCTCGACCTGCGTTCGTCCGCGCCCACCGCGGACCTCCGCGAGGCTCATCGCGTCGACCATCGCCTTCTTGATCGACTCCTTCCGCCGCTCCCCGGCCTCGGACAGCGGGTTCTCCTTCTTGATCTCACTCCACTTCTTGCGGGTGGCCATGCGTTGCCTCCTTCACACCCTGGTCGGTTCGGGTATTCCCTATTCAATGAGCCCTTCGTCACGAAGCTCTTGCAGGTAGGTGTCGTACAGGTCTTCGGCTTGGGCGATCGCCTGCGGGTACCACTTCTTCCACGTCCCGGCCTTGTCGCCTCCGAGCAGGAGGATCGCCACCTGCCGGGGGTCGAACACGAACAGGACGCGGAGGCTCCCGCTGACCAGCTCCTTGAGGTTCTTCACGCGGCTGCCGGCGATCTCACCGACAACCGGTCGCTTCAGGGCGGGGCCTTGCTCCTCCAGGAGGTCGACGACCGCGGAGACGGCCGCCTTGTCGTTGTCCGGAAGCCCTGCGTACCAGGTGGTGAACTCGTCGGTCCCTTCAATCTCCCAAGCCATGGACGGGAGTATACCATATGACTACTACAAGTCGAGACTTCTAACCGATCGGCGGGGCGTACGAGAGCTGGGTCCTGCGCCACAGCACCGCGTCGAGTGACCGCCACGACTGGCCGACGGCCGCGGCGGACTCGAGGCGGATCGCGATCGTCTGCTGCGGGTAGTTCGGCGTCAACCGCCATAGCTTCGTGTCGCAGCCACGCCGGCGGTG
>FRDC01000889.1_pt1 | contig 14169 bp, 8 predicted proteins | sample 1106171 | NCBI WGS metagenome assembly FRDC01 (sample SAMEA3930566, study PRJEB13176) | freshwater metagenome | biome: Drinking water system; feature: drinking water; material: water | place: Singapore | collected 2014-12-20
ACAGCCATTTGTTATTTTATACGCCGCTCAACCGCCTTGCGCGCGTTCAGCAAAAAGTGCTCTTGGCCCTTCATGAAGAGACCGGCTTCGCCCGTCTTTGGCGAGCCAAAAAAGAGTTGAGCACTATCACCGCAACGGTCGTCGAAAGTTCTCAGTCGAGTGAGCCCGTGAGAGTGCTCAATAGTATTACTTGGTCGGATTACAAACGCAATTGGGTCTATCAATGGAGCCGTAAGATTGGATATTCGACTCCTAACCAGGTTTTGGAGAGTATCTTTTCTGAACTCAACAGTTTGATAATTTTCATGAAACAGAAAGATGAGGTAACGAACCCGGATGCGAGTGATTTCTATGCGGCGCGATCACTTCTTTCGACTTATGTGATTGTTGGCAACCTGTTAAAAAGCCAAAGAGATCTCACGATAAAAGGCGTGGAAGAGGCTATCTATAACTTGGAAGTGGGAGCTTTGGATTATCTGCATGATCCCGCTGCATTCAAGGACGAACTCGCGAAACTCATTGATCCTGCACTCGGAGAAAAGATTCTCAAGATCCAGTACGAAAGAGTTCTTTCCCGCATCTACTCAGAGTCGAAAGCCGAACCGATGCATCTGGGCATGAAGTTAACTCTCAAAGAAGTGCATCCCAACATCGCGATCTTCCGAGGCTACGTGGGTAACGATTGTTCGACGTCATTTTCGCCTGGGTATGTGTTCACGCCGTCAGACCGGTACTACTACATATTTAACGAAGAGGGGACTTCGCTCGGATATTTAGGTTTGACGCTAGTGACGATCGATAAGAAGCCCGCCGTTTTTGTGCACACAATTCAAGGACCCGACATCTCGTCCCGACAAACTGAATTGGTGATGCGGGCGATGACTTTGGCGGCGCCTGAGATTTATAAAACCGATCTCGTGGTACTTGGGCCGAATGACAGTATCGGTTCGAACGTAAACTTTTATCCCATTCGCGATGCCATGTTTCACGCGGTGGCCGGCAAGCCTGAACTGCGCATGAAATTCTCGGATCAAAAAATGCGTGACATCATTGTTCGCTACGAGAGCACCATGACCTATGACAATCCGGAACGGAACCATTCCGGCCGCAAACTCGAGTTCAAGAATCCTCAGTTAGTGAAGATTGAAGTGACTAGCAGGCCGTTTGAGGCGAAATTCCAACGGCCGTTGCTGCAACTTTCCGGTTCCCCCGCGGGTTGTGAAGCGCAAGCATCGAGAAGGTAAAGAAATATGAAAAAGCTCATCGTCGCCATTTTGTCCGTGTCCTCGCTCGCGATTGCCGGCTCCCACGCGGTGGATCGCCCAAAGCTGGAATTCCCGAGCCGGCAATTGATGGATGATCTCAGGGACGGCGTGAGCCCTTATATTTTGAATGTCCTGGATGAACACGAGCGCGAGTTTCCGGGAGCCATGCGGTACCGTGAAATCCTTTTCTACACTCCACTCGAGCGGCTCGCGCGTGTACAGCAGTCAGTGTTGCTTGCGCTCCACAAGCAAACGGATTTCGCGAAGAAATGGCAGGCGAGGGAAAAGCTCGTCGAGATCACCGCCACGGTCAGTGCCGATTCTAAACCGGGCAAGAAGGCTGCGGTCTTATCGCAAAGTGATTGGGATTGGAAGATCACCCAATTGCGACTTTTGCTGCGCGATTATGTCGAAGGTTACAGAGATAAAGAAGCAATCCTCGAGTCCCTGCGTAAGGGTGTGAAAAAGAATCTAAAAAAGATTAAGGATCGGGGTAGCGATGCCTATAAGTCCGCGGATGACCGGTTGCTCATAGCGCTTTATGTGATCGTCAGCCGTATGCTCACCGATGATCCGACCATGGGATTTCTCACGATGTATCATCAACTCGAAGACATGGGTGTCGGCCTGCTGGATTACCTGCACGATCCCGCGGCTTACACCGCGGCACTCGCCGCTTTGGAAAGGCCCGCGGAAGCCAAAGAGCAACTCGAGATGGTTTATAGGGAGATCAATGACCAAATTTATAAGACGGGAGACGCGATTCAGTTGAAGAGCGGACAAACGCTAAAGCTTAAGGAAGTGCATCCAAATATCGCGATTTTTCGCGGGTATGTCGGCAATGACTGTTCGACATCATTTTCGCCGGGCTTCGTGTTCACTCCGACCGATCGCTATTTTTATGTCTTCGATGAGAAGGACAAATCACTTGGCTATTTGGGTTTGAGCTTGGTCACAATTGAAGGCAAACCGGCCGTTTTTATTCACACCATCCAAGGGCCGGACTTCACCGCGGAACAAACTGAGATCGTGATGCGCGCGATGACGCGTGCCGCGCCGCACATTTATGGCACGGAGCTCGTGGTGCTTGGGCCCGATGCGAGTATTTCTTCCAATGTTAATTTTCATACCATCCGACGAACGATGATGGACGCGGTGAGTGGTAAACCGAGTTTGAAAATGACTTTTCCGGATCTCGAAATGCGAAAATTGATCGCCACTTACGGAAGCACCATGCAGTACGACGATCCCGAGAAAAATCACTCGGGGAGACGGCTCGAATTTTCCGAGCCTGATATCTTGAATCTTTCGCTCGTCAAAAAAGATTTTGACGCGAAATTTTATCGTCCGATTCTCGCGGCCCCCGCGGATCCGGCGAGTTGCGATCGATGGGCACGCCGGTAGAAGTAAAATACAATTTCTTGGAAAAATTTATTTCCTACGGCTGACACTTATCCAAATCCCAAAATACTTTTATTTGACCCCTTGAGCTCGCTCGAGGACAACCGACTCACCAAAAAAATTGAGTGGGGAAGACGCTATGACCAAAAGGGTAAGTTGGTTTCTTGTATCGTCCATTATCTTTGCATCATCGTTTGCATTCGCGCACGATGGTAAAGCACAGATCGACAGACGCGGAAGCGCGGAGAGGGTGGCGCGCTACGCGAAGTATAAACCCTTTCTGCCGGATTTAGAGGAGTTCGCGAGAGAACAGGCCGAGAAATATGACAACGGACTTCCGAGCCGAGTCCTGTTCCTGTCTGAAGTTCTCTCGGACCGCATGGTCTCCGAAGATTCGGACGGTAAGCGCCGCAATGTTCTTTTTCGTGAAAATGAAGTGAACCGCGCCATCGATTTGATGGTTCGCCGCCGTGGCAAATTTCCTTTGATCGTCGGTGAGGTGGGCACTGGTAAGACGGCGGTCGCGGGTGAAGTGGCACTCCGACTGGCTCTAGGTGAATATCAACAAACAAGAGTTTATACCGACGCTCTTAAAGATGTCGTTGTTCTGAAAACGCCGATGCGCAATTTTGCCGGGGGTATGGACATCAACGCTTACCTCAGCACGGTCCGGTTCATCCGCGAAAATCTGAAGCGCAAAATCGCCGTCATGTTCACGGAGGCCCACTTCGCGAACGACTATATGGTCAGCGTCCTGCGCGATGAGGCGGATAAAGAAAATCCTATTCCAATCCTCCTTGAAGTCGATAACAAATCTTACGGCACGGTGATCAAGGGACATCCGAGTTTCACCGCACTTGCGGAGCCCGTCATGGTTCGCGAACCCAATGCGAAGCAGTTGACGACCATGCTCGAAGGTTACATTGAAGAGGAATACAAAGAAAAATTCGCGGTGGACATTGGCAAGGACGTCTTGGCCGCATTGATTGATGTCGCGCCCGATTATCGCCGCGACATTCACGAGCCCTTGCGTTCGGACACTTTGCTCGAGGACTTCATGATTTTCAAGAATCGTGAGTCGAATGGAAAGCCCTCGAAGCCTTCACGCGTTGAACTCTATCGCTTCGTCGCGAGCCAACTCGGTTTACCCGTGATTCCGCAGAACGAAGAAGAGTTCGCGAAATACATGCAAGGCGTGAAGGAGCGCATGAAGAAGCGCGTGATCGGTCAGAAAGCGATGGTTGACGGGATTGTTGATCAGTTCATCGCGGCGCTAACTTCGCGTTCGCGCACGCACAACATCGCATTGGCTCTGGGGCCTACGGGCGTTGGTAAGTCCTTAATTGGTGAAATTTTGGCTGAGGAGTTCTACGGCGATAAGACCCGTCTCATCGAACTCGACATGACTCAATATAAAGACGCTCATCAGATGTCTTCATTGTTCGGAGCGAATAACGGTCTTGTGTCGTCTGACAAAGAAAAAGGTGTTCTTTGTGACTTTTTCGACGGCCGCGGAAAGGGCGGCGGTATCGTGATCATGAACGAAATCGAAGAAATGTCTTCCGACGCTCTGACCCGCTTTATGGAAATGTGGGATAAGGGCTGGTTCCCCGGCGGTGACGGTAAACCCCGCTATGTGGGCCGTACGCTCTTCATATTGACCTCGAACAAGAACTCGGATCGCATCTTATCGCACAAAGCGATCCGCGGAATGGTCCGTTCGGAATTGGATCGCCGTCTCGGCCAGATTACCCAAGACCAGCTGAAAAAGGCTTTCACAGAGAAAGCCTCCTACACGGAGGACTCCGGTAAGCAGGTGAAGGCCGCGATCCTTGAACGCGTGGACCGATTGTACTTCGCTTCCCCTTTGCTGCAAGAAGAAGCCGCTGAAATCACTCAGCTTGAAATTGATCGCTTCCTCAAAGACTTTCACAAGCAAAGCGACGCCAAGTTGACGATTGATCCAACGGTTGCGGAGGTCCTGACTTCGGCATTCTACAATGAAACTCTCGGCGCTCGTCAGATCCGCACGAATGTGCAGCAATATATGTCCCGCGCGGTGAACGATTTCCGCACGGAAAAGGGATTCAAAAATAAGGAACTGAAGATCACCGCGAAGCTTCATCCGGCGTTGAAGACGGTCTCATACATTACGATCGAATCGCCGAAGGACAAACTGACGATTGACGGACCGAAAATTCCGGTCGCCAACAAGTTGCTGGATGCGGAATTCCGTCAGCGATTGATTGATCTAGAAAAGAACATGAAGACCGAAATCTTCGGTCAGGACGAAGCAATCGCGGCAATCGCCGGCGCCGCCAAGTCTCGTTACCTTGAAGGTGATGAAGGAACCACGGTCGCGGGCTTCTTGCTCGGCGTGACCGGCTCAGGTAAAAGCGAATTGGCGAAGGTGTTGGCCAAATATCTCTACGGCCGCAAAGAGGCCATGGGGCTCTTCGAAATGGGCCGCGTTCAGCATCAATCCGATTTGAACACGATTCTTTCTCCCGGAAAAGGGATCATCGGTTCCGACCAGCCGGGTGAACTCGAGCAGTTCTTAATCGATTATCCGGACGGCGGGGTCTTGCTGTTCGACGAAATGAGCAACGCGGGAGGCGACAACAAAGCGCTGAAGGCCGCGATCGCGAAGCAGTTCTACACCATGATGCAAGAGGGATATTACAAGTCTCCCTCGGGCAAGAAGTATCCGCTGCACAACCATATCATCATTTTCACCGGTAACGATGGTGAGGAAGAGATGCGCGGTATGACCAGCGACAGCCAGCTGGAAGAGACTTATCAGGAACTGATGAAGAACCCGGGCTTCGTCAAGAGCTTGCTCAGCAAAGCCGGATTCACGGATGCCTTCATTGGCCGCTTGGGATTCAGCCACTTCATGCGTCCCACGCTTGGTCAGATAAAGATCTTGATCGCCAAGAAATTGATCAATGAATGGAAAGAGACGGTTGAAAAGAATCAGCCGATCAATCTCGTGATTGATGAGGCGATGTATGAGGAGATCGGAACGCTGATGTTCTCGGCGAAAACCGGTGCCCGCTCGATCCGCGAATTCGTGGTGGGCGTACTTGGCCCGCAAGTGACGAACGAAGTGTTGCAGCAGAATTGGGGACCGCTTTTGGAACGTGGTGAGCGCATGACGGTGAATCTGTCGGTGAGCTCGATTCGTCCGGGCCGCCCCTTCTACGAAGGCGAAGAGCCCGACGAGAAGGAAGCGATTTTGGCCGTGACCACTTCCGTTCAAGGGAAGCAGGTTTCGGAAACTCGCTACGATTTCACGAAGAAGGCATCCTACTTGGCTCAAGCGAGCAAAATGGAAGCGGAAGCCACCGCTTACCACGAGATGGCGCACGCGGTGACTTCGTTCACGAAGGTTACGGGACTGAAGCCGGTGAAGATCACGATCGTTCCCGAACTGGTGAACGAAACGATTCAAGCCGCGGGGTATGTGCAATACAAGAGTGTTCCGTTCCAGCATCATAGAAATCGCGCCTATCTGGTCGCCAATTTGGCGGGTCTGATGGCCGGTTCGGAGGCGGAGAAGATTTTTGTGGAACAAGAGGGTTTCAACGTCGGCCGCAGCAATGATATTGAACGCGTCGGTAAAACCGCGCGCAAGATCATTCTCGATGCGCACTTGATGCCTGAATTGGATTCGGCTCATGCGTACATGGATTCACATGGCGATATCATTGAGCACTTGCCGGAAGATTTGAAGGCGAAGTTCACGGAGTATGTGAATGGCGCGATCGACGATGCCCGCAAGCTCGCGCTCGAGACGGTGCACAAGGAATGGGACCTCATCCAAGCCGGTGCTCGCTTCTTGATGGAGTTCGGCGGCAATATCACCGGCGACGAATACGACAAGCTGGTCGAGGAAACCGCGAAGATCCGCGAGCAGGGCAAGAAAGCCACCGATTTGGATCTTTCATCCATTCGCGGCTACAAGAAGCCTAAGAAGACGAAGAACGATTGCGAAGCTTTGGCTTCCAGATAAGGTGGATTGGTGAGGGCAAATGTCGCGCTCTTTCTTCTCATCGTAAGTTCGGTGCCGGCTTGGTCACTTGGAAAAGTGACTTTCGGCGCCGAGTTCACGTTTTGGGATCCGGTCGTGGGAGTCATGAACGATGAAGATCCCAAAATGCGGGTTCCCCCTACCAGTGGCAAAGTGATTCAGCGGATGCGCGATCATTTGATCGACGGACAGCCCGAAGGCGAAAAGTTTATTGAGCGCGATCCGCGTCCCGATCATCACAATTCCCGCGGACAATTCGTTTCGCCGCATGGTTGGTGGTTTGAGTGGGGTTACGACGACAGCGTCATCGAAGTGAATACGATTCCCGCGGATGTGGATTTTTATGAGCGCTTCGAAAACGATATGCAGGACGCCATTTTCGTTTCGGCCGCCAATGAAGGATTTTATCCCGCTCTTTATTTGGGCGGCGGCCATATCAATTTGGGTTTGAGCGCATTTGACGGCAACATTCTTTTGCTGCGCAATTTCGTTGTGGATCATCTTTTCAATCACAACGAATTGTTTCTTGGAATTTTTAATTACGATTCCCACAATGCCGCATCCATTTACCTTCAGACTGAGAATATTCGAAATCGAGTCTTGGCGATCATTAAGGATTTTGATGATGGCAAATATCGCAACTCTATTGATGGTCAAAAGAATTTTTTGCGCGATATTCAGACCGCGATGAACTCGGAAACGGATCCTTGCTTTGTAAAGTGGGGGACCGGCGGGACGCGGCAGTGTTACTTCGGCCTGAATTTCGTTCATTACAATGAGGGCGATTCGTCACGCGTTGAATTCCGCGGTGTGCGAGCGCAGGCGAGTATGCGCGTCTGGATCAATCAGATACGCTTGATTAAAAAGCGCCTCCATTATTTGGAAAAGTTCGACAAGCCCATTCCTATCCAGCAAGGCGTGAGAGTGCGAAAGCTGAACTTCAGCAAGAAGGTAAATCACCTTTTGAATCCACCCGTGAATCCGCAGGAAGCGTTGGCTTCATTCCACCGCTATGTCACGGAATCCGGTGAGAAGTGGGAAGATCATCGCGGCTACGTGTGGCCCAATTGGGAGTCGTCGGGTGAACTTAAGCGCTTTGAGAGCAGGCTCGCCGCGGGTAAGAATCGCGTCACTCAATCGCTCTGTGAGCTTGAAGCGTCTCCTTAAGATGCGAATGAAAACTTATTAATATCCGTCCCGATTGCGAATGAAGTGAGCGGAAAAAGCCACACTCCACGCGGGCGCCCAAAGCGCGACCAAAAGGTGCATGAGCGCGTCATCTTGGTATTGCCGGGGTTCAGTTTCCAAGTCATAGTGTTTGGCTAGAGTGAGGTGACTTATGAAGCTATTGATGGCGATTATGATGGCCGCGGGCGCGCCCGCGTTCGCGGATTCCTTTTTTGTGGAAATGACGAATGGAGCTGAAGTCAGCGGTGGCGACAAAGGCGCGGTCGAAGAATTGATTCGCGTTTCGGTTGCTGAAAACGGCAAGCATTTCGTAGTCAGCAACAAAGACAAGGCGACTTGGGTTTTGAGCGGCACTCTATTGAAACTCGGCGATTCCTACTTACTCAGCGTGCAAAAGAAAAACAAACAGGGTGAAGTCGTCTTCGGGGAGAAGATGAAAGCGAAGACCATGGCGGACATGGACACCGTTGCGAGCCGTTTGACCCGCGCGGTGATTGAGCAAAAGCGCGTGGCTGAAACCGCGGATGTCACCAATATCACCCAAGAAGAAGAAACAATGAACACCCGACGTTATCAGGCGACCCGTCAGTGGATCATCGGTCTTGGCCCCGGATGGACGACGAATTTGAATTCAAAGGGCGGCGGATTCACCTTCACGCTCGGATTTATGTGGGGACTTGATCCCGATTTCGGTTTGAATCTCACTTGGACTTACAACAATGGTCCGAAGGATGATGAGTCGAGCTACTCCGATTTCTCATTGGGTGGCGAGTACTATTTCTCGCGCACGAAAACTTCGCCGTTCGTCGGCGCTCGCGTCGGTTACGGAAGCGCCCGCACCGATGACAATTGTAATGTCTTCGGCATCAACTGCGCGAAGGATACGGCGAGTGGATGGGCGACCAACGTGCAAGCGGGTATGAAGTTCTTCCGAACTTCAACGGTGAATGCGGCGATCGCGGCGAATTATTCCGTGTTGTTCGCGAAGACCAGCATCGGCACTCCGTCGCTCGCGGGAATTAATCTCTTAGTTTATTACTAAATATTCGTGAAGTTTCGAACGCGCCTCTGGTGGCATTTTGTCAGTTTGCTTGTCATGGTTGGAGTTCCGGCCGTGGCGCGCGCGTTGGAAGTTCAGGGCTTTATCACCAAAAATTGCCAAAGGCATTTGGGCGTCGTCATTTATGCCTCCGACAGCACGGTTGAAACCATGGATCTGGATGGGAAGTATCAGGCTATTCCCATTGACGATATCGAAACCGTTTACGTTTTTAATATCATCGAGAATCCGATTGCCCGCTTTAGCGTCGATCAAAACGCGCTTGAGCGTTTAAAGGCGATATATGTCGAGGACAGTCCAGATGCGCGCACTTTGGCGTTTCCCGTCCGGTTTATCGAGGACCTGATTATTTTTTATTCCCTCGAAGGAAAAAGCCACGTTCATCGCTTGGCGGATATTTATAAGCTTCGTCCGGCGCCCGCGAGCGCGCTCGGCGAACACCGGCCGGCGTCCGCGAAAAATCCCGGTTTTGAGTTCGCGGATCAGTCGGGCCATTGCCCGCAGCCGTCCTCGCTAAACGCGAAGGCGATCAAGCCGACGCGCGTCCTTGCGGATAAGATCAGCATCGCCGAATTTTTTGGCGGATTCGCGCAAGGGTATGAGAGTTTAAACAGTTTTCAAGAGAGAACTTATCTTTACGCGAAGCCTTTGGTGTTCGATCCTTACACGCGCCTCGGTTTAACTTTTGGCGGGGAGCGCGAGGAGCCTGGGCTGCCGCTTCCACTTTACTTTCAATGGTCGACCGGAGAGCCTTACCGTTTTCAAAGTTTCAACGTCGTAGGGTTCAAGGCCCAGGAAGTTTTGCCGAATACTGAGCCGATTTTCGCGATTCGTTCGGATGTGAAGTCGCACGCGTTTCACGCCGTTTTTGTGGGCAATGTTGCTGGATTGCCGGCGGGGAATTCGATATTCGTCGGTGGCGGTGACCTGTTTAAAATGAAGCAGGATGTGACGGTTCAACCGAGTTTCAATTATCTCGCGATGATGGGCGCCGACTTCGGGCCGTACTCACTCTCGGCGGGACTTTATTATCCGACGTACGGCGTGCAAGTGCGGGATGAAACGCGCGAAATCTTGGGCAGCACTTCGGCCTATGCGGTTCGCGGGATGTACACCTCGCGCGACTTCCGCGTGCGGGTGATCGGTTCACTGTCGAAATATTCGAGCGGCCAGGCGACGGAAGACGATGTCTCGGGGCGCACCGCGAACAATGAAACGGTCACGGTGAATACTTACTCTTTTGACGCTCACTATTTGCGCGGTGGAGTGGATTACGATTTTTCTAGGAAGCTGCGATTGTCGGTCGACGGAATTTATGTCGGCGGAAATTATAAGGAGACGGCGACATATGCGTCCGCTCCGGGTGTGCCGAAACCTTCGGACATCAAGTTCCGCAAGTTCACCACTCAAGTGCAAGTGCGGCAGAGCTTCGGGAAGTATATCGCTTTGACCGGTGCCGCGAATTTTATTCAGAACAATTACAATTCTAATTTTGTGAGTATCGGTAAGGATCGGGAACAAAGGGAGACGAAGTTTTTTGGCTCGTTGGAATTTATTTTTTAGTCTGACGGTGATTGTGCTCGCGGGCTTGTGGCCGGCTTCGGCTCGCGCGATCAATTTGCACGCGCTCTACACGGCATCCTGCCAGCGCGAAGTTGGGATCATGTTGAACGTGACTCCCCGGCAAGTGTTTTTGTTGAACTTGACGGGCAAGATCGTGCCGGTGGATCGCTTTGAGATAATTTATTTCGCGACATATCCTCTTGATATTGTGCCGATGGATAAAGTTTTAAATCCTTCGGCTGTGCCGTTCACTGAAATCAAGACGTGGCAGCGGGGCGAGATGCGGCAGCTCGTGCGCGGATGGCCCGTCGATTTCAGCAAGGATAAAATATCATTTTTGAGTCTGCGCGGCTCCGAGTTGGTGATTGAGCGTTCAAGTATTTGGAGTGTCGAGTCCGATCCGGCGACTTCGCCAGTGGAATTTTCTTCGCAGTCCAAAGTGAATTACGAGTTCATTCATCCATACGCGTTCGCGAGTTGCCCGGTGAGTGGCAGCGGCGGGGGCCGGTTGGTGAAGGTGCCTCCACAACAGTTGTTATCGGATCCGGTGGCGATCAAGCGCGAGCTCGATCGCTTGATGGAAGGGCATGAGCAGGTGCGCGCGTACGAGAGCGATCAGCAGTTCTATGCGGTTCCGGAGGTTTACACGAATGAGACTTCGCTTGGGCTTTGGATTTCGACGGACAGCCGGTACGGCGCGAGCGGGAATCGTAAGAATAATTTCACTCCGGTTCTTGTAAATGAGTTTAGTTCGGGCCCGTTTGGTTTTCAGAGCCGGTTTTTGACGGGTTCGGCGCCGATGCCTTTTTCGATTCACGAAGAAACGCAGACTCAAACTTACTACCGCATGAAAGCGGATTACTTTCATTTCTCCGGGATGGTGGATCCGAGTTTGTTGCTGGTGGGTAACAAGTATAAGTGGGCGCCTTCGGAGTTGAATGCGTACGACGTGCGCGCGAATGACAGTGCGTTTATGGAATTTGGTTTTGATTATGGATACTGGTCTTTGGAGTTGGGGTTGGGAGGAGCGGCGAATTGGGGCGCTCAATCGGGGGCGCAGTTTAACCGTGGCACCGTTTCTCTGCCGCGTTTCGGATTGCGGTATCAGCGCGCGACTTGGATGTTTCATGTGTTTGGCGGAGCCACGAGCAGTGAAGGGTTTGTCGCGAATATTTTTCGTGCGAATTTGGAATTCAATTATGGGAAAGACCAGCGTTATTTGATGTCGGCATTCACGCGCTCGTTGAAGTTTGAGGGGCGATCGTCGGAGGAAACGGGTTTGGTGCCGATGGATGTGCGGAGTGACGCGCTGACGGCGGCGGTGTATGCGTATTACCGGTTTAAGTCGCGATATTGGTTTGGTGTGAGTGGTTCGGTGGAAAGTTCGAAGGTCGAGGTCGGTGGGGTTTCGCCGCAGTCTAAAAATCACATTTATCCTAAAGGTGCGGCTTACATTTCTCTGCGGTTTTAGTGGGTGGGTGGTCGTTGCGTGATTCCGGAATGACTTCGCGAATTCGCTTTGGGCGCCCAAAGTAAAAAACAAAAATTCGAACTCCGGAGGCCCACCCTAGCAAAATCGCCACACGGCAATGTATAAATAAAATAAGTTGATATTTTCTCGAATGCGCTTTATCTTATTCGCCCTATGAAATTAAAAAATATAAGTGATAGTGAACTGCACGATGGAAATATTGAAACTGCTCGCGAGGAACGTGAGGTGTTGACCCGCATGTTGCATCGCTTGCGTGAGATCGAGCGGCGGCGGTTGTACTCTAAATTTAAGTGTAAATCGCTATTTGATTATGCCGTTATATATTTGAAGTATTCTTCGGATCAGGCGGACCGCCGGATCAAGGCCATGCGGCTGCTGCGTGATATTCCTGAGATTGAAGAGAAGATTAATTCGGGCGCGCTGAACCTTACGAACATGGCGTTTGGCGCAGAAGCTGTTTGTGCTCGAGAAGAAAGATGGTCAGGAGTATTCAGTTGACCAGAGGGCCTAGGTTTTGCTGAAGCTTGAGAATTAGACGACTCGCGCCGCCGAGAAGATTGTATATGAAATTCGGCCTGAGATGAAACCGAAGCGAAACGATTTGAACTTTGAAAATATTGAGGATGAGAGTTTGCGGGAGAAGTTGCTGCAGGTGAAAGGCTTGTTCGCGCACACTCATCCGCATATGAACTTGAGTGAGCTTCTGCACAAGCTTTGTGATGAGAAGATCGCGCAGAAATCAAAAATCACTCGGGCGCCCAAAGTGGAGTCGAAAGCTGCTGTCACCCGCGCGGTTTGAAGCGGGAAGAGAATAAATGTACGAATTGTGGGTCGACCCATGCTTTGGAGGTTGAGCATATCGTGCCGAAGGCGGTGGGTGGGCCGTATACGCTGGAAAATCTCTGCTTGCTTTGCCGGTCTTGCAATCAGCGGAGTGCGATTGAGTATTTCGGGATAGCGAAAACGAGTGGATATTTGCGGTCGCCATCTACAATATACGCGTTCGACAGCTGAGCTAAACCCGCGCAATTTGGCGGGAAGTAACAAATGGTGGCCCTGGCCGGGGCTTTATCTATATATATGGGGTCTGCGGCGGGCACCGGAATTGCTCTAATCGTGCCCAGACTCATGAAATTGCACGTATTTTCGTTCATTCTCGCGACCTGCCTTTCCACGCACGCTTGGGGTTCAAGCATTGCGGCCGGCCATCTTTTGTGCGAAGCCGAAGCCGGTGCCACCGCCGGCCGTGTGATGGTTTCATTTATTTCGCAAGCCCTTGATGAGAATCCAGCGCTCATTGAGTCAGTNNAGTCAGTGAGCCGGCTCGCGAACGGTGAGGAGTGGTTCAATCCTCTGACGGCGGGCGGACGAAATCACAAAAACATTTTCTATCGCAAGGGTGTATCGCGCACGATGAAGCTCGTGCGGGATTATGAAATTTCGAGTGTGCGTCACGCCCTGCGTGAAATGCTTGCCCGCAGATCCGGGCAAGCGGTTGACGTTGCCGTCGCTCGTGAAAAGACTCGCCAGGTTCTCGCCCCTGTGCTCCTCAATCTTTTAGATCCCGGTCGCGTGGGAGCTGTACGTGTTCAACATGCGCAATTGGGGGAGTGGCAGGGGCGACCGGTGATGATGGCGACGTTCGAAGATTTGACGGGAAATGGTCGCATTCAAACGCTGACACCGTGGAAGTTTATCTTTTTCGATCCTTTCAATTCCGATCCGAATGAACGAATGAAGGATATGCCCTTTCAAAAACAGGCGATGGCGGGCAACTCGATGGGAATATTCAAGCGCAACGGAAAAACCTATGCCGCTGTTTTCGATAAGAATTTGGTGCTCGATCTGGAAATGTGGAAACCAACTGACCTAGCAAAAATAGGTCTTGGGAATCTTCGCCTTTGGGATGGGCCCTTCAGGGAAAAGTACAGAGGCGTGTCTGTTCACAATATTGGCGGGAGAGACATCCTGTGGGTGCGCCGAGAAGACAAATCTTATGCCTACGACTTGGGGAGCGAAACGGTTCAGCCCCAATGGGAGATTCCAGACCAGGTCCAAAGCCTCAAGATCAAGAAAATAAGTGGAAGGGATTTTTTGATCGCGCAGTATAAGCTCACAAGCGGAAAAATTTTAGTGCGAGACCTGACAACGGGATCCGTAGATTTTA
>FRDC01000484.1_pt1 | contig 14160 bp, 21 predicted proteins | sample 1106171 | NCBI WGS metagenome assembly FRDC01 (sample SAMEA3930566, study PRJEB13176) | freshwater metagenome | biome: Drinking water system; feature: drinking water; material: water | place: Singapore | collected 2014-12-20
TGCCGCCGACGGCGACGCCGAGCCGCCGCCGGATCGCGGCCAACGCCGTCGCCATGGCCGAGACCGTGCGCCTCGTCGCGCTGGCGGCATGGGCGGAGGCAGCGGCCGCGCGCATCTTCACCGACCGCCGGCAGGCCATCCAGGCCCGCGCCGACGCCGCCGAGATGTTCGCGGCCGAGATGGAGGCGCTGGGCGAGCCCGGCCGCTACCACGCCCGCGTCGAGACCATGGAGATCGCCGGCCGCCTCGCCGAGTACCTGACGCGCCGCATCGCCGACCTGGCGCCGGTGATCGGCGTCGAGACAGGGGCCGTCATGCCGTCGCTGTGGTGGTCGCAGCGCATCTACGGCACCGCGCACCGGGCCGGCGAGCTGACGGCGCGCAACCGAGTGATCCACGCGTCGTTCATGCCGGCCACCTTCGAGGCGCTGGCGCGGTGATGATTTGCGCCGTCAGTTCGGGCGCGGGCCAGTCCCGGCGCGGCTCGAGTGGCCGGCGCCGGTTGCGCAGTGGGCAACCGAAGGCGCCGGATACAGATGCTCAACGTCGAGGTCGTCACCATCGTCGCCGGCGGCGCGCCCTACGACGAGTGGGAGCGCATGACCGTGACCGCGGCGCTGAACGACGCCACGCGCACGTTCACGATCGAGACGACGGAGCGGCCGGGCTCGTTCCGGTTTCCGCCGGGAACGCCGGTGCAGATCCGCGCCAACGGCGACCTGCTGGTCGACGGCTACGTCAACGCCTACGAGGCCTCGGGCGATGCCAAGTCGCACAAGATTTCGATCAAGGGCCGCAGCAAGGGGCAGGACTTCGTCGACAGTTCGGCCGAGCACAAGAAGGGCAACTGGAAGAACAAGACGCCGGAGGACGTGGCCAAGGAGCTGAACAAGTGGCCGATCCAGGTCAAGGCCGAGGTCAAGCTCGACCCGGTCGACTACATCCATCTGAAACAGGGCGAGAGCCCGTTCCAGCTCGTGGAGCGCTACCTGCGGCCCGAGGGCGTCAGCATGATGGGCGAGCCCAACGGCGACATCCTGCTGACCAACGCCGAGGCCGCCAAGGCGACCGGCGTGCTGCTCATGGAAGGCGTCAATATCAAGGACTGGAAAGTGTCGCTGACCGACGGCAGCCGGCACTCGAGCTACACGGTCAAGGGCCAGCGCCGCCGCGGCACGGGCAAGGGCAACCTGCGCGTGCGCCGGACCTCCCGCGATTCCGGCGTCCGCCGGCATCGGCCGAAGATCATGGCCAACGAAACCGACACCGACGACAAGCGGGCCGGCAAGCGCGCCCGGCACGAGAAGGAGCGCCGCGCCGGCAAGAGCGTGCAGGCGACGATCAAGACGCAGGGGTTCCGTGACGACCGCGGGCGCCTGTTCGGGCCGAACCGTCTGGTGTTCGTGTGGTCGCCGGTGCTGATGCACCTGGCGCAGACCATGCTGATCGAGCGGGTCGAGTTCACGCAGGACAACGGCGGCGGCAAGGGTGGCCGCGGCGGTGGAGGCGGCGGCTCGGGCGGCTCCGGTGGGGGTCACGGCGGCGGCGGCAATGGCTCCGGCGGCTCGATCGTGAGCCTGACCCTGGTCGATCCCCGAGCCTACAAGGGCAAGGGCGGCGGCAAGGGCGGGTCCGGCGGCGCCGGATCGGCGCCGGGAGCCCCGGCGACGGGCGAGGAATCGCACCCGGCCTGGACCGACGGCTACGACGGCGACGCGGACATCTGATGGCGCAGGCAAGAACCGGGGAGATGCTACCATGTCACGCGACTACTACGCCGCCGACCAGGACGTCGGCCGCCTGAACATCCGCCGCGTCGAGTCGGTGAAGATCCGCGACGACGACGAGATGCAGTACGCAACCGCGGACGGCTACGACGATGAGCAGTTCGACGAGGCGCACCGGGCGCAGAATTTCGGCCTGACGTCGCACCCGCCGAACGGCAGCCACGGCCTCGTCGTGTCCGGCAACGGCCGGCCGGACCAGGGCGTCGTCGTCGGCATGGAGCACCCGCAGTATCGCCCGCGCAACCTGCCCGAAGGCGCAACCAAGCTCTACGACAAGGACGGCACGTTCGTGTACCTCGACGCCGGCGGCAATCTCTTCGCCGAGACCAGGAAAAAGGCCGAGGTCAAGGCCGGCGAGGAGGCCAAGATCGAGGCCCCGACGATCCGCCTGATCGGCAACATCATCATCACCGGCAACATCACGCAGACCGGCGGCATCTCGTCGACCGGCGTGCACCAGGCGGCGGGGCACACTTGATCTTGGCCCTTCAGCTGCCCACACGGCAGCCGGGCCGGCCATCGACAAGCGGCGAGTGTGGCCGCGCCGGTTGCTGTGTGGGCAACCGAAGGCGCAAGGAAGAATCATGCAGGTCCGCTTTCGCGACACGGAGGGCTGTGAGCCGGAGCCGCAGCTCGCCTGGGACACCGTCTGGGTGCAGCGCCTCGACGCCTCCGGCGGCTACGGCGACTGGCTCATGGCCGGTTCCGGCGACCAGCCGGAGAGCCGCGGCGGGCTCAGGGCCGAGGCGGCACTTCACACGGCGACCATGCTGTGCCTGTTCACCGACCGCCGGCTGCCGGACGACCGCGCCCACCCCGGCAACGACGGCGACCGCCGGGGCTGGTGGGGCAACGCCATCCGACTCGACGGCGAGCCCGAGGTCGAGCTCGGCTCGCTGCTCTGGACCCTGCAGCGGCGGGCGATCACCGACGGCCTCGCCCGCGAGGCCGTCGACATCGCCCGCGAGGCGCTGGAGGTGCTGGCGACGCAGGGCGCCGTGGCGCGGACCGACGTCACGGCCGAGGTCGACCGCCGGCAGGGCGCGCTGCTGATCGTGGTCCGTCACTACAGCCAGGCCGGCGAGCGGGTCTACGAGCAGCGGTTCGGCGTGCTCTGGCAGCAGACGCTGCGGCCGGCACAGATGAACTACGGGGATCGGTCGCTGGCGCTCGCGGTCTCCTGAGCGCGCCTCCGGATGCCCACGCGGCATCCGGCGCGGTCACCACCAGAGTTCCGGGTAACCGGGGGCGAAGGTCGGCCTGAAGGCGCAAGGACACACCATGCCGTTCGAGATTCCGACTCTGACCGAGATCGCCAACCGGGCCGCCGGGGCGTTCCGGTCCAACCTCAAGGGCTCCGACGCCCGGCTCTGGCCGAACAACATCGCCGTCTCGGCCAAGGTGATGGCGGGCGCCGTGTGGGAGTCGTTTTCGTTTCTCGACTTCATCTCGCGGCAGCACCTCGCGCACCTCGCCGAGGGCGTCTGGCTGGAGCGCAAGGCCTTTGACTACGGCATTACCAGATTGCCCTCATCGCGTGCGGCTGGTGCAGTCGTCCTCACAGGATCGGTCGGCACCGCGGTGCCGGCTGGACTTGTGCTGATCAGGGCAGACGGTGTGATCTATGACACGACCACGCCGGCCGTGGTCGATGCCGGAGGCATTTGCGAGGTGCGAGTCCAGGCGCGGGCGCTGGGCCGCGCCAGCAACGCCCGCGCTGGCGTTGCTCTGACTCTGGACTCGCCATTCGCGGGATTGACGTCCGCCGCCGTCGCCGCAAGCGGCATTGGCGGCGGTGCCGAGGTCGAGGGCGACGAGTCCCTGCGTCAGCGGCTGCTGTTCCGGCTGCGCAATCCTCCGCACGGTGGCGCCGCCCACGACTACGTTATTTGGTTGCGCGAGATCCCCGGCATCAGCCGTGTGTTCGTCGACCCGATCACGGCGGCGAACGCCCGCACCACGGTTGGCATCTGGTTCCTGATGGACGACATTTACGCCAACGGCATCCCACTCGCGGCCGACGTCGCCACAGTGCTTGCCTATCTCGAGCCGCGGCGGCCGGCCGGCGCCCGCCTGACCGTGGCTGCGCCGACGCCGGTCGCCGTCAACGTCACCATCGCCGGCCTAGTGCCGGACACCATCGCGGTGCGCAACGCCGTGGTCGCTGAGCTCGACGATCTGTTCCGGACACGCATGCGCGTTTCCACGGTGACAGAGCCGTTCACTCTGCGAGTGTCCAAGGTCTGGGAGGCGATCAGCATCGCCAGCGGCGAGGACGGCCACACGCTGGCGCTGCCGGCCGCCGACGTGGTGCTCACTGCCGGCCAGATCCCGGTGCTCGGCAACGTCGTCTTCAGCTGACCCCTCGTCATACCAACCGGAGCGCGGCGCGATGCTCGCCTGTCCATCCGCCGGCAGCGACCGCTGGCGCTGCCCGACGAAGTGGGAGCTGTGGCGGCAGACCATGGCGCTGCTGCCGCGCGGACGCGCCTTTCAGACGCACGACGCCGACGACAGCTTCGCCGTCGATGCCGGCGGCGAGACCTGGCCGCCAGACTTGCCGACACCCGGCCGCCGCCTCACGGTCCTCGGCCAGTTCTGGGCCGCCTTTGCCGAGGTCGACGAATGGCTGCACCAGCGGGCCTGCGCCCTGATCGAGGAGTTCTACTGCGCCACGACCGCGGAGCAGCGTCGGGAATGGGAGATCGACTACGGCTTCCCCGATCCGTGTGAGCCCTGGACCGACCTCTGCGCCAAAGTGGCGGCACAGGGCGGCGCCACGTGCTCTTACCTCACCGGCATCGCCGCGGCCCGTGGGTGGGCGCTCTCCTGCTCGGACTGCCAGTCAGGGCCGGTCACCGCCGACGTATCCGACCTCGCCGTTGCCGACTGCAGCTCGGCCGGATGCTCGTGCCCGGACGGAGAGATTTACATCGTCGTCAACACCGGGTCGAGCCCGGCCTACGCCGCGCAGCCGTTTCCGGACGGTGCCGACCAGGCCGTCGCCGACGCCTCCGGCATCAACTGCCCGCCGGGCATCGAGCCCCTGGTCTGCCTGATCGAGCGCTGGAAGCCGGCGCACGTGCGCGCGTACTACAACGTGGTCTGATCCATGCCCGCAAGCAGAAACATTATCGGCCCGGATCCGCTCCGGGGCGCCACCAACGCGCGGCCTGCGCGCACCACGCTGGACTATGCGCTGCCGTACTGGTTTCGCCAGTGCCTCAACCCGGCGGATCCGAACAACACCCGTATCACCACGGATTTCCTGAACGAGATCCTGGCCCAGCTCCGCGAGGCGATTCCGACCTCGGGCGTTACCGAGGTCGAGGGCATCGGCGGCGACGAGATGCTGGCCGAGGCCATCGCCCGATACGCCAGCCGCGCCCACTTCGGCGCCGTCGGCGGCACGGCCAACGCGCTGGTCGTCACCCGGTCCGGATCGGTCGTGGCTCCCAAGGCGCTGTTCGACGGCATGCGGGTGCACTGCGTGCCGTCGCTGACCAACACCGCAGCGACTACCGCCGACGTATTCGGTCTGGGCGCCAAGGCGATCCGGAAGTGGAGCGACGCCGCGCTGGCCGGCGGCGAGTTGGTCACCGGCCGCCCGACGATGTGGGAATACCGCGCTACGGCCAACGGCGGCGCCGGCGCCTGGCTGCTGCTGCCGTGGGCCGATGCCTCGATCGTCAAGCCCGACACTGGGATCGTGACCGAGCCCAACGTGAGCGTCTGGGCAACGCCCGGGACATACACCTTCACGGTGCCGGCCTTCGTCACCGCTGGCACGGTTGAGGTCTGGGCTGGCGGCGGCGGCGGCGGCTGCTCCGGCGACGGCTCTGGCGGCGGTGTCGCCGGCAACGCCGGTGCCGGTGGCGGCGGCGGCGGGTTCGCGCGCAAGCTGGTGACCGGACTGGTGCCGGGCGCGACGGTCTCGGTCACAGTCGGGGCCGGTGGGACTGCGGGCACGAGCGCGGCGGGCGGCACCGGCGGCTCGTCGTCGTTCGGCGCCCACTGCTCGGCGACGGGTGGCGCTGGCGGCAGCACGGGCGTGTCTACGACCGCCGCCGGCGGCAATGGCGGAGCCGGCACCGGTGGCGACATCAACATCACAGGGGGCACGGGCGGCACCAGCGGGCACAATACGACGTCGACCGCATCGCAGTCCAACATTTTGCATCTCATGGCACGCGGCGGGCTCGCTCCCGGCGGACTGAGCGTCATCGACTGGTTCGGCACCGGTGCGGCCGGCCGCGGCCGCGGCACAGGCGGCGCCGGTGCCTCGGGAGGGTCAGGCCTGGCCGGAGGCGCCGGAGCGCCAGGCATGGTCGTGTTCCGGTGGTGATTTACAGGGAGGTAGGCCATGCAGAGATTCGCACGCATCGCCGGACACGTCGTTGCCGAGATCATCGAGTTGCCGGACGGCACGGAGCCATCAGCCGCATTCCATTCTACTCTGGTCGGGGCGCTCGTCCCGGCCGCGGACGACGTCGTGGCGGGATGGCGACTGACAGGCGGTGTTCTCGTGCCCCCGCCAGCGCCGGCGCCACCGACAGCCGACCAACTTAGATCTCATGCCGCGGCGCGCCGCTGGCAACGGCTGGAGGAGGGCATTTCCGTCGCCGGCATGCCCGTCCGAACCGACGAGCGCACGCGTACGGAGATCAGCCTCGCCCGGACCGATGCCGCCGACGATCCGGCCTGGTCGACGAGTTGGAAGCTCGGCACGGGTGCGTTCGTCACCATCGGCGCTGCGCAAATCGAGGCCATCGCCGCGGCAGTCTCGGCGCATGTGCGTGACTGCTTCGCCCGCGAGGCGGCAGTCGCAGCAGCCATCGCGGCAGGCACGGTCACGACCTATTCCGAGGTGGAGGCTGCATTCGCATGACCACCACCCGCCGACCCGCGCCGCCGACGCTCGAGCAGCTGCGCGACGAGTACGTCGCGCTTTGGCACTCGATGGAGGTCCGGCCCGAGCGCCGGACGGCCGTCAAGGCTGCTGCCCGCCTGATCCTCGCGTTCCGCGGCCGCTACGAGGTCGTCGCCGATCGCTGCGGCTCCGTGCCGTGGTGGCTGGTCGGCATCATCCACGTCATGGAGTCGGGCGGCCGGTTCGACCGCCACCTGCACAACGGCGATCCGCTGACCGGACCGACCGTGCAAGTGCCGAAGGGCCGTCCTACGCCCGAGGGCGGCCCGTTCGAGTTCGAGGACTCGGCCGCCGACGCGCTCTGCCTGAAACGGCTCGACGAGGTGCGGACCTGGGATTTGCCGCGCGTCGCCTGGGAGCTGGAGCGCTACAACGGCTGGGGCTATCGCCTGTACCATCCGGACGTGCTGTCACCCTATCTCTGGGCCGGCACCACGCACTACACGCGCGGCAAGTACGTGGCCGACGGCAAGTGGTCGGCGACGGCCGTCTCGAGCCAGCCCGGCGCCATGGCGATCCTCCACGAGCTGACGCAGGTGGACGACACCATCGTGGTCGACGTGCCGGCGCCTGACCCGGTGCGCGAGCACGTGCGCACGCCGGAGCCGGTCCGCCTGCCGCCCGCCGGCATGATGCAGTCGACGACCGGCAACACTGCCGTCGCCGTCGGCGCCGGGGCCGGCGTGCCGCAGGTCGGCATGGCCGTCACCGATGCCGCGGCCCGAGCGACGACGTGGCGCGAGTTCGCGCTGGCGCTGGGGTCCTCGCCGCTGTTCTGGACCGGCCTCACCACCATCGTCGGCACGCTCTACATCTGGCTGGAGCGCCGCCGGCACATGCTCGAGAGCGGGGTCTGAGCCATGCTCGCCGCCATCGCCGGGGCCGTCGCCGCAGCCGACGTCGCCGGCCGCTTCCTGAACCGCAACACGGTGCTGGCGCTGGGCGCCGGCGCCATCGCCGTGGCCGTGCTGGCGGGCGGGCTCGCAGGCCTCGTCTGGCTGCGCGCCGACGCTGCCCGTGACGCCACGGCAGCCGTCACGGCCGCCGCCGAGGTGCGCCGGCTCGAGGCCGAGGCGGCGACGCTGCGCGCGGCCATCGCGCGGAGCGAGCGCATCCTGACCGCCCGCACCCTCTCCATCGAGACGCAGGAGCACGAGATTGCCGAGCTGCAGAGACAGANNAGACAGATCAATGCCGCCCGGGCTGCAAGCCGCGTCGATCGTAGCAGCCCTGTGGTGCCTGCTGACGATCCCTGGCTGCGCCACGGCGCCGCCGCCCGCACCCCCGCCGGCAGTGTCCCCGGCGGTAGCCGGTGAGGCCGCGCGCATCGCCTGCCCCGACGTGGCCCCGGCCGACCGGCGCGAGCGCACGCTCGCCGTGCCGCGGCCGCGGCCGGACGTGACCGGTCCCGACGGCCGGCCCCACGTCAGCCTCGGCGCGATGCAGGACGCCATCGACCAGCGCGACGTGGTGATCGCCCGCAAGAACGGCGTGCTCGTCCGTCTTGTCGATCAGCTCGACGCCTGCCGCGGCGCACCGTCCGGACCGACGGCCGCGCCAGCGACCACCCCCGCGCCATCCGGCAGCGATCGACCCGGGCCCGGAGAACCGGACCCGCCTTCCGGCCGGCGCATGCTGACGCTGCTCGTGACGGGAGCCCGGCATTGACGATCACGACGACATCATCGCGCACGCCCGTCGTGGCCGCGCCATCGTCCAGCCTCCGCGCCGGACTGCAGCATGGGGACGACGATGACGCCACCGCCGAACGGCTACGCGCTCGAGGCGCACGCGATGCTGATGCTCGGCCGGGTGCTGGAGGCCAAGGAGAACGTCATCGTGCGTCTGGATCGGATCGACCGCCGGCTGGAGCATGGCGATGGCCGCATGCAGGAGATGTCGACGCAGCTCGGCGACCTGTCGACGCGCATCACATCGATCGAGGGCAAGGTGGAGGCGGCGTCCGAGCGACGCGAGCCCCCGGAGGACCAGGTCGGCCGTATCGAGAAGCTGAGCAAGGCGTGGCTGGCGGTCATCGTGCCGCTGCTCGTCGCCTGGGCGACGGGCTCGATCGAGGCGGGTCTGAAAATGGCGGGGCTGTTCAAATGATGACACGACAGGGGCCGACCCCCTCGCGCCAGACGACGGATTTAGCGCCGCCGCTCGCCGAGCGTCTGTGCGATGCCGTCGACCGCGCCATCGCTCGCCACCGGGCGCTGGGCCGGCTGCTGCGCCGCGAGACCCGCCACGACCGCCGCCTCGCCTGGGCGCTGCTGGCGAGCGGCGTCTACGGGTGCGGCTGGCTCGGCTGGCAGATCGTCATGCGGCTGTGACCGAGACCCGGCGGGCATCTATCCCTCCGGTTCCGCGCGTGTGCCGAGCCTCCCCACGCCGCGCGGACGACTCCCGCCCTGCCGTGCCGACCCCCGGCGCGCGGCAGGGCGGGATTTTTTGCGTTTCGGATGGCGTGTCGACGAGGCGGAGTGCGGCGTTCCTCTACAGGTCGGATGTGCGGGCATTTTTTGGACCTCAATGAGCTACCCCGCAGCCCTCACCAAAGCCGGGCGCGACCCGACCGCGCCTATCGCTACTCGTGGGATTTCACCTCTCCACGACCGAGGGCCTTGCGCGCATTCGCGAGCACCACGTCGAGCTTGTAGATGCGCCCGCACGTCGTCTCGATGCGGGCTCCGAGCTGCGGTGGGTGCGGCTTGTGGGGCTTGTCCGGTGGACCATTCCAGCCGGCGACCAGCTCGGGCACCCCGGATAGAGCCGGCGCATCCACGAGATCGGTCAGCGCCTCCCGCAAGCGCTCGATCTCTCGAGCCGCCTCGCTCGCCAGCCGGCACCGGCACCCCGCATGCTCCGGGGTAAACGGTTCCCGGTCGCATGGCGTGTCGGTCAGGCGCTCGACGATATCGGTCACGGCGGGCTCCTTCGGCTGCGTTAACGACGGCTGGCGGAGTCGCCTTGCGTCGGTGTGCAAAATGCACGATACGCTCGTTGACAACCAGATGAGGCATCAGTAGAGGTTTGTCAACATGACGCGACTGCCAAGAGTGCAGAATATCGCGGCTGGCAGTGGACAACGCGGTGGCGACGGCGAGGAGGACGGAGAGTTGATCGGTTACGCCCGCGTCTCCACCGCAGAGCAGTCGCTTGACCTTCAGGTCGACGCGCTTCTGCGCGCGGGCGTCGACGATGTGCGGCTTCACCGCGAGAAGGTATCCGGGGTCTCGTCGAAGCGGCCGGGTCGCGACGCAATGCTGCGCGATGCCAGGCCCGGCGACACCATCGTCGTGTGGAAGCTCGATCGGCTCGGCCGCAGCATGTACGAGCTGATCAACATCTGGGACGATCTCGCGAAGCGCGGCATCCGCTTCCGCAGCCTAACCGAGGGCATCGACACCAAGACGAGCGGCGGGCGCATGCTCATGCACATCCTCGCGGCGCTTGCCCAATTCGAGCGCGACCAGATCGCGGAGCGCACGGCCGCCGGCATCAAGGCCAAGATCGCACGCGGCCACAAGTGGGGGCCGGAGCGCGAGATCACGGAAGACCAAGTGCGGCGCGGCCGAGAGTTGCGCGCCCAGGGCGTGAGCCGGCCGAAGATCGCCGCAGAGCTCGGCATCAGCGAATGGTCGGTGCACCACTACATCATCAGCAAGACGCCGCGGGCGCCGGTGAGGTCCCAGCCGCCGGAGTCGAAGAAACCCAAGAAGCGATAGGAGGCGGGGATGAACCATTTCGCAATCGCAGTGCGGCGCGACACGCTGGTGCCGGTGCACTACCTGCTCGCCGAGTGCGGCGTGCGGTATTGGGAAGACGCGAAGGTCAATGGGGAAGTCGACGACGACGGGTCGCGTATTCCGTGCCGCGATCCGGCGCCAAACGACAGCCTTGGCGGCGGCACGTGGCGGCCGTTGATCGAGTTGGCGACGGGGAAGATCATCGGGTGGCCCGCCGGCACCACGGCTGACATCCACTACAAGGTCTGCGACGACGGGCGGTACAGCCTGCTGTCCCAAGACGCGAAGACCGTCGTGAAGAAGATCGACGGCTACGTTCCGAAGATGATGAGCCCCGGCGGCGCCGGGTACGGTGATTACGTCATCATGAAAGTCGGGGCTGACGGCACGATCGACGGGTGGAGCGTTTCTCTTGCCGAGTTCTGCGATCACACCTGACGGAGCAGGAGGCGGGCGACGATGTCCGAGTGCGACAGCTGCGACGGTACTGGAAGCGTTATCGCGCATTTCTCGGAAACGAGTGGCGCTCACAGCATGACACCCTGTCCGCTCTGCAACCGCGGTGCGCAGCCTCGTGCGTCAATGACGTTCACCGGTTTCAGCGCGCGCAACGCAGCCCGCTGCCGCGACGGCTTCAGGCATAACCCCGAGGACTGGTCCGCGTCCGACTGGATGGTTGCGACCATGGGCGAGCTGGGCGAGGCGGCGAATGTCCTCAAGAAGCTCAACCGCGAACGCGACGGCATCAAAGGCAATACTGCGAGTGCGACGGTTCTCCGCGCTCAGTTGCGGCGCGAGATCGCCGACACGTTCATCTATCTCGATCTCATGTCGCAGGCGCTCGGCTTCGACCTCGAAAGCGCCGTGCGCGAGACCTTCGACGCGAAGTCGCGCGAGATCGGCTACCCGCACCTGATCGACCCTGTAGCTTGAGGAGCGAGGCGACGATGCCGGTCTATGTCGACGACATGTACCTCTACCCCATGGGTCGCTTCGGCCGCATGAAGATGTCGCACATGGTAGCCGACACGATCGAGGAGCTGCACGCGATGGCCGACAAGATCGGCGTCGCGCGGAAGTGGGTGCAGAAAGAACACCTCGGCAAGGGGTGGGTGCACTACGACATCGCGATGGAGAAGCGCACCAAGGCAATCGAGCACGGCGCCATTCCGATCACGATGAAAGAGCTGGCTCACATGACGTACGCGTGGAAGCAACTGCGCCGGCATCTACGGGAAGCGGAAATGGCGCAGAGCGTCGTCGCAGCCCGCTTCCTTGGAAACGACCAGACGAACTAGGAGGCATTCGCGGTGCGGACATTCGGAGAAGTCGACGCAGTCGTTGCTGATGTGCGCGCAGAGCGCAACAGGCAGATCAGCGGCGAGGGCTGGGGGCCTGAGCACGACGACCGGCACGACAAGGGCGAGATGGCGATGGCCGCCGCTTGCTACGCGGCACCAGAGCGCGTGTTCGTGGCGCACGAGATTGTCGGCCGAGGATACGAGCCGATGATCAGCTACACCGACGCGTGGCCGTGGGAGGATCGCTGGTGGAAGCCGAAGGATCGGCGCCGCGACCTCGTCCGGGCTGCGGCTCTCATCATCGCGGAGATCGAGAGGCTAGACCGCGCCGCCCGGAAGGCGGCACCTGTAGAGGAATGAGCGTGGCCATGCTTGTCGCACTCATCAACGGCGCCGAGGCCGATCTTGCCTATGATGCGTGGGGCTGCAACTGCGGTCCCGGCGCGATTGCGGCCATCATGAACATGCGGCTCGACAAGGTCCGACCGTTGCTTGGCGACTTCGAGCGCAAGCGCTACACGAACCCGACGCTGATGTGGGAGATCCTTGACCGCTGTGGTCGCCCGTGGCGGAAGGTCGGCAAGCGGTGGCCGACGTTCGGCCTTGCTCGCATCCAGTGGGAAGGCCCGTGGACCGCTCCCGGCGTCAACCCCAAGGCCGCCTATCGTCACACGCATTGGGTTGCAAGCTGGATACATCCCGAGCGCGGTCACGGCATCTTCGACATCAACATGACCGGCAATGGTTCGGGCTGGGGCAGCTTCGCCGATTGGGAGCGCGACATTGTTCCCGCCATCGCGGCCAGCATCCCGCGCGCCAGCGGTAAGTGGCATATCACGCATGGCGTTGAGGTTGATCCGTATCGTCCCGGCGATAGCGATCCGTTGTGACTAGAGGCCGATGACACAGGAGGGGCCGGCATGCGCACCATGTGGATAGGCCGCGTGTTTCTCGCGCTCAGCTCGGGGAACGACTGGTGGGTCGGCGCTCGTGTGCGTCGAGGGCGGCAAGGCAAGGTTCTGGCGGTAGGCGTCGCGCACTGGTGCGTCGGCGTGGGGTGGATGTCGAGATAGGAGCGAGGCTCACGTCCCCTTGCGCTGCTCACGCGCCGGCAACGGGCCGGGCACCAGGTCGTCGCGGCTGTCGCGGCTGCACCAGCCCTTCTTTCGGCTGCCGTTATAGGGACGGGCATACTCCTCGGCGATCAGCACCTCGCGCACGTTGACCCCGTCGAGCAGCAAATCGCCGAGCGGCCGGCGCCATCGGTCGCGCTCCGTGCCGCCCTGTACCCGGATCTCGCGCGCAGCGGCCAGCATCGCCTCCAGCCGTCGCTTGGCCAGTAGCCCAACCCGGCGCTCGCCTTCGCAAGATGCCCGCTCGATCTCCGGCGTATCGAAGCCGCGCAGGCGCCATTCCCGCCCGTCGACCGTCACCGAGTCACCGTCGACGACCGCGATCGGCGCTGTCGTCCCATCGGGCATCGTCACCATCCGCTGGGCGGACCCTGCCGCGCCCATTCCCGGTCCGGTCGCGCTGGCTGCCATCAGGTCGGACTGTGCCGGCGCCTGAGCCCGTGCCGGCCCCGCCGCGCCGTGGCTCGCCGCGAGCACCAGCCCGGCCACCATCCCCGACAATGCCGTGTGCCAGTTTCGTGTCACGCCACCCCTCCTGTACACGACGCGTTCCTGTGCGATACGTGCATGGTAACATGCCGCGAACGTGCGCCAACACCAACGATTCCAGATTGTTTTACAGCTGGTTCCATGGTGGGCGCGACAGGGATTGAACCTGTGACCCCACCCGTGTGAAGATCGTGATCGCATCAGGATTTCCGCTGCAGTTTCAGGATCGTCGCCCCGGCGCCGGGCAGGAGCTGTGTCAATTTCGTGCCGGCGTCGCGCAGCGCGGCGTCGGCACGGCTCTGTTCCAGGTGGCCGTAGTGGCGCGCCACGATGCGGCTGTCCTTCCAGCCGATCGCCCGCTGCGTCTCGAACAGGGTGGCGCCGTCGTTCAGCATGCGCTGGGCGCAGGCGTGGCGGCCGACCTGGTGCGTGCCGTAGTGGTCGATCCCGGCGAGCGCCGCCGCCCGCTCCAGCGCCTGATAGGCCGTGTAGCGGCTGGCATAGCCGAGGAGGCGCGCGTCCGGCCCGGCGTCCGGCAGCCGCCGCAGCGCGGCGACCAGCTCCGGCGGCAGCCGCAACAGGCGCGGGTCGCCGTTCTTGGTATGCCGCACCAGCGCCGTGCCGCGGGCCAGATCGGTGTCGCGCCGGGTGATCGAGACCGCCTCCGACACGCGGCAGCCGGTCAGCGTCAGCGTCAGCACCAGGGCGGTGAGGCGCGCCCGTGCCCCCTGCCAGCGGGCCTCGCCGCGGCTGCCGGCCGGCCATGCCGTG
>FRDC01004105.1_pt2 | contig 14158 bp, 13 predicted proteins | sample 1106171 | NCBI WGS metagenome assembly FRDC01 (sample SAMEA3930566, study PRJEB13176) | freshwater metagenome | biome: Drinking water system; feature: drinking water; material: water | place: Singapore | collected 2014-12-20
GCTTTTGAGATGCTGGCCGCCGCCATCCCCTCCGCCGCGCGCATCGCGAGACGCATGCAGCACAACAACGCCGTCGGGCTTTCCGCCATGGATGGCTGGAATCTCTTCCCCATGCTTAACAATTATCTTTTTGCCACGGATGCCGCGTCACGGAATGCCGCCCTTGCGATACCGCCAACCCCGGCCCCGGGTGGACCGGAAGAAACCCATTGGCACGATGCAGGATGGCTGATCCGGCGTACAAGCCGCTATCAAGCCATCTTCAGCCTTTCCAAAGGCGGCGTCATTCAGGTCTGGCAAGACGGGAAACTTCTGTTTTCAGATTGCGGTTACTGGATCAAAAACGGCAAAGGCCAGGCCGCCAGCAGCCAATCCCTGCAGCGCATGCCGGCGTGGCATCACAAGGACAACAGTTACACCCTTGAGACCCCTTTTGTGCAGGTCAACCAGCGGGTCATGAACCCGTTTCTTTTTCTGGGCTTTCGCGGCTTTAGCATCACTCTTGGCCAATGGCCGACAGCGGCCGTTTGGCTAAAAAATCTTTTGGTCGATGTCCTGGTCAAACGGCGGAAATCCGTCCCGATTATCTTAACGCGTAAGGTTATATTTAGGCCGGATGGTATTGATATTGAAGATAAGATTATTCCCACCAGCCCCATAGATATCAAAGAGTTTGGATACGGTTCACGTTTCTCCACCATCCATATGGGCTCCTCCCGCTATTTCCAGATAAATGAACTTTTACTTGAAAAAAATGCCGTAAAGGACGATAGTGCCGCCGAACAGCTGTCCAAGGGACAGCCCGTGACGGTGAAAAGAACATGGCAAGCCAAAACGTAAATATCTCGGTCGTATGCCCGTTTTATAATGAAGCGCTCATTCTTGAGGCGTCGGTCGAGCTTATGCTCAAGAACCTGAGCCGCCTGAAGGAACCCTGGGAGCTGATTATTGTTAACGACGGATCAACCGATGACTCCCCTGCCATTGCCCAGAAACTGGCGGACAAATACCCCGGCCAGCTGAAGGTGCTGGGCTACAGGTTCAACCGCGGGCGCGGCTACGCCCTGCGGACCGGCGCCCTTGCCGCTCGCGGCGAAATTCTTGTCACAACGGAAATTGACAGCTCGTGGGGCGATGACATTGTCGAGCGCCTGGTTGCCGCGATGCGCGAAAGTCCGGTTCTGGACATGGTGATCGCCTCGCCCAATCTCGACGGCGGCGGCTACCAGAACGTACCCGATCAGCGCGTGCTGTTAAGCCGCCTGGGCAACAAGCTGCTAAGGCTGGCCCTGTCCACCGAAATCACGATGTACACGGGCATGACCCGCGCCTACAAGCGCGATAAGTACATCGTGCTGCCGCTGGATGAGGATGAAAAGGAAATGCATCTGGAGGTCGCGCGCAAGGCCATGGCTTTCGGTTATGTGATCGGCGAGATCCCTGCCATCCTGACATGGAAACATAACAAGCTTGCCAATCCCAAACAAAAAGGCGTCTGGAAATCCTCGGCCAAGATTGCCAAGCTGGTACGCACGCATCTCTGGTTCAGCCTGCTGGCCGCCCCCTTCCGCTATCTGATCGCGGCAGGCGCGGGCCTGCTTGTCATCAGCTCGATCTTCGTGCTCATGGCTTTCGTCAACCTGTTTACGCGCGAGCCGTCTATTTTCTATCTTTTGACCGGGCTTACAATGTCGGTCTTGAGCTTCCTGATGTTCGGGCTTGCCGTCTTGTCACGCCAGACAATCGAGGCCATCCATGAAAGCTGGCGCCTGCGACGCGACCTGAAGATGCGCGACATCCAGAAGCAGGAAAGCATACATGACAAGCTTGCCGCTTGATTCATTGCGCCGCGCCGATTTTCTAAGGCCCCAGCATCAGATCATGAATATCGCGCGCATCCTGCTGGCACATGGTTTGCTGCTTGGCATTTTTACCTTTTTATCCTTTTTACCCTTCTGGCTTGCCCTGGTCCCGGCCCTGGCGGCCGCCTGGGTCCATCAGCGCCTTGCGTCCGAGATGGTCCACGAGGCCTCGCATTTCAACATACTGGCGGATAAGACCTGGAATGATCGCGTGGGAAACTGGCTGCTGTCGTACCTGCACGGCTATAGCATCGAAACATATCGCAAAATGCATATGCATCACCATGCCTCGGCCGCTTTTTTTACCCCGGAAGATCCCGACACCAACAAATTGGGCATCCGCAGCAAAAAAAGCCTGGCGACTGCCCTTCTTCAGGATATTACCGGTCTTGGTGCGATTCAGGGTTATCTGCACATCATGTTTGCACGGGATTCGACCGCCGTTGCAAAGCGCGGCCTGAAAGACGCCATCGCGTATTTCCTGCCGGTCTTTCTTGTGCAGTCTGCCCTGCTGACCGCCGGTTTGATCACCGGCATGTGGATGTTCTATTTCCTTTATCTTGCCTGCCTGATAACCCTATACCCGCTTTTAAACCGCATCCGCATCTATGGGCAGCATCTTGCCGTTTTACCCGACAACCGCGTGACAGCGGACCATACGACCGCCTCGCGGACCATTGATGCCGGACTTCTGGACCGGCTTTTCTTTACATCCGACCTGATGATGTATCACAATGAACATCACGAAAAACCGCACCTGCCCTACCGCGCCCTGAAAGCAATCTCAAAGCCTTCCGACGACCCGAACAAATACATGGATTCCAGATGGCCACTTCTATTCAGATTTTACCGCTCGCTCCCGGCAGCATGAAAGACGGCTGCCCCGCATGCCTTTCGCTTCGCCACGGCACATTCACGGACCGTCCCGAGGATAATGAATACTTCACGGCCCGCAAATCCGCCTCCCGTATTTTGGAATGCGGCGAGTGCAGCGCCCTCTACCAGTCGCCTTTTCCCGATACGGCTGAGACAAATTCATTCTACGGGCCAGACTACCAAAATTATGCCGCGAGCAAGGTCCCTTTCCTGTCTGATCTCCTTCACAAGCAAACACGGGCCGTCGCTGAACGCTTTGCCGCGCGCTTTGGGAAAAATGCCTGCGTTCTGGACTTTGGCTGCGGCAGCGGCCTGTTCCTGCAAGGATTGCTGCACACGGGGCTTGAGAAGCTTTACGGCTATGACGTCGCCTTGCGGCTGGATGAAAGCTTCAGCCGCAAAATCGGCATATTCAACGATCTGAGCGCGCTTGAAAAAAGCGGCGTTCGTTTTGATGTCATCCGCATGAACCATGTCATCGAACACCTGTCCGATCTTGACGGCACCATGGCGCTGCTGGCCCGGCTTTTGAAAACCGATGGCGTGATTGTCGGCCAGACGCCCAATGCCGCGCATTACACGCGCCGCCTGTTCGGGCGCTTTTGGGGGCCGCTGCATTATCCCTATCACACAGTGCTGTTTACAAAACAATCGCTGCAGGCGGCAGCGCCCCGCTGGGGATTGCGGCTGGACAATATCTCCCCCTGCCTGATGCCGACCGGCTGGGCGATGAGCCTTGAAAACATGTTCAAGAAAGTTACAAAATCGCAGCGGCGCGGACGCAGCCCGCTTTACACTCTTTTCATCATGGACGGTCTGCCTTTTGCGCTGCTTGACCTGCTGCGCGGCGACACGGCCATTTTTGACTTCGAGCTCAGACCGTCAGCGAGCACGCATAAACAAGATTGATGTCCAGCACCGGCACGCGGCAGGGATACCAGCATTCCCTGCGTTCATTGAAATAATGCCGGATCAGTGAAATCAGGTTATACGCCGGGTTGATGTGTTCACGCGCAATGATATAGTCCAGATCCAGACCGTGCCGTGCAAAGCTTTTGCGCGTCGTCAGCCAGCGTCCCAGGCGCCAGGCAACGCCGCCGTCGGCCGGAATGGCGATGGACACATTGCCGCCGGGTTTTACAACGCGGCGCCATTCTTTCAAGACCAGATGCGGGTTGGGCAAGTGCTCAAGATTGTAAAATGACACCAAGCGGTCAAAGCTGGCATCCGGGTACGGCAGGCGCGTGGCATCGGCCACTTCAAATTGAACCCCTGGCCTGCCTTTGTTCAGCTTTTCCGCCTGGGCCAGCAGCGCCCCATTGATATCCGTCATCAGGTAGCGGTCAAAGCGATGACGCACGTACGCAAGATGCTGGCCCGTTCCGGCGCCGACCTCAAGCACGGAAGAAAAATGATCCTTTTCGTTGAAAAAACGCTCGACCAGCCAATGGCCGCTGCGATTGATCGCCGCCACCAGCGGGTTGCTGTTGTAATAAATCTGATCATAAATTTCCGGCGCCTTGCGTTGCCAGTCCAGCCACATGCTGTCTTCAGCTTTGCCCGTCATAACCACCCTGCTTCACGATCCATGTATATACGGAACCATAGCTCCAGAGATAATAAGGAAAAAATCTGCTTTGCATAGAGAAAATCGCCCGACCTGCCCTTTTCCATGATCGCTGCCACGGCTTCCGGCTTGAAAAGACCGCGCTTTTTGATACTCCCGGGCGAAAGGCACATTCTGACCATGTCCTGCAAAGGCGATTCAAAAAGGTATTTTTCAAGAGGAACATAGAAAGCTTTCTTGGGCCTTTTTGCAATGCCTCCCGGCAAGACGCCATCGACATAGTTGCGCAGCAAAACCTTGTTTCTGCCGCCGGAACGCTTGAGGTGATCGGGCGTCCCTAAAAGAAACTCCACCAGCTTGTGGTCCATGAAAGGCTCGCGCCCCTCAAGCGAGTTGACCATCGTCATTTTATCCATTTTGGTCAGGATGTCGTCCGGCAGCCAGTGATCTTTTTGCAGGGACAGCATCCGGCTCATAAAGGTCGGTCCATGGGTGGAAAAGCGGTCAAGATCATGCCTTTTCATGACGGGAGCGTATAAATCTTTCTTATCCTTCCCGTCAAAAAGGGAAATCAGAAACAGATAAAGACCCGGCACGTCGCTTTTTTGCAACAGGCGCAGGAAATCAACCAGCCGCTCCTTGCTGCGCGCGCCCATCTTTCCGGGATAATCGAACACCAAATCCAGAAGCGCCGCCGGCGTCATGCGCACCGCCTCCGCAAGCAGGGGAGCGGCCCCTTTGGGTATCCGGTTAGCACGAAGCAAGGTCTTGTGCATGAAATAGCCGCAAAGCATTTCATCGGCGCCTTCACCGGAAAGCGCGACCGTTACGTGCTGCCGCGCCAGCTTTGAAAGAAGATGCATGGGTACGATGATGGGATCGCCCACGGGCTCGTCCAGCGCATGCACAAGCTTCGGCAAAATCGCCATATCGTCGCGCCGGCATATGACCTCGTGATGATTGCAACCAAGCCGATTTGCCACCTGGCGCGCATCATCCAGCTCGTCCCCTTTCCAGTCAAAACCGACCGAAAAAGTTTCGACGGGCCTTGCGCTGTTTTTGGCCATCGCCGCGACAATCGCCGTCGAATCCACCCCCCCGGATAGAAAGGCCCCGAGCGGGACCTCGCTGATCATCCGCAGCCGGACAGATTCCTCGAACAGCGCATTAAATTTTTTCTGATAGTCCGCGTCGGTGAGCCTTTCGCCATTTTGCCAGTCTTCCCAACGCCAATACTCCTTCATCTCGACCTTGCCGTTGTCCCAAATCATCCAGTGCGCGGCTGGCAGTTTCCTGATCCCCGCGAACATGCTTTCAGGCCCAGGGCTGTAGCGCAATGTCAGATAGGCATCGATCCCGGCCAGGTCGGGCTCGCGCCGGACTTCAGGATGCTCGAGCAACGCCTTAATTTCAGACGCAAAGGCCATACCGCCCGGGACATCGCAGTAATAAAACGGCTTTACGCCCATTCGGTCGCGCGCGATGAAAACAATATTCTTCTTCAAGTCATGGATGGCAAAAGCGAACATGCCCCGCAGATGGTGAACGCATTCGACACCACGTTCCTCATAAAGGGCCAGAATGACCTCTGTGTCACTCTTCGTAAAAAAACGCCGTCCCTGTTTCTCCAGCCGGGCGCGTTCTTCCTGATAGTTGTAAATTTCTCCGTTGAAGACGATGACCGCGGTCTTGTCCGCGTTATAAATGGGCTGATGACCGCCGCCGACATCGATAATGCTCAGCCGCCGCATGCCCATATGGACGCGGCCATGGCGGTAAAAACCCTCGCCGTCCGGCCCGCGATGCGCAAGGGCCCGGACCATGCGGGTCAGCACCGCATCTTCCAACCCCTGCCCCACATAGCCGGCAATCCCGCACATTCGGCTTTACGTCCCTTCAATCAGGCGATAGACAAGCACACCCCGCGGCGCCTTGTACGTCTCATCCTTGCGCAACTGCAGGATAACAACGTTGTCAAGCAGCTTGCTTTCCACGGACTCGTAAAGCACGCGCCCCATATCCAGATCCAGCGCGCTTCCTGCAGGCGCAATGATAAGGTAACGTCCTTCATGAGACGTGTGGCCGGAGCCGTCTTTCTCCGTGCTCAAAACCTCGGCATTCCATTTGGTCTTGCGTCCGTCTTTTTCAAAGACCGTTACGTAGAGATGGTCCGAGGGTGCTCCCGAAACATAAAAATGAAAACCCGCCCCCCGCTCGTCCGGCAAAACCGCGATGACGCCCGCCAGCGCCGCCTGCCCCCTAAACTCCGTCCATTCGGCAAGCCAGCTTCTCTTGCCCTCGCGATAACGATCCCACATCTCGGCAAACCGCTTGACGTAGGCATTGAAGGTTTCCGGCAGCGTGACAATAGCCGAAATCTTCCTCGCCCGGTCTTCCCTGAAAAGGTCAAGGTAGGAGCGCCCATCCTTCCCGCAGGCCCGCCATGTTGCGCTATCGCAATAGGCATGCCCTTCTTTTTCTTCAAGCGCAAGCCGATCGGACATTTCCCCCAGGGCTTCAAACTGGCGATCAAGCGAAACCACTTTGACACTGGATACGGTGAGCGCGAGATAGGCTGAATAGCTCACGAAGAAAACAACGCCAAGCGCAGCCAGCCACGAAAAACAGGCCACAAGCCAGGCCGGCTTCTCGTCACGGCTGGCCAGCAGCAGCAGGGCCGCGGCCGGCACGCAAAACGCGCTGTACAGATAATAAACCTGATTGGGTATATAGAAAAATTGAAAAATCATGAAGGCAATCGCCAGCATGACCATGACCGCACGCGGCAGGTTTTCAGTCTGAAGCCGCGCGCGCCAGACAGAGCGGACAGACGCAAGAATGCTGACGATCAAGGCCCAGAAAATGCCCTGATATATGAAGCCAAGCGGGAAAAAAGTGATCCCGCCGTATTTCGACGCCGACGCGCCATAGCCATACATGTGAAGCTGCACAAGATTGGCCAGAAACCGGGCTCCGGTAGTTTCTGCATCCAGGGGGATATTGTAACGCCGCAGGAAATAAGAAATCATCTGCCCGTCGCGCACATCATAAAATTCCCGCAATGACTGCGTGTAGGACAAAAATTCCGGCCAGCGCTGCGTCACCTGGATCAGTGCAACCATGAGCGGGAAAGCTCCCCCTACGCTCCAGACAAAGGCCCTTTGCAAAAAGTGAAGCCCATCCTTTTCACGCCACGCCTTGTGGAAAAAGACCTGCGACGCTCCCAGGACCAAGGGGAAAACGCAACCCCAAGGGTGCGACGCCGCCGCCCATCCCGCCGTCACGCCCGATAAGAACCAGACCAGCGCCGTTCTAAAATCTTTTCCTTTTTCCGCCCACAGCAAAACCGAAAGGACGGAAAAAACGCCCATGAACAGGATCTCCTGCTCGAACCGGACAGTTCTGGCCGCCGTCACCAGCGCCGGATGCAGCCCCATGACAAGAACGGCCAGCAAGCCCCACGCCCATTTCCGGCCGGAAGCACGCCAGACAAGCAGGGCAAACAGCATAACCAGAGAATAAATGAAGAATGCCGAGACGATGCGATCCCCCATAGCCGAAAACCCGGCCACGGCATGAACCAAAACCCGGAACATGAACGCCATAAGCGGCGGATAAAACCGCATCTCGCCACTGTTATAGCTTTCGGTAAAATTAACCGTGTAACGGAAATCATGAAATTCAGCGAAGCGCCACGGAATGCTGATCAGACTAAATTCATCGCCGTGATACCCCGGATGAAGCCCAATCCTGAACAGGTAAAGCCCCAGCACGGCCAAGGCCGCCAGAGCCAGAGCGACAGGCCGTGTGCTGGCCGCCTGAAGCCTGGCCATCTGCGGATGCTTCCACACCCTCTCCATCCAGAAATAAATAATGTTATTTAAAAACTTCATTATATTTTTATCCCGCCATGCGCAATTCAGGCTGGCCTTGCTCCCACTCTGCCGGTAAAGGCGTAACGCGGATCAGTGACAATTGATTACGGTGCTTGCGGACAATTTCGAATTTGCAACCGTGAAACCGGAAAACCTGCCCGGCATTTGGAATGCGCTGAGCCTCAAACAGGATCAGGCCCGCCAGCGTCGCGTAACCCTCATCGTGTGGCAGGCTCCAACCCAGATCGCGGTTAAGATCGCGGATCGTCACCTTGCCGTCGATCAGATAGCTGCCGTCGGGCTGCGGCTTGACGCCGGAAACGCCGATGTCTTTCTCATCGCCGATTTCGCCCACGATTTCCTCAAGAATATCCTCCAGCGTCACCACGCCCTGAAGCGCACCGTATTCATCGACCATGATGGCCAGGTGCTCGCGCCGGTCGCGGAACTGCTGCAACTGGTCGAACAGTGTCGTTGATTCCGGGATAAACCAAGGTTCGAGCATCGCCGGATGCACGTCAAGACGGGTTATATCGCCGCCGCAGTTCTTGAGTTCGCGCAACAGAAGCTTTGTGTGCAGGATGCCGACGATGTTCTCCGGCTTGCCCTTCCAGATCGGAAGGCGCGTATAGGGGCTTTTGAGAACCTCATCGACCAGCTCGCCCGGCGGCAAGTCGCCATTGATCGTCATGACATTGCGGCGATGGACCATGACCTCGGCCACCGTCACATTCGACAGATCAAGAATGGATTTCAGCATATTGCGTTCCTGCTTGCCATCCACTTCCTCATCGCCCTCGTAAAGCTCGATCGTGCCGCGCAATTCCTCGATACGCGGCGCCATGGACACCTGCGATACATCCTCCCCAAACAGCCGCAAAACCCCCTGGACAAAGCGGCCGACGATTTTGGCGACGGGCGACAAAAGATGATAAAAAACCTGAATCAGCGGAGCGAACATCAAAACCGCCTTGTCGGCATAGTGCAGGGCATAAGTCTTGGGCAAAACTTCGGAAAAAATAACGACCAGCATCGTCATGACAACCGTGGCATAGGCCACCCCGACCTCGCCAAAAATCTTGATCAAAATGGAGGTCGCCAGGGCCGACGCCAGAATGTTGACAAGATTGTTGCCCAGCAGCAGAGACCCGATCAGCTTGTCGCGCTTGCCTTTCAGTCGGTTGACCAGCGCCGCCCGTTTATCGCCGTCTTTTTCAAGCGCATGCATCCGGGCGCGCGAACTGGCCGTAATGGCCGTTTCCGCGCCAGAAAAAAAAGCCGACATAAGCAACAGCACAAAAATCGCAAAAACCGTTCCCCAGAATACTAATGCCATCGATCTATTTTCCTTGCCCGTAATTGTCGATAAATGTCAAAAGCGTCTTTTCATCAACGCCGTCACTTTGAAACGCTTTTCCGATACCTTTCACCAGAACCAGTTTAATCTGCCCGTTCTGGGCTTTTTTGTCACGTTTCATATAATCCAGCATCTTGGCCGGCGCAATGCTACCCGGCAGGGCCACGGGCAAGTCCGCGCCCTGAAGATGGCGCCTGACTTTGACGGCATCTTCCTTGGGGCACAGCCCAAGGCGCACTGAAAAATCAAAGGCCATCGCCATGCCAATGGACACGGCCTCGCCATGCAAAAGCGAGCCGTCATAACCCGCGATCGCCTCCAGCGCGTGGCCAAAACTATGCCCAAGGTTTAAAAGGGCCCGCTCACCCGACGTTTCGGTTTCATCCCGGCCGACAACAGCCGCTTTGGCCCGGCAGCTTGTTTCGATGGCTTGTTTTTGGAGAGCTTCATCGCCGGCCAGAAGGGCCTTGCCGTTTTTTTCCAGCCATTCGAAAAAGGCCGGATCATTAATGAGTCCGTATTTGACGACCTCGGCATAGCCCGACAAAAGCTCCCGCCGCGGCAGGGTTTCCAACGTCTTCGTATCGATCAGAACCAGTTTCGGCTGATAAAAGGCGCCGATCAGATTTTTTCCCTCCGGCGTATTAACCCCCGTCTTTCCACCGACGGAGCTGTCCACCTGCGCCATCAATGTCGTGGGGATTTGGATAAAATCAATCCCACGCAGCAAAACCGCCGCCAAAAAACCTGCTATATCCCCCACCACCCCGCCGCCCAGCGCGATAACCGTTGCCTTACGGTCAACGCCTGCCTGAAGGCAACGGCTGGCCAGCGCTTCGATCGTTTGCAGGGTTTTGGCCCCTTCACCGGCTGGGAACATCGCTGTCTCCAATACCTTTATCCCGCCCGCTTCCAGGCTCTGGATCAGCCTGCCGGCATAAAGCGGGCCCACCGCGCTGTCCGTCACAACAATGGCCCGCCGACTCTGCGCCAGCGGCTTTATCCTGCTCCCCGCCTCGCCCAAGACTCCCGATCCTATTATGATGTCATAGGAACGCGCGTTCAGATCTACCCGGATTGTGTTCATTTCAGGCGCTCCGCGATTTTTTCCGCCATTTGCCGCGGCGACAAATCACCGCTTTCAACCGTAATATCCGCTTCTGCATATACGGGATAACGTACATCCATCAGCTTTTGCAACACTTCACGCGGATCTTTTTCCTTCAGCAGGGGGCGATGATCGGTCCGCCCCGTTCTTTCCACCAGCAAATCCAGCCCCGCCTTGAGCCAGACCGAGGTCGCCGCCTCCTTGATCTTCCTGCGCAGATCTTCGTTCATGAAAGCCCCGCCGCCCGTCGCCAGCACCATCGACCCTGGCTCGCCAAGCAGGCGTGTAATTACCTTTCTCTCGCCATCGCGGAAAGCCTGCTCGCCATAGCGCTCGAAAATCTCGGAAACCGTGCTTCCCGCCGCTTTTTCAATCTCCCGGTCGGCGTCAAAGAATGAAAATCCAAGAATCGCCGCCAGTTCCCGTCCGACCCGGCTCTTCCCCGACCCCATGAGGCCGACTAAAACGATCTTCTTTTTTGCCGTCACAGCCTGAAGCACCCATTGTTTTCAACAAAAGCACGACTATTTTATTCATATATCCAATTGAAAACAAACAATTTTTGACTAAATGAGAACCTTTCTCACTATTTTACGAAAAAAATGTTTGCCTTAATATTCGTATTATGTCATAACTATACCACGACTAACGATGCATCTGTTTCTGTTGCGCGCGATTCGCTTCAAGGTCTTGAAACGAACAGCGGGTGACGGCGGGTGTCGGAAAGAGGCCTGAAATTCTGGATTGGCCGGGATTTCAGGAGGCGCAAGAGAAGGAGCTAAGAAAGAGCCATGCGAATTGGCCGTTTTTTGACCCTCCTTTTATTGGCCGCCGCCGCGGGCGGAGTTGTCTTTCTGATGCTGTGGGAGATGCCGCATGAGACCAGGATTGTTGAGAAAACGGTCGATAACGGACGTTTTTTCAATACCCAGTCCCCTGCGGGAGGTCCCTAAAGGGTTCGAATCAATCTCGAATCGCCTCTGGAAAAACCGGGGGAATACGCTAAATAAGAGATGGATGGATCAAAAAAACTGAAGAAAAACAGGAGCATTGGAGACAAAAAAGCGGCAGCCTGGAGAACCCAGGAATAGGAACAAAAACCGGAGGTTAAGGGAGGGTCTTAATGAAAGCCCTAAACCTCAGAAAAAGGCAAGAGAAAAATTTTCACATATTGCCTCTTGCTTTTCGAAATAAGTTGCGGCCTTATGTCTTTATTGTAACCGAAGGGAGACTTGAAAGGAGCCATCCTTGAAAGTCTTCGAAGTTAAAAGAGAACTTTTTTAAGGAGAAACTAACTATGGCACGTCCAGGTCGTCCTCGTATGCCCAAACCCCCGCTTCCTACGTCGGTTGGGTCATTCTTAGACATGCTCATCTCTGAGCGTGGCGCAGCTCTCAACACAAGACACGCTTATGAGCGTGACCTTGCTGATGTTTGTGCGTTCTTGAAAAAACAACACAAAGAAATCGACGGTGCTGCTACCGACGATCTCAAAGCTTACCTCAATGAGCTGAGCGCTCGTGAGAACGCGAAGAGCAAAGGCGGCGGCAAGACAGCCGTTCGCACGATCGCTCGCCGCATCTCGGCGCTGCGTCAGTTCTACGGCTTCCTCGTTTCCGAAGGCAAACGCTCGGATGATCCGACGTCGACCGTCGAAAGCCCGAAGCAAACCCGCACCCTGCCGAAAATCCTGAGCGAAGAAGAAGTCAGCGCGCTGATTTCGACCGCACAGAAAACCGGCGGCCCGGAAAGCATCCGCCTCGTGGCGCTGCTCGAGATCCTGTACGCTACGGGTCTTCGCGTTTCCGAACTGGTCGGCCTGCCGCTCTCGGCTCTGGGGCAAGACAACCGTTTCCTGATGGTGCAAGGCAAAGGCGGCCGCGAGCGCATGGCTCCGCTGTCTGAACCCGCCCAGCGCGCTCTCAAGGCGTATCTGGACATCCGGACCAAGTTCATGTCCTCGGACAACGCGGATCAGCAAGGCAAATGGCTGTTCCCGTCACGTACGTCCGAATCCGGTCACCTGACCCGCCAGCGCTTCGCTCAGCTCCTGAAAGAGCTGTCACGCAACGCCGGCATCGCGATCGACCGCGTCAGCCCGCACGTTCTGCGTCACGCGTTCGCAACCCACCTGCTCAAGCACGGTGCGGATCTGCGTTCCGTCCAGAAGATGCTGGGTCACGCCGACATCGCAACCACCCAGATCTACACGCAAGTGGTGGGCGAGCAGGTTAAGAAGACCGTTGACGAAAAACACCCGCTCGGCAGAACGCAGAACGGCTAATTTTCGAGAGACAGGTTTCACACACCTGAATAAAGAATAAGTTCTCTTATGAAAAGATACCTGGTGGGGAGGATCGCGAGATCCTCCCTTTTTTTCTTTTTTGGTGTTATAGTCGGAAGCCTTTTCCACTTAACAAACCAGGGTAAAAAAGATGGTCTATCACCTTGATTTTGAAAAGCCTGTCCTTGAGCTTGAAGCCAAGATCGCCGAGTTGCGCAGCATGGATAAATCCGGCAACGTCAGCCTGGGCGATGAGATTCGCAAAATGCAGGAAAAGGCAGAAAAGATTCTGGCGCAGACCTATAGCCGGCTTTCTCCCGACCAGAAAGTTCTGGTGGCCCGCCACCCGGCTCGCCCCCATTTCAAGGATTATGTGACCCGTCTGGTTACGGATTTCACCCCGCTGGCCGGTGACCGCGCCTTTGCCGAGGATGAAGCTCTGGTCGGCGGCCTAGGACGCTTTAAAGGCCAGTCCTGCGTCATTTTGGGCCAGGAGAAGGGCAATGACACCAACAGCCGTCTCAAGCACAATTTCGGCATGCCCCGCCCTGAAGGCTACCGCAAGGCTCAACGCCTCATGAAAATGGCTCATCAGTTTGGCCTGCCCATTATCACACTGGTTGATACCGCCGGGGCATATCCCGGCGTGGGCGCCGAAGAACGCGGCCAGGCCGAAGCCATCGCCAAATCGATCGAAGTCAGCTTTCAGGTTGAAACCCCGATTATTTCGGTCGTCATCGGCGAAGGCGGTTCGGGTGGTGCGGTTGCGGTTGCCACGGCCGACCGTGTCATGATGCTGGAACATTCGATCTATAGCGTCATTTCGCCCGAAGGATGCGCCTCAATCCTCTGGCGCAGCGCGGAATACTCCAGGGAAGCGGCACAGGCACTCAAACTCACCGCCGCCGACCTCAAGCAATTGGGGATTATCGACGAAATTATTGACGAGCCGTTGGGTGGCGCTCACCGCGATCCGGCCAAGGCTGTCGATGCGGTTGGCGTTCACATCGAACGCGCCATCAAGGACCTGAAAGCCGTTGATGGCCCGCTCCTGCGCGCCCGCCGCCGCAAAAAATTCCTTGAAATCGGCAACGCCCTGGCGGCTTAGACTTAGGACCAATCGACATTTAGGACCAATCAACATTTGAAAAAATGCTGTCTCCCCCGCCTTGCGCGGGGGTCTGGAAGGCCGTCAGGCCGTCTTATGACTCAAAAAAACCGGTCATTTT
>FRDC01004770.1_pt1 | contig 14153 bp, 20 predicted proteins | sample 1106171 | NCBI WGS metagenome assembly FRDC01 (sample SAMEA3930566, study PRJEB13176) | freshwater metagenome | biome: Drinking water system; feature: drinking water; material: water | place: Singapore | collected 2014-12-20
GCCACGGCGATGAACGTCGCCTGCATCACCACCGGCGCGCAGGTCTACGTCAACGCGCAGGGCTTCGCCGCGCCGTAACGGCGCCGCGCCAGGAGCACATCCATGACCGAGCCGATCGAACCGGAGGGGCCTAGCCCCGCGCCGGATCGAATGCCCGACGCTGGGCAGTCGATCACCGCCTGCCGCGCGCTCGCCGCGCCCGTCACCGTCAATCGGGCGGCCCGCACCGTCGAGGTGGTGTGGTCCACCGGCGCGCGGGCCCGCAACTTCGTGCCGCCCTATGGGCCGATCCTCGAAGAGCTCGACATGGCACCCTCCGCGGTGCGCATGGATGCGCTGCGCTCCGGTCGCGCACCGGTGCTGGACACCCACCGGCGCGCCGGCACGCGTGACGTTCTGGGCCGTGTCACCGCCGCGCGCCTCGAGGCCGGCCGCGGCTACGCCACCCTTCAATTCAGCGGCGCGGACGACGTGGAGCCGGTCTGGCAGCGCGTGGCCGACGGCACGCTGCAGTCTGTCAGCGTCGGTTACCGGGTGCATCGCTACGACCCACGGCCCGATGCTGCCACCGGCCAGACCATCCACCGCGCCGTGGATTGGGAGCCCTACGAAATCTCGATCGTGCCCGTCCCGGTGGATGGCCTGGCCGTGATCCGTGGCGAGGGGGACCAGGGCACCCCCGCCACCGCCATCGAACCCGCCCTGACCATCCCAGAGGACACACCCATGCCCGAGACGACGCCGGCTTCGCCGGATCCCGCGCCGGCGCCGCCCGCGCCGCCCACCATCCCGCACCAGGAGAACCCCGTGACCACCACCTCTCCGCCCGAACCGACCCGTGCCGCGCCGGCGGCGCCCGATCTCGAGGCCATCCGGGCCGAGGCGGAACGCGCCGCGGTCGAGCGCATCGCCGGCTATGAGCCGGTGCTCGCCGCCGCCCGTGGCCTGGTGACCGCCGACATGCTCGACACCATGCGCGAGGCCGCCATCCGCGACCGTGTCTCCCCGGAGGTGCTGCGCGGCCGGCTGTGGGAGGCCTTCACCAGTGGCGCCGCGCGCCCGTCCCTGCCGGCGCGGCCCGACACCGGTCCCTCCAACGAGGACCCGTCGCAGCTCCTCGATGCCATGGCCGAGGCGCTCGCCGCCCGCACCATGCCCGGCTACCAGGCGCCGGCCACCGGCCGCCACACTGAGTTCCTCGGCTGGCGCCCCTCCGACATGATCGGCGAGCTGCTCCGCGCCCGGGGCGAGCGCAACGTGCCGCGCAACCCAACCATCCTCGCCGAGCGTGCCTTCCACACCACCAGCGACTTCCCCGCGCTGCTCTCGGCCGCGGCCAACAAGATGCTGCTGACGGCCTATGCGCCGGCGGCGCCCACCTACCGCACCCTGTTCCTCCGCCGCGATTTTCGGGACTTCAAGCCACACCGCCACCTGCGGGTCGGCGACTTCCCGACGCTGCTGCCGCTGTCGGAGAATGGCGAGGTCCAGGCCGGCACCATGTCCGAGAGCCAGGAGCTCGTGTTCCTGCAGACCTTCGCGCGGCGCATTCGCGTCACGCGGCAGATGCTGGTGAATGACGACCTCGGCGCCTTCACCGACTTCGCCAGCATGATCGGGCGCCGCGTCGCCGACTTCGAGAACGCGACCGCCTACCAGTTGCTGAATGCGGCCAATGGCGACGGGCCCACGCTCATCACCGGTGCGGCCGCAGTTTTCGGCACGGCGGCAGTGCGGGCCAACAAGGCGGGTGCGGGCACCGCGCTCGACCTGCCGAACCTGGCCCTCGGCCGCGCCGCGGTCATGCGACAGAAGACCCTCGACGGCCTGCCGATCGCGGTGGGTGCGCAGATGCGCCTGCTGGTCGGGCCGAGCCAGGAACTGGCGGCGCGGCAGCTCACCGTTTCCGTCCAGGCGACGCAGACGAGCAACGCCAACGTCTATGCGGGCTTCGTGCAGCCGCTGGTCGAGCCGCTCATCCCGGCCAACCGCTGGTACCTGTTCTCGGATCCGCTGGCGGCCCCGGTCTACGTCTACGGCTACCTCAACGGCGCCGAGGGGCCGCAGGTCACCACCGGCAATGTGCAGGGCGTCGATGGTGTCGAAGTCTCGGTGATCTTCGACTTCGGCGTCGGCGCCATCGACTGGCGCGGCGCCTGGTTCAACCCGGGCACCTAAGGGCACGCCGCTGCGGGGCGGGCAGTGCGCGAAAGCGCCCGCCCAGCCGTAAGGCGTCGCGCGTCGGTATGTGGCCATTTTCGCGGGCGGGGATCAGAAGGACAGGTCGCTGCCCGCGATCCGCGATCACCACCCGATGCCCGCGCTCAACGAGCCGCAGGAACAGAGCGAGCTTGCCCCGCATCGCGCGACTGCTGACCCTCACTTCAAATGCCATGTCGCGCCTCACGCAAAGCCGAGGAAGACCGCCAAGCTTCTGTTCAGCGCGGTGATCTCCTCATCTGAGAGCCTCCCGATCACGGACGTCGCTCGATCGCGGCGGATGCTGGTTAGCTTTTCCACCATCACCCAGCTCGGCTGACGGATCGACAACCGATCACTCGGCGCGACTGCCACACGCAGCAATCCGGCATCGCGCTCCCGCGACGTCAGGGGGCACACCACCAGACTGAGCGTTTGGTCGTACATGTCCGACTGCACCACCACCGCCGGCCTGGGTTTCCCCGCATAGTCGCCGCCTGCACGGTCGGCGACGACCACCACCTCACCGCGGCGCATCGTATTCGGGGATATCGTCGTCTCCCTCGGGCCAGGCCGAATTGCGCTCGATGAAGCCCATCACCTCGCCGAACTCGTCATCCGCATCGACGAGCTGGGATTGCCGGCGCGCCTCCTCGGCAAAGCCGGGGGCGCGGGTGTCTGGGACCCAGATCTGGATCGGGCGCAGGCCGCGCTTGCGCAACTCCGCCCGGTGGGCAGCCACGCGCTTGCGCACATCAGGAGCGGGCATCGGAACCTCCATGAGACGTTACATGTAACGTCTTTGGCGGCCGACTTCAAGGCCGTCCTTCCTCACCAATCCACCCTCCACAGGAGCAATCCATGCGCAACTATGTGCAGCCCGGCGACAGCCTGGCGCTCGCCGTCCCCTATGCGGGCGGCGTCACCTCCGGCCAGGGCGTCCTGGTCGGCGCGCTCTTCGGCGTGGCCGCCGTCGACGGCGTGCAGAACGCCGTCATCGAATGCCAGACCAAGGGCGTCTTCGACATCACCAAGGAGCCGGCGCTCGCCATCACCGCCGGTGCGCGGCTGTTCTGGGACAACACCAACCGGCGCCTCACCACCACGGCCACCGGCAACTTCCAGGTGGGCCTCGCCACAGTGGCGGCGCTCGCGGCGGACACCACCGTCCGCGCCGTGCTGCTGCGCGTCCCGGCGTCCGGCGCATGAGCATCGATCCGAAGGCCACGCGGGGCTATCGCAACCGCAACCCGGGGAACATCGAGCACGTCCCTGCCAACAAGTGGCAGGGGCTGGCCGAGCCGCCGTCGGATGGGCGTTTCTGCCGCTTCACCAGCCACGAGTTCGGCATCCGCGCGCTCGCCGCCCTGCTGGTCACCTACCAGGACCGGCACAAGCTGCGCACGCCGCGCGCGATCATCGAGCGCTGGGCGCCCAAGGTGGAGAACGACACCGCGGCCTATATCGCGGTGGTGGCGCGACGCATTGGCGTCGCGCCGGACGATGCCATCGACCTGCATCGGAACGAACACCTCCGCCCGCTGGTCGAGGCCATCATCCACCATGAGTGCGCCGGGCTGAGCTATCCGGCCGCGGTGATTGACCGCGCGCTCACCCTGGCCGGGGTCCCGCCCGCGCCGCCGGTGACATTGCGGGAGGTGGCCGCCGTCACCGGCACCGGGCGTGGTGCGGTCCTCGTGGGCGCGGCGGGCATCGCCACCGCCGTGGCACAGGCGGCGCCGGCCATCCAAGCGCTGGGCACGCTGGCGCCCGCCGTCGCCATCGCGGTCATCGTCGCGGCCGTGGCGGGCGTCCTCGCCTGGCGGCTGCGGCGGCCCGCATGAGCGCCTTCGTCGCGGCCATGGATGCGCTGGCCGCGGATCCGAACATCGGAGCGGATGCGAGCTATCGCGCGGGCGGGACCGGTGCGCCGGTCCTGCTCCGCGTGGTCCGCTCGTCGCCGGATCGGCTGGGCGATGCCTTCGGCACCAGCGCGATCCAGGCCGGCGACGTGCTGACGGTGGCCATCGCCGTCCTCTCCAGCGTCGAGGCGGACGACACCTTCAGCCGCAAACTCGGCGGGCGCTGATCCATGCGGCTCGGCGCCAGCATCGTCGGCGATCTCCGCAAGGTGCTGGCCGATGAGGTGCGCGCAGGGGAGCGCGCAGCCATGACTGCCATTCGCGCCGAGACCGATCAGGTGAAGGCCGAGCTACGCCGGCAGGTCACCATCGCCTTCTCCGGCAATGCGCGGGGCATCGCCAATCCCTGGCGGTCGATGATCTTCCCGCGGACGGGGCAGTCGCTGCGGCCGGCGGGGCTGGTGTTCACCAAGGTGCCGAATGTCATCGATGCCTTCGAGCGGGGCGCGCTGATCCGCGCCAAGGGCGGCGGGAAGTTCCTCGCCATCCCGACCGGCTTCAACGCCGCCAGGGGCCGGCGTGGCCGAGGCGAGAAGGGGATGCGGGTGACGCCCGCGCAGATGGTCGCCTCGGGCCAGGCCTTCCTGCGGCCGTTCAAGTCGGGCCGGGGCTTCGTGTGGTGCCTGCCACTGCGGCAGGGCGAGCAGACCGGGCGCCGGCGGCGGACCCGCCTCGTGGCCGGCGGCGTGACGGAAGTCGGCACGGCCAATCGCAAAGGCCGCGAGGCCTGGGCGCGCGGGCTGCTGGAGCAGGGAATGGTGCCGATGTTCCTACTCCTGCCCCAGGTGAAGCTCGCCAAGCGGCTCGATGTGCGCGGCGCCGCCGAGCGTGGGCTGCGCCGCCTGCCAGGGCGATTTGTCGCGGCCTGGGAACGCGAGAGCGGGAGGTCAGCGTGAGCGCGCGCGAGACCGCCATCGCCGCACTGCACAGCCGGCTCGTCACTCAGCTGGTGGTGCGGAATCCGGCACCGCTGGTGCTGCGCGGTGAGACCATCCCGCAGCGCATTCCTGCTGGCGGGCTGGTACTGGTCCGAGATGGCGAGACGGTGGAGGAAACGCCGATCCTTTCCCCGCTCGCCTGGCAGATCGAGCATCGTGCTGAGATCGAGATCACCGTCGCCGGCGCCACTCCCGCCGCCCGCAACACCCTGCTCGACGCGCTGCTGGTCGATGTCGCCGCGGCCATCACCGCCAACCGCACCCTCGGCGGCGCCGTCGAATGGACGCAGCCCGGCAGCGTCGCCTTCGAGGATGTCGAGTTCGAGGGTGCCGCCGCGGCCCGCGCCGCCGCCATCCCCGTCACCCTCTGGTTCACCGTTGCCGGCTCGCCGCTGGCCTGATCCCCATCCAGGAGAAAGCCCATGCCTCGTGCCATCGGCGCGAATTGCCGCCTGCTCATGCTGCCCGAGACCGTCTACGGGACGGCGCCCGGCAGCAACTGGCGGCGCATGCCGTTCCTGTCCTGCGACCTGGGCGCGGAGCAGCCGCTACTCGATGCCGACGTCATCGGCGTCGGCAGCAACCGGGATCCCGCCGCGCCCTTCCTCGACACGGTGACGGTCGCCGGCCAGGCGGTGGTGCCGGTCGACCTGATCAACATCGGCCACTGGCTGCGGCTGCTGCTCGGTGCGCCGACCACCAACGGTACCATCAACTTCATCCACACCTTCGGCTCGGGCGCGGCCTCGCTGCCCAGCAATGCGATGGAGATCGGCTATCCTGACGTGCCGAGCTTCGACGTCTGCACAGGCGTGCGCGCCGACACGCTGGAGATGGACTTCACGCCTACCGGTGCCGCGACGGCCACCTTCGGGCTGCTCGGCCAGGGCTCGGTGCGCACCGGCGCCACGTCAGGCGGGACGCCCACCAGCGCGGCCTATACCGCCTTCAACAAGGCCCAGGGATCGATCACGCGCAGCAGCGTGGCGCTGGCGCAGGTGACCGGCGCGCGGCTCACCTATGCCAACGGGATGGAGGCGGTGCGCACCATCCGCGCCGATCGTCGCGTCGAGGGCGTGGATCCCGGCATCGCGCGTTGCACCGGCCAGATCACGGCGCGCTTCGAGAACACGACGCTGCTCGCCCAGGCGCAGGCCGGCACCTCGGCGGAATTCGCGCTGGCCTTCACCATCGACGCCAACCGCAGCCTGACCATCACGCTGCACGAGGTCTATCTGGCGCTGGCCAAGACACCGATCGAGGGGCCGGCCGGCGTGGAGGCCAGCTTCGATTTCCGCGCTGCATTCAACGCGACGGCGACGCGTATGGTGACGGCAGTGCTGCGGAACCAGCAGGCGGGGACGGAGTACGCTTGATACCAGCCTGCGTCGCTGCCCTATTTTAGTTACCCCGCACAGCAGGACAGCTTACCGACCTCCTTGGAGAAGCTCAGCGCAGCCAGCTTCAGCGCTTCGACCGTCGTCAGGTAGGGGAAGATCGTCGCCGACAGGTCGGCCACGGTCAGCCTGTGCTTCACCGCCAAAACAGCGGTCTGGATGCTGTCCCCAGCCTCCGGCGCCAGCATGTGCGCGCCCAGGAGCCGCCCGCTCCCTCGCTCCGCCACCAGCTTGATCAGCCCCCGCGTGTCGCGGGCTGCCAACGCCCGGGGCACCTGGTCGAGCGGTACGATCCTGGTCTCGACCTCCAGCCCCGCACGTCGGGCCGCCGCCTCGGTCAGGCCGACGCTCGCCACCTGCGGGTCACTGAAGGTCACCTCTGGCATGGCCGTGGCGTCGTAGCGCGGCGCGCTTTCGTCGCCGAGCGCGTTCTCCGCAGCGATCTTGCCGCCGTGGGCCGCCATATAGACATAGAGGTCACGGCCAGTAACGTCGCCCGCCGCGTAGACCCCCGGGCGCATCGTGCGCATCCGGTCGTCGACCTGGACGGCGCCGCGGCTGTCCAGCACCACGCCAGCCTCCTCCAGACCCATCCCAGCTGTATTTGGGGTCCGGCCTGTGGCCACGAGCACGCGCTCGGCGAAGAGCGTAACTGCGGTACCCTCGGTGTCCCGGGCGACGAGCTCGACTCCGCCGTTCCCAGCCTGCCGTATGGCTTCGTAGGACACCCCAGACCGGACCTCGACGCCCTCGGCGCGGAGGTAGTCGGCCAGCGCCGCGCTCACCTCCGGCTCCGCACCGGGCAGCAGCCGGGAACGGCACACGATGGTCACGAGCACGCCGAAGCGGGCAAACATCTGGCCGAGCTCGACGCCAATGACGCCGCCGCCGATCACCAGGAGCGAGGCGGGGAGCTCTTCGAGCTCCATCGCGGTCGTGCTGGTGAGCCAGGGGACCGTGTCCAGCCCGGGGATCGCCGGTGCGGCGGGCGACGTCCCGGTCGCGATGATGACCTTCCCAGACCGGTAGGCTGCGTCCCCGACCATGACGGCGCCATCTGGCGTTAGGTGTGCCCGTCCCGGGACGTAGGTGACGTCGGGGTATTGCGGCAGGAGATCGGCGTACTTCGCCTGCCGGAGGCTCGCGACCAACTCGTCCTTCTGCGCGACGAGAGCCTTCCAGTCCCCCAGCCGCGCCGATGCGGTGATCCCGGCGAAGCGCGAGGCGGAGCGCGCTTGGTGCAGCGTCTCCGCCGCCCGGATGAGCGCCTTCGACGGCACGCAGCCAATGTTGACGCAGGTGCCGCCAATGGTTCCGTCGCCGACCAGCGTGACTTTCGCGCCAAGCTCCGAAGCGCGGATTGCCGCGGAGAAGCCCGCTGACCCGGTGCCGATCACGAGGAGGTCCGGTGTACGCTCGCCGTGGCTCGGCTTGACGCCGCAGCAGTCATGCTGGGCAGGCTGCGGTGCGAAGAAGTTCACGGTGGTTCCTTTGCTTTTCATTGGTCCGGCAGCCTAGGCGGAGCGCCGACGCCGGTAGGCCGCGTAGGCGACGATCCCAAGAAACAGGACCATCGCCGGGATCAGAACGTAGTCGAGGTAGCCAAGCACGGCCGAGAGACCAACGGCGCCGAACAGGACAGCCAAAATTGGGGTGAAGCAGCACAAAGCAGCCACCATGAAGCCAATGATGCCGGTGGCCATGAGCTTGCGGTTTTCCATGTCAGCGGTCCTTGCCCACGCGCCCGGGGGAACCGCCGGGGTCGAGCGCGAGCGCCTCGCGCGCCATCGGTTCGGTGACAAGCGTCCAGTCCGGTATCACCACGCCGGGGCGGAACGCGAAGGCATGGCCGACGGTGCCGATCATCCGTTCGACGATATCCATGGGGCCTCCGGGGGCTTCGTGGGCTGCCCTACTGCACCGCTCGCGAGGGGAATCCGGCGTTGGTCGTCGCCTGCACCAGGGCCGCGATGTTGGTCCTGGTAGTGTCAAACGTGACCGTCGCAGTGGCCGTCCCGGAGTGTTCAGCGACGGTCACCCGGCTCACGCCGGGCATACGGGTGAGGGTCCGCCTCACGATGGGCGCGCAGGTAACGCAGGAGATGTTCTGCACTTCGAGAGTTGCCGTCTGTTCGGCGGCGAAGGCCGTGGCGCCGGTGGCCAGGACGAGTCCCAGGGCGGCGGCAAGGCGGGTGATCAACTTCATGTCTGGCTTCCTTTTCAAAACGGCTACAGGAGGATTGACGCGGCGTATGGGAAGGCGAGGGCTGCCACGACAAGGGCGGCCGCGCTCCAGAGGGCGACCTTGGCGATCCGATCGGAGGCCGGTCGGGCGCAGTACGAGCCATCGGCGCAGGCCGCGGCCTTGGGCTTGCGGTAGACCGCGAAGAACCCGGCTACGAGGCAGGCCAGGGTGATGGCGATGAAGACCGGCTGATAGGGCGCCAGGACCGTCAGGTTGCCGATCCAGGCGCCGCTGACGCCGACCAGGAACAGGCCGAGGGGTAGGAGGCAGCAGCTCGACGCGCCGAGGGCGGCCAGCAACCCCACCATGGCCAACAACGCCTTGGGCGAGCCACTTCCATCCGCCGTTGGCTCCCCCGTGTCACCTGGGGCAAGGACATTCCGTTTCGCTTGGTCGCTCATCGCCGCCTGGCCCTTCTCCGTCATCTCGACCAAGATGGGACCTGTAGTAACTACAGGTTCAAGGGGGAATCTACGCCCTCTGGGAGATGGCGATGGACGGCAGGCAGCAGGGCATTTCGATCGGCGACCTGTCCATGCGGACGGAGGTCAACATTGAGACCATCCGGTACTACGAGAAGATTGGCCTGCTGCCCGCCCCGGGGCGGACGGGAGGGCGGCACCGGGTGTACGGGCCCGCGCACGTCGCGCGGCTCACCTTTGTGCGGAGGAGCCGCGAGCTGGGCTTTAGCCTTGAGGAGATCCGTAGCCTCCTGAGACTTGTCGACGGCGGCCACAGCTCGTGCTCGGACGTGCAGATCGTGACGCTCAAGCATCTCGATGATGTGCGAAAGAAGATCGGCGACCTCCAGCGGCTGGAGCGGACCCTCAGCGAGGTCGCGTCACGCTGCCAGGGCGGGTCGGTTCCGGATTGTCCCATCGTCGAGGCTCTGTACGCGCCCGCGCAGGGCGCCGAGGCGTGACCGCTCCTGTAGGTCTCGGGAAAGGGCCTTGAAGCTGTAGTTGCTACATGTCCGAGGGTCCGGTCGCGTGCGCTCCGCTATCGGACCTCCTCGGGGCGCCGATCGGCCGTTTCATGGGCATCGCATTTCACCTCGACTGAACTCCCGAAGAACCCGCCTCGGTCGGCTCGTGCCTGCACCCACCGGGGAAGCCCGGGCGCAACACTTATGGAGAACATCGGCATGCTCACCCTCGACCTCCCGGTCGAGCCGTACTGGCTCGACCTTCCCCGCGGCGTGCGCGTGGAGATCCGCCCCGTCACCACCGCCGTCATGGCGGCCGCCCAGGCCGGCTCGGCGCGTCGCCTCGGCGCGCTTCGGGCCGCGGAGGCCGACCTCGACCCCGACATGGCCCGCGGCTTCGCCTTCGCCTTCCTGGTCAAGGCGCTGGCCCGCCATGCCGTCACCGCCTGGGAGGGCGTCGGCGACGCGGCCGGCAATCCGCTGCCGCTCTCGCCCGAGGCCGTCGAGCGCCTGATGGACATGGACGAGATGGCCGCCGCTTTTTGGGACCGCGCCACCGGCCCGGTCGCCGCCGTGGCGCTGGAGGGAAACGGCTGAGGGCTCGCGCCGAATGGCACTTCGGCCAGGGCCCTGACTACTGCCGCGGCTGCGCGGCGCTCGATCGCGACTGCGGCCTTGCCTGCCCCTACGCCGCCCACGCGCCGGCCAGCGTCGAGGGCGCCGCCTGTTGGGCCGCCGGCACCACCTGCGCCACGGCGACCATGGCGGGCCTTGATCTCGACATGCCGGCGGCGCTGACCACCGCCCGCGAGATGGGCGCCTCCGGCTGGGCCGCCGCCGAACTGCTGCTCGCCATGCGCATGGGTCTCGCCGCTGGCAGCGCCGCCGGGCGCACTGATCCCCCCGGACCCTGACCACCCCACCGACTTAGGAGGCGCGACGCATGGCTGACGCCACCCGCCGCGTCTCGGTCCGGCTGTCGCTCGACGATGCCGCCCGCGTCAAGCAGGAGCTCCGCGAGGTCGGCGAGACCGGCCAGCGATCCCTGGAGCGCATCCAGGGCGGCGCCGATCGTGCCTCCCGCGCGCTGGACCTGCTCGACGTCGCGATCCGCGGCGTGCAGATCGCCGGCCTCGCCGCCGGGCTGCGCGCCGTCGTGGTGGCGGGTGATGCGCTCACCCAGTCCATGGGCCGGCTCAACACCGCGCTCGGCTCCGTCGAGCGCGCCGGCGAGATCTATGACCGGCTGTATCGCGACAGCCTGCAGACCGGCGTGGCGGTGCGCGAGAGCGTGGACGCCTTCGCGCGCTTCTCGATCGCGGCCCGCGAGATCGGCGCCACCTCCGACCAGGTCGCCACCCTGGTCGGCGGCCTGCAGCGCATCGCCATTGCGTCGGGTGCCTCGCAGCAGGAGATCGCCTCCTCAACCCAGCAGCTCGCCCAGGCGCTGGCGTCGGGCACGCTGCAGGGCGACGAGCTGCGCTCCATCCTGGAAGGCCTGCCCACCCTGGCGCAGGCGCTGGCGCGCGAGCTCGGCGTATCGATCGGCGAGCTCCGAAAACTCGGCTCCGAGGGCAAGCTCACCGCCGACACGGTGTTTCCTGCGCTGCTGCGCGCCGTCGAGCGGCTGAATGGCGAGTTTGAGCGCGCGCCACTCTCCGTCGGCCGCGCCTTCGGCCAGCTCACCGCCGCGGCCGACCAGTTCCTCGCCCGCCTCGACCAGGCGATCGGCCTGTCCAACGCGCTGGCCCGTGCGCTGTCCGGCGCCGCTCGCGTGCTGGACGGCGTGCGCCGCGGTTCCGGCCTGCTGCTGCCCTCAGAGCAGGAGGCCGACCGCCGCGCCCAGGCCGAGGCGCTGCGCGCCCAGATCGCCCGCCTCGAGGCGGAGAACGACGGCCGCGACAGCCTCCGCTCCCAGCCCCGGCGCGGCTCGATCCGGGGCGGGCTGGTTGGCACCGCGCAGCAGCAGGCGGGCGTGGATCGCGCCGCCCGGCTGGAGGAGCTGCGCCGGCAGTACGCCGAGCTTCAGGAGGAAATCACCCGCGGCGAGCAGGCCGCCGGCGAACGCCAGCGCACCGAGCAGGAGGCGGCAGCCGGCCAAGCCGCCGAGGCCCGCCGTCGCCGCACCGCCGCGGATGCCGAGGAACTCCGCAAGGCGCTCGACGACCGCTTTCGCATCAACAGCGAATATGAGGACCGGGTCCGCCGCCTGCGTGAGGCCGAGGCCGCGGGCGGCATCACCACCGCCGACCGCACCCGGCTGGAGACACTCGCCCTCCGGGAACGCGACGAGGCGCTGCGCCGCATCGAGGGCACCACCCGTCGTGTGGCCAGCATCCCGCGCCCCGACCGCGAGGCCGAGCGCGAGATCAACGACATCATCCGCGAGCGCGAGCGGCTGATCCAGAACAACGAGAACGCCCAGGAGCGCTACACAAGGCGCCTGGAAACGCTCGGCCGGCTGGTGGAACGCTCCGAGCGCATCGGCCAGCCCATCCCCGACGAGACCGTCTCGCGCGAGGCCAATGCCGCGCTGGAGGAGCTGGAGCGCAGCCAGCAGCGCGTCCAGCAGGCGACCGAGCGCACCAGCAACACGGCGCGGGAGCTGGGGCTGACATTCTCGTCCGCCTTTGAGGACGCGATCATCAAGGGCGAGAGTTTTTCCAAGGTGCTGCAGGGCATCCTGCAGGACATCGCCCGCATCGTGGTCCGGCGCACCATCACCGAGCCGCTCGGCACGGCGGTCACCTCCAGCCTCAGTGGCTTTGACTTCGGCTCGATCTTCTCGGGGATCGGCTCGGCGCTGGGCGGGCTGTTCCGCGCCGAGGGCGGGCCGGTGGCGGGTGGCCAGCCCTACATCGTGGGCGAGCGCGGACCCGAATGGTTCGTGCCGAACCGCAGCGGCACGGTGCTGCCCAATGGCATGGCGCCCGGTGGCCCCGTCATCAACCAGAGCATCACCATCGACGCGCGCGGCGCTGATGCGGGCGTCGAGGCGCGGCTGCGCGTGCTCTCGGCGCAGATCGTGCGCCAGGCGAGTGCCGCCACGCTCGACGCCATCCGCCGCGGCGGCAGCGCCACCTCCATCGTGCGGGGATAGCCGTCATGTCGGAATACGCCTGGCCCGCCGTGCTGCGGCCGTCGCGGCTGAGCTTCTACCTGCAGCACAACACGCTACGCTTCGTCTCCCCCGTCACCCGCGCGACGCAGGTGCTCCGGCGCGAGGGGGCGCGCTGGGTGGCGGACGCCAGCTTCGAGCCGCTGGGGCGCGTGCAGGCGGGCGTGATGGATGGGCTGCTGGCGGCTCTCGCCGGCTCCGCCAACACGGTCCGCATCTGGGACTGGCGGCGCGAATACCGCACCGGCGATCCCCGCAGCCAGGGCGATGTGCCGACCGGGCCCTACAGCTTCTCGGACGCGACGATCTTCACGGACGGGACCGGGCTGGTGGTGGGCTCCGGCAATCCCTCGCTGGCGGCCGGCGCGCCCCGCGGGGCGCTGTCCATCGTCACGCAGGGCTGGTGGCCCAGCACGGTGGCCGTCGGCGCCGGCGACTATATCGGTCTGGGCGGGCGACTCTACATCGCCACCGCCGCGGTCGCCGCCTCTGGTGCCGGCACGGCCACCATCGCCATCGCGCCGCCGCTGCGCGCCGCGGTGGTGGTGGGTGAGCCGCTGATCCTCTCCCTGCCCAGCGTGCCCATGCGGCTGGTGTCCGATGACGAGGCGGCGAACCCGACGCGGCCCGGGCCCTTCGCCGCCGTCACCATCCGCCTCGAGGAAGCCCTCTGATGTCTGGCACCCCACGCCTCAGCAACCAGGCGGCGGCCGCCGCCACGGCGCCCATCGCCACGCCGGTGGTGCTGGTCGAACTCGACTTCGCCACCGGCCCCTTTCGCGTCTGGACCGGGCTCGGACCGCTGGACTGGGCGGGTAAGGTGTTCGAGGGCGCCGGCAGCATCGGCGCCATCTCGGATGTGGAGGAGACGGTCGAGCTGCGCGCCGTCCGCCTGACCCTCGCCCTCTCGCCGGTGCCGCAGGAGGTGGTGGATATCGCACTCGCCGAGCGGAGCTACCGTCTGGCCCCGTGGTGTTTCTGCATTCCGCCACCGACGACGAGGGCCGCGCCGACGGCTTCCTCCACGTCGTGGTGGTCCTGGCCGCGCATCGCGTGCGCGCCATCGGCGAGGTGTTCCTGAACGGCACCTCCTCCACCGACGCGAAATTCGCCGGCCTGCTGCGGATCGACCGGGCGCTGGGCGATCCCGGCCAGGCCGCCAACGCCAATCTCGTGGCGGATACCGGCGGCCAGTGGACCGCCGCGCATCGCGGCCAGGGCCGCGCCTATGTCGCCGTGCGGCTCAAGTTGCGGCCCGAGGCTTTTCCCTCCGGCGCGCCCAGCCTGTCGGCGATCGTCGAGGGGGCGGACACCGTCCTCGACCCGCGCACCGGCGCCACCGGCTGGTCGGACAATCCGGCGCTGTGCCTCGCCTGGTATCTGACCTCGCCCTTCGGGTGGCGCGCGGC
>FRDC01004086.1_pt1 | contig 14096 bp, 15 predicted proteins | sample 1106171 | NCBI WGS metagenome assembly FRDC01 (sample SAMEA3930566, study PRJEB13176) | freshwater metagenome | biome: Drinking water system; feature: drinking water; material: water | place: Singapore | collected 2014-12-20
CCGAGCCCATAACCAATGGAGATACAAAACGAATTTGTAAACTCATGAGTTTGCTTTCCGGGTATCGACCTCTGTGGTGACCACCTACCAAGTCAAGTTCCCCTGTATTAGCCCTGATTCAAGGCCAGCGCTGAAAACACCGATTCAATTTTGGCCTGAAGCTCCTGCCATTCCATTTCAAGTTGGCTGTCAGCCACTAGTCCGGCTCCAGCAAAAATTCGGCTTCCGGATTTACTCCACTGAAGGTTTCGAATGGCCACCAAGCACATTGTGTTCTGAGGCTCCAGGTTAAATCCTAAAGGTCCCCCAAACCATTTTCTCTGACTCTGAGCCTGCAGATCCCTCATCCAACTTCTTCCGTAGGCTCTGGGGCTTACACCCAAAGCTGGTGTCGGGTGAAGTCGTTGAATCCATTCTTCCGGTGGGACGAACTTTCCCTCCAAGGTCATCGGGGTGCAAAGGTGAATCAAACGTGGCAAAAACAGCATCTGTGTGGGAAAAATACGTAACACTCCCCACTGCCCTAGCTGACTCTGCAAATCATCAATCACATAGCGATGCTCACGCAATTGTTTAGGATCTTTTGCGAGGGCCAATCCCGCATCTCGTCCGGTGTTAGGAGTTGTTCCAGCTAAAGCCATAGTCCGCAGAGTGGTCCCTTTTTGATGAAAAAGAATCTCTGGGGTGGNNNAATAGCCCCTCCCCTGAGTTCCAGAAACCGTACACATGAAGGTCTTTAGAAGATTGCCTGAGACAATGCCCCAGGGAGGTGAGAAATTGCCGCTCATTCCAAACTTTTGGCGCTTCACGAAAGGTGATGGGCACGGCTTTTACAATTTCTTCCCTTTGGATCAAGCGTTGGATCACTTGAAAATCCTTAACAAAGGACTCCTCCGCAAGGGGTTTGAAGTCAGCGGCCCTGAGGGTTCTAGCATTTTCCTGGAGGGGCTTGTCAGAGCTGTCTGGAGAAAATAACTCAATACGTCTTTGAACCTGACCCAGAAACAGCGAGAGGCTCATTTTTCCCGCCCATGATCCCCTGTAATGCTGAGGCCTTCCAGAAAAGAATTCCTGGATAAAGACATGGGCTTCGGTAACAGGGTTGTCGGTGGCGATCAGCTCTAAGGGACCATCGACAACGAACACCTCCTCTTCAGAGATTCGGTACAAGGCCCCTTGCTGCCAAAAACTATCGCTGAGCGTGTGGTTTGACATTCCTTATATCTCCCTCGAATTCTCATTCCCTACTCCCTCATCATCGTGTAAACCCTAAAGAAATGGAAGGTTTCAGTGCTCATTCTATTCGTCGAGGCCAGTTCACCTGTATTGCTGGCCCCTGTTCGATTGAAGGCGAAGACCAGTTTTTGCAGACAGCCCTAGCCGTAAAAAAGGCCGGTGCTCATCTTTTAAGAGGCGGAATCTGGAAAATGCGCACCAGTGCCGACTCTTTTCAAGGGCTTGGTTCAGAGGCCTTTGGAATCATTCAGTCGGTCTTGCAAAAATCTCAGATGGGTCTAGTCTCTGAGGTCACCGATCCGCGCCAAATCGAGTTTCTTGATCAATTTGTGAGTGTGTTTCAGGTCGGAGCTCGAAACATGTTCAACTATGCTTTGCTAAAAGAACTGGGCCAGCTGCGAAAACCAGTGCTTCTCAAAAGATCTTTTTCTGCTCTTGTGGACGAATGGCTGAAGGCTGCCGATTATATTTCTAGGGGAGGAAACTCGCAGATTGTTTTGTGCGAAAGAGGAATAAGAACTTTCGAGTCCTCATCTCGGTTCACTTTCGATCTGAACTCCGTTTTGATCGCCAAAGAACGCAGTCCTTATCCCGTGATCGTGGACCCCTCACATGCCATTGGGCTCAGAGAACATGTGCCTGCCCTTGCACTTGCAAGCGTTGCGGCAGGTGCCGACGGAATCATCGTAGAGGTGCATCCGGACCCAGACAAAGCTCTGTCAGACTCTCGGCAGGCCATGAGCCTTCAACAGTTCAATTCTATGATGGGACAGATTCAAAAACTCAGGCAGGCTCTATTTCCAGCACCAGTTAAAACAGCCTCACAGGAAGCTCATGCCTGAACAACTTTCCAGTAGTTTTGCAAGTCCCGATGCCAAGAAAGTGGAAACAATTTTTCACAAGGTGGCCCCCCGTTACGATCTGGTCAACGATGTGCTGTCTTTAGGAATTCACAGAATTTGGAAAAAACATTTGGTCGATATTCCGAAGGTTTTTGATTCTGTACAAATTTTGGATTGCGCCACGGGAACTGGCGATTTGATATTCTTATGGCAAGAGCGACTCAAGAAAAAGGGACTGCAAAACTTCAAAGTGGTCGGATGTGATCCCAACAGTTCCATGTTAGACCTTGCACGCAAAAAAGGTGGTGGGACTGAAATAGATTTTATTCAGTGTCCCGCGGAGTCGCTTCCGTTTGAAGATCACAGTTTTGACATTGTCAGTATTTCTTTTGGCTTGAGAAATGTTTCCGAGCCCAGTACAGGACTTTCAGAATTTGGCCGAGTTCTAAAACCTGGCGGCAAACTTTTAATCTTAGAGTTTGGTCAACCAAAGAATCCTTTTTTCTCTGGACCCTACTCACTTTACAGTCGTTATGTTCTTCCTCGATTGGGCGGGGCCTTGAGTAAATCGCCCGAGGCCTATAAGTATTTAGAGTCGACGTCTGCCAGATTTCCCTGTGGTCAAAATCTGTTGGATTACGTACATCAATCGACTGGTCCGCTCTGGAAAAATTCATCCTTCGAAAGTCTTGGTTGGGGAATCTGTTACCTTTATCAGTTTGAAAAATCTTAAGATGATCGATTCACAATGGCTGAAACCTTAGACAGAGCCGAAGGTCGGTCCGGTCGCAGGCACTGCGTCCAAGGAAAACGACTTAGGTCCTACCCAGCTTTCTCCAGGGTCCGCTTTACAGATTGGGTTGTCTCGATAACTTTAATTAATCTGTGCAGGTGCAGGACTTGGGATCAACCACATTCTGACATTTAAAAACTCGATCCATTTTTAGAAACTCAATCTCCCGCAACTGTCCGTTTTTTTCGATAAACTCAAGCCTCTCCCCGGCTTCATAAAGTGCGGCCGAGGCCACTTCTCGAAAGGTCACTGCTGAATCCCCAATCAAAGCTTTGACTGTCGATTCATCTGCATTCGCAACCTGTTCTGGAGGAAGTTCCATGGGAACATCAGACCCTGATCGATCTTTAACAAAATAATGCAGCTCTTTCCCAGATCGTCCTGAATCATCTTCGGTCGTTTCAAGTCGGACTTTTCTTTGCGAACCACCTTGGGCGTTAAAGCGCCACTCTCTCCATCTTTCCACCAACTGAGCCTTTCCAACTTCTGGACCCACGAGATTCATGAGATCTTGAATATTGACGGCCACGAGAGAGGGAATTTTGACCTTAGAAAATCCAAGACAATTCACCATTTGAACTAGAACCGAAGAAAAGATCATTTGCTCGGCTTCGGCCTTTGAGATTGTCTTTTTCTGATTGTCTAAGGGTTCCTCTCCCTCTAAATCCTCACCGACAAGATCCTCTGCACCTTCCAGGTCCTGATCAATACTATCAGTTTTTTGTTTTTGCCGAGGATTCTTCCCTCCGATTTTCAAGATAGCAAATGTTCCTGGCATCGCATCATCCCATTTCGCAGAAAGGTCTGCGGGAAGATACAAATCTCGAGTCACAATCGCCACAAACAAAATAAGAAACAAAATCAGCAGAGCTAGGCCTCTGTGAATTTTCTTTTTGGGTATTTTTTTGTTGGGCCCTCTTTCATCGGGATTCTTTGGCTGAAAACTTTCTGAAGTCTTGGATTTGTTTGATTTGTCGTCTTCCATGAATACCTCGTGGTGCAAAAAGATAATCTGATTCTATTTCAGAAGACCAATTTCACGCAATCTTTGGTTCAAGTATTCACCAGCTGTGATGTCTACATATTTTGCCCCCAACCCTCGACAACTTGGCAAACACGACAAGATAGCTTCAGAGTGAGGGTGCATAAAGAAGGGCATCGAATATCTGGACCTTCCAGTTTCGACATTGACCACCTGATGGGTTGTTGCTGGTAGAACATCATTGGTCAATCTTGCCATCATATCCCCAGTGTCCACGATGATCTGACCTGCATCACCACCCACATCTAGCCACTTTCCATCTCGGTCCTTCAACTGAAGCCCCGTGGCGGTTGCTGCCGGAAGCAAAGTGATCAAATTGATATCTTCATGTGGTGCGGCTCTCAAGCATCTAGGATCCTGACTCGAGTTCNNGAGTTCAAGGGTGGGTAATGCAAGAGGCGCAAAATGGAGTTTCCATTTTCGACCATTCTTTCAAAGTAATGTATATCCACGTCCAGGGGCCACGCCAAAGACTGAAGGATGACTTTGGCCACTGATTCCAATTGAAAAAACAAGTCTTGAAAATGTTTAGCAAACCCAGAAATGGGAGGCCACACATTGGCGGGACTCAAGCCTTCTCGACCCACATGCCAGAACTCTTTCAGATCCATAAATAGGGAATCCTTGGCATGTTCTTTTCCAAAGGGAGTGTAGCCTCTGGCTCCACCTTGCACTTTCGCAAACTCCATTTTCTTTTCTTCTGGAAGGGAAAACAACTCTTCTAATAACTGATAGGATCGGTTGAGATGACTGATTTGGATTCCATGATTTTCCAATATGATAAACCCATACTCTTGAAGACCAGTAAAAACAGACTCCACNNCTCCACAAATTCTTTCTGATTTCTTGAATCTCCCTGAGTAAACTGCGAAAGATCAAGGACTGGAACTTTTCTGAGTGAAAACTGATAAGTGCTTGGCTTCAAAGTTTCATCAGATTGCTGACCTAGTTCTGGATTCATGCAAATTCCCCCTTTTTTCTTTTTGGACTCTTCACAGTAGGATTCAAAAATTCAATCTGTCCACAAGAATCTGCTGATTCGGTAGGCAGCGAAAACAAACTTCCAGATCATAGATTCGCAAGTGGTGAACTTTGTTGGGATCCCCAGCTTCTTTGGCCCCTAAAGGTCTTGGATCTTCACTCAAAATTTGCTCAATCTGATCTCTGACTTCATCCAGTGACAACCGAGATCGAAGTTGAAATTTAGATTTGACTGAAAGGTAGGAGGTCTCGTTGTCTTTCGGGCGAGCTGCAGTTTGTCCTGCCAGCAATTGAGATTGCGCCACAGGAGTCCAAGTGATGACCGCTTTTTGTTTCGGCTGGAAAGATAGATTCGAGTGTTCAGAAAATTGGGTTTTTCCCTCGGGAGACAAAAAAGCTGCTGAAGTGACAGACTCCACTTCTGGCAGGTAGGGCTTAAGATCCAGAATTGGAGTTTGGTCTTGCAAGTCAATACCTTGGACCCAAATTCCTTCGGGAGTCACCTCTTGAATCTGAACTAGGGACAGCCCAATAGGATTGGGACGATGGGGAGTGCGAGTTGCAAAGACTCCCAAGGATTTCCCATTCCAACGGGGTGGGTGAACCTTTGCTGTGAAGTGTTGATTCTGGTTGGTGTGAAAACAAAACAAAATCCAAAGATGTGAGTAGTCCTGCAGGCCCTGAAGACTGAGCTCAGGCTGCCAGGCCTTGAATATTTCCAAAAAACCTAGCGCTCCGGGAACTATTCCTGGCTGTCGGGGGCAACCAAATCGGTCCGGAAAGGGAGTGTGAGCCGCTCCAATGGGAGGAAAATTCATCCGTTAAACTGTTCTTTAAAATTCCCTGATCTGCGCTTCAGAGCCGGCAGATCTTTAACTATGATTTCTTTACCTTGAACTTCGATGATTCCTTCGTTTTTAAATTCCGTAAGATGCCGAGATAAGGACTCATTGATAGTGCCAGCCAGCTGAGCCAACTCATTTCGACTCAATCTTAAGTCAATAAGAATTCCGTCAGATCTACTGACACCAAATTTCTGGGTGAGAAGCACCAACTGGTAGGCAATTCTCTCTTGAACAGAGGCTAGGTAATGAAGTTGAGACACGGTTTCAAAGCCACTAAGGTCATCGGCAATTTGAGTCAGAAGACTTCGAAATAAAAAATTTCCTTCATTCAAGATTTTAAGTAAAAAGTCTGTGGAATAAATAATCACTTCAGATTCTTTTGTGGCTTCGGCTGAAAAACTAGTTGGTCCTTGTTTGATTATCGATTTGAATCCAAAGATCTCTCCAGGACCGACAATTTTATTTATAAATTCCGGGGAATTGAATCGTCCTCTTTTCAGGCTTCGATTAACAAGTGTCTTAACACACCCGGTCTTCAAGTAATAAAGGCCCTTTAAAAACTGACCGTCCTCAAAGATGATTTCTTTCTCTTTAAACTTACGAACTTCCAAAGCCTGGGATCCTGCTCGTGTTGGATCGTCGAGCAAGGCCTTCAAGGAAGGCGAAGAAACAGCCCCTACTCCAAACGGCAAATGAATATTTTGTGCGTCCAATTCCATAAGGAGGAATTACCCTCTAGACCCTCGCTTGGCAAACAAATATGTGTTTTGACAAAAAAGAAAGGCCGCCAGTCGGCAGCCTTCTTTTGATCTGAATAAAGATTTAGTCAACAATCTTAATTCAATTAGAATACATAGTTCAAGGCAGCGCTTGTGCCAAAGTTATTGGCATTGAGCTGACCAGTTGTTCCAGCATACATCAACATATCGATAGCGAATTTGTTGAATTTGAGAGAAGAACCGAATCTTACGCTGTTATTGTCCAGCATAGAATCAGTGTTGGAAGCCGCAGATGTTTTCAAAGTTGAATTTCCGATCAGGACAGGTTGCACCAAAGAACCTCTGAGAACCAACCAAGAAGCAGCATCGGCCTCTACGCCAATTGTCACAGGTAAAGATGCAGTTTCAACTTTTACACCATTGGCGGCATTTGTCTCAGCACTTTGAGATTCAGAAGCAGCAGCGTACTTCACACCGTAGAAGAAGTGAGTTCCTTCGCCTTTGATCATAGTCTCAACACCCAAGTTGTAGGCCGTAGTGCTTAGCTTAGAAGTCACTGTGCCAGTGCTTCCCACTGCATACTGTGTTCCCAATGTGGAGTAATCTAAGAAAACCAATGAAGAACCGAATGAATACTGTCCACCCAATTTGAAGGCAGAAGCTCCTTTAGCCTCGTCACCAGCAGTGGCCGTTCCAGTGGTTTCATCTTTAACTTTTCCACCCAAAGACAACACCAAGAAAGCTTCCCAAACACCGTCACCAGCACTCAAAGTCAAACCTTGTGCAGATTTAGAGAATTTAGAAGTGGCGTTAATCTTACGAGCTGAGTTCGCATAGAACAAAGACGCTCCCCAACCAAGATCANNAAGATCACCCATTTTAGTTCCATAGGTGAGAGTGAGGGGGTTGTCGAGGTAGAGATCCTCAGTGGCTGTGAAGTGAGCTCCCAGCCCGTTGGAAGAACCCCGTGCGATGTATGTAAAATTTGCACTTTGACGACCCAAGTACAAGCCTACTTTGTGGTTTCCGAAACTGCGAATCACTCCACCCTGAGAGTTAGGAGAGTTGGCAGTTGTTGTTGTGCTTCCGTAGGACAGAGAAGAAGCTCCGAACTCAAATACGGCTGAGTCGGGAAGAGTCGTAATACGACCAGGCTTTTCACCTAGATCTTCAACGTCGTTGGCTACGGTCATTGCACCTTGCAGGGCATTTACCCGTGATTTACTGGCATAGGCTTGAGTAGCAGACATTGCTACAGCCACAAGCAAAACAAGTTTGCTAGTATTTTTCATTTGGTCTTTCCTTTCACTTTTCTGCATTTCTAGATTCTAGAAACGCTGTTGTTGTTTCTTGTTGTTCTGACTTTTACATTTCTATTTCAGCACTTTTTCGCACTTTCTTTATATATACTTTTCTACTGTCTTATCACTGAATTTGCCAAATCTAATCTCAACTCATCCAATTTTACACCACCAGATTCAATAGCTTTACGTCCCACCAAATCGGCCAACAACATAAGCTACAAGTATCGGTTCAGACTATTGTTTGGTGTCGCCCTCTCTCCTGGTGGTACGAGCCAAAAAAAGCCACAACCAACAAGAATCTTTTTTTGTAAGATTGTTTTCACTTCTTAACATCAAATCATCCGGTCAACTTCCAATGGTAAACAAATTGATTAAAATATCAATAGACAAATTCATAAAATAAACGCAGCTTGTCGGCAGCTCACTTGAAAAGAAATTTTAACTTCTCAACTTTCATTCTAAATTTTCTTCTTCACTCAGAGACTTTACTGCTCTTTCTGAGGCAAGAACTGCGGCCATCTGTTGCTTCCTTGTGCCAAACACTATTAAGTATACTGAGTAAGGAGATTGAATAAGAAGCTTTCCGGCTGTTTTTCTGAGNNTCTGAGGAGCGAGGGGGGCGCAGGGAATGATCAATTCAAGTGTGCCCTACGGAGTCATTGAATCTTTAGGACAATTCCCAAGTAGGTGAATGAGAAGCTTCCAATCAATCCTGTGTAGAAATAGTCGTATTTAAGCAACAGCTTTTAGCAATCAGGATTGTCAATCGACAGTTCAATAAAGAAGGACCTTTTTCAATATGAGTAAAATATTAACCTTGGTGGGAAAAATCAAAAGACATCCCGATGGTTTCGGCTTTTTGATTCCGGATCTCCCCACAGATCCGGACATTTATATTCCAAAACACCTTATGACAGGAATCATGAGTTTAGACCGGGTAGAAGTAAAAGCCGAAAAAGAGAAGCATTCGGGTTTCTCCAAACAATCTCCAAAATACCGAGCCCGGTCCATTGAAGTTCTCAATCGCGGACTCAAAAGTGCAGTGGGAGTCCCGCAAAAACTTCATGGTCAGCAGTGGATTCTCGCCGATGAAGCACAGACTTGGGGTGAAGATATTCTACTAGAGACACCAGACAAACACGTCCACCCTCAGCTCGAAGAAAAGCTCTGCGAAGTTGAGATCATCGAATTCAGAAATCCAAGTGATCCTAGCAGCCGCTTACGAGGTAAAATTGTAAATGTCTTAGGGTCTCCCGAAGACGCCAATCTGGATGTGCAAAGGGCCTTAATCCAAAATCATGTGCCACGCCAGTTCAGTCCTGAAACAATCTCTGTGGCCCAAAAGTTACCTTCTTCCGTAAGCAGTCAAGATATTCAGTCCAGAAAGGATCTTCGCAATCATCCTTTTGTGACAATAGATGGAGCCACTGCAAAGGATTTTGATGATGCGATTCTGGTTGAGAAAACAAAGTCCGGCTTTCAGCTCTTTGTTGCCATTGCCGATGTAGCCCACTACGTCCGAGAAGGAAGTCCCATTGATCGCGATGCCTACGAACGGGGAACAAGCGTCTATTTTCCCCACACCGTTGTTCCCATGCTTCCAGAGCAGTTGAGCAATCATCTGTGCTCCCTTCTTCCTGGACAAGATCGACTGGTGATGGTTTGCGAAATCCACTATAACTTTCTAGGACAGGTGCAAAAGTCATTTATTTACGATTCTGTCATTCACAGCAAAGCCCGAATCACTTACGGGGAAGCTCAAGAGCTCATCGATGGAGAAGATCTAGACGCCTTCCGACACGTCAAACAACATATTCTTCAGGCCTCGGAGTTGGCCCATTTACTTCTGAAAAATCGAATGGAAAGAGGAAGTCTCGACTTGGAGGTTCCAGAAGTAGAACTCATGATCAATGACCAGGGAGAACCTCAAGACATTGTGAAAGTTTCTAGGTTGTTCTCCCATCGACTCATTGAAGAGCTGATGCTGGCGGCAAATGTGGCCGTGGGGGAATATCTTGCTCAGCGCGGAGAAGCCCTTTTCCGCATACACGACAACCCAAAGCCGGACGCTCTGTCGACCCTGCAGAATTTTGCAAACAGCTTTGGCTACAGAGGGTCTTTGTCGGGCTCTCAGCTGCAAAAGAAATTGAATTCCATGTTGAGCTTTTTTGAAGGACAAACTCAGGGACAAATTCTTCACATGCTCACCTTAAGATCCATGGCTCAGGCTAAATACAGCCCAGAGAACATCGGTCACTTTGGACTGGGTTTTGAAACTTACTCCCATTTCACGTCCCCGATTCGCCGGTATCCCGATTTGATTGTTCATCGATTGTTGAAAAAACACTTGTCCAAGAAGGGGGCTGCGAGCGGGGCACTGTATGAAGACCTGGCCACTGCAGGAGTTCACCTTTCTGCCTGTGAACAAAGGGCCAACAAAGCCGAACGAATGGTAGAATCTGTAAAGAAGGCTAGATACATGATTCATCGTGAGGGTCAGGAATTTGAGGGTATGATTTCAGGAGTCACCCGATTCGGTGTATTCGTTCTTCTGCGGGGCCTTGAAATGGATGGTCTGGTCAAGTTGGACGATTTAGGAAATGAACCTTTTTATTTTGACGAGGTCCATTTTTTCCTTAGAGGAAAGAAGACAGGTCGAATATTCAAACTTGGAGACCCTCTTAAAATTCGAGTGAAATCAGCGGACATTGATGCAGGTCAAATTAATTTTGAGCTCGCTGCAAAGAATCAGCAGATCTCGCAAGAATCGAGAGATTTCAAGGGACGTAATAAATCTCAAAGAGGATTTCAGGAAAGAAAAGCCAGTTCCAACAAAAGAAGAGAGAAAGACAGAGACAGAGAACGAGAAAGGGATTCGCAAAGTCCAAATAAGAATGACAAAGGAAAGAAAAGAAGCTCCAACAACGAACGAGATCAGAATAGGCAAAATAATCAAGCTAAGGACCAGTCTGCTGGGTCTTCTCGTTGGTCATTTGGAAACAAGAAGAAGTCAAAGTCCAATAAGAAAAGCAAACCAGCAAAAAAAGGGAGATTCTCGATTCCGATTTCCCATCGCTGAGCCTAGAATTTATTCACAGAACGGGTGAGAGGCCTTTGCTCCCTCACCTACTTTCTTAATATTTTTAATCAATGACTTTCAGAGATCATCAGCCCAACAATTTTAGAGCCATACTCTGCACATTGTTGGCTTGCCCTAATACTGAAATTCCCGCCTGCATGAGGATATTGTTTCGAGTGAGTTCGGCAGTTTCAGCCGCCACATCAGTGTCTCTGATCCGCGAATTGGCGGCAGAGAAGTTTTCATCCACTACCATCAAGTTCTGAGAAGTAGAAACCAGTCGATTCTGAAGCGCTCCAAAGTTGGCTCTGATGGCATTGACCATGGTCAGGGCTTCGTCGACACGAGATAAGCTCATTTGAGCCGTCTCTTTTGTGGCTACCATTTCCGCGGTCATTCCTAAGGAATCAATAGTGGCATTGGCCGCTGAAGCATTGAAAGAGATTCGATCCATAAAAGGATCGTTGCGAACTCCCACCTGAATGTCGATCACTCCACCGGTTCCATTGAGTAAGTCATAGCCGTTGAAGTTAGTGCTCTCAGTGATCCTTTGAATCTCAGACTTAAGCTGCTGGTATTCCACATCTAAGAATTTTCTCTCTGTGTCCCCAATTGTATCTGAGGCTGCTTGCACACCTAACTCTCTCAATCGAATAAGCATATTAGAAACTTCGCTGAGTGAACCTTCCGCCACTTGCACCAATGAAATTCCGTCATTGGCATTGCGGTTGGCCTGGCGATATCCTCGGATTAAACCACGAAGATTTTCTGAAATCGCGAGTCCTGCAGCATCATCAGATGACTTGTTGATTCGATATCCCGAAGCCAGTCTTTCCATGGCTTGAGACATGAGTCGGTGGGTTCCACCGAGATTTTTCTGCGCGTTGATCGCGGACACGTTGGTTGCAATTCTGAGTCCCATCTTATCCTCCTTGCATGACCAGATCCTCCGTGATCTCGACTCACTTCCATTGCGAGTCTGACTTGAGGTTTCTTCTTCCGTGAAGGAACCTGCTAGCAAGTTGTTCGGATGTCTCAAAAATAAACTAGAGGTGTTGATCTCGAAAAAATGGTCCGAGTCAAACGTTTGACGAAATGTCGGGTTCGCACGATGTGAATCGTTGCGAACCCTGACAGCGCAGGAAACAGAATTGATAAGGTTGACAGCATCAGCCGAGAATAGGGACTGAGGCCTCTGAAGCTTTTGAAAGCTTTTTGATCATCTAAATGAGTTCCCCTTATTTAAAAATAAGTGGAATAGATAGAAAATCAATATCGGTTGGGTGATCTGAAGATCGCTCACCGAAGGACGTTGGAGTTGATCAGATCAGCTGATCAACCGAACGTCTTATTCAAGAGGCCAAGTGCTACGTTGGCTGACTGGTTGGCTTGAGCCAAAACAGAAGTACCGGCTTGTAATAAAATATTATTTCGTGTCATTTCTGATGTTTCTTCAGCGACATCCACATCACGAACTCGAGAATTTGCAGCAGACATATTCTCAATGCTGTTGTTGATGTTACTCACCGTCAATTGAAGACGGTTTTGAAGAGCACCGAAATCGGCTCGCATGGCGGACACGTTCAAAATGGCCGAGTCGATGGCCGACAAGGCATTTTGCGCGGACGCTTTATCTGCAACGCTTGTGAGGTTGACCCCCAAGGACGCAGAGCTGGCATCGGCTTTTGACGAATCAAAAGAGATTCGGTCAATGTCAGGATTGTTGCGAATTCCCACTTGGAAATCCATCACAGATCCGACCCCAGCCAGCAGCTGAGTGCCGTTGAACTCGGTGGCATCGGCGATCCGATCGATCTCTGATACAAGCTGATCATATTCCACGTTTAGGAACTGTCTTTCCACAGGTCCTATGGTGTCAGAAGCTGCTTGCACTGCAAGTTCCCGCAATCGAATCAGAATTCCACTCACCTCGTTCATGGCACCTTCCGCCACCTGAACTAGCGAGATTCCATCGTTCGCATTTCGGGCTGCTTGTTTAAGACCTCGAATTTGAGCTCTTAAACTTTCTGAGATCGCTAGACCGGCAGCATCGTCACCGGCGCGATTGATTCGGTAACCTGAACTGAGTTTTTCCAAACTCTTATCCAGGGCCAACTTCGTACCCCACAACACCCGTTGTGAGTTGAGCGAAGCTGTGTTTGTATTGATCCTTAGACCCATAAGTCCTCCTCCCTGAGAATTCCGAAGTTTCAATCCGTGAAACTTGGTGAACCGTTTGGTTCCATGGGTATTTACGTATCCCTCTCATCGGGTCACATTGAAATTCCTAAAGTGAGACACTGTCTTATTTTGAAATTTTATCCTTTGGTCCAGCTCTGCTCCAGTTTTTGGAGCACTTTGTTCCATATTTCCTTGCCCAAAGACCAGCCATCTGAGTACAAGCAGCCCGAAAGAAAGGGTTAGCCATGAATCTCAATGCCGACGAATTCAAAGAACTCATAGGACGCGAGCTGGAGCTCCGTCGGATTCGCAAACCCGACCTAAGTCTGAGGGGATTTGCGAACCGTCTGGGGCTTTCCTCGTCGGCCCTCTCTGAATTACTGTCTGGAAAAAGAAAATTCTCAGAAAAAAAACGCCTCGAGGTTCTTCAGAAGCTTGGTTACGACCAAAGACCTGAACCTAAGGCCCCTTCCGTGGCCTTTTCCGAGGCTGAATTCAAAGTTCTCTCGCACTGGCGCTACTACGCTTTGCTCAGTTTTCTTGAAGGCAACCCCCGAGCCAGTCAAAACGAGATGGTTCAAGCCATAGATTGTAAGCCCTTGGAACTAAAAGAGATCATTCGAACTTTGGTGCAACTCAACCTTCTTAAGAAATCGCAACAAGGCAGCTATCAGGTTTTACCCGCCCAGTGGAAGAGTTCCGATGGAGTGGTCTCTCAGGCCGTGCGCTCTAGTCACCTGGAGTCCCTTCAGTTGGCAGAAAAAGCCCTGCTTCACCAGGGTTTGGACGAGCGGGATTTCACCTCACTGACGTTTAGAATGGACCCTGCAGATCTTCCCCGAATCCAAAAGCGGATCCGAGAGTTCTATCGCAACTTAGAGAGTGAATTCGAAGCTCGCCCTAGGGCCAAAGTCGTGTACCGAATTCAAACACACTTATTTAAGCTCACAGATTTGAAACCAGAGAACCTAAAAAATCAGGAATAAGATTTAAAACAAGAGAATACAAAGGAGAAGCCAGTGAATAGGAAAGAAAATGCTGAAGATCTAAGAACCAAATTTAAAGACAAAGGCC
>FRDC01002762.1_pt1 | contig 14095 bp, 14 predicted proteins | sample 1106171 | NCBI WGS metagenome assembly FRDC01 (sample SAMEA3930566, study PRJEB13176) | freshwater metagenome | biome: Drinking water system; feature: drinking water; material: water | place: Singapore | collected 2014-12-20
CAGCACCCACGCCTTTGCCGAATTCAACCTTGTGACCAAGTTCGTTCAGAACCAGTTCTAAGCAAGCAATTCCAGTGACGATGTCAAACTTCTCACAATACCCGAAGTGTGAGAGGCGGAAGATCTTTCCTTCAAGTTCGTCCTGGCCGCCCGCAATGACAACACCGTATTTATCGCGCATCAACTTGGGAATCTGCTTTCCTTCCTTCACAGTCGACGGAACTTTTACAGCGGTCACTGCGGTGGAAGGAGCTTTCTTAGCAAGCATTTCTAATCCCAATGCAGCCACCGCATTGCGAGTCGCTTTGGCTAAAAGTTCGTGGCGTTTGAAAACATTGTGCAAGCCTTCCTCTTTAATGAGGCGCAAGCTTTCTTGCAGACCTTGAATTAAGGAAATGGCCGGCGTCCAAGCGCTCTGGTTTTTGCCCAGGGCTTTGCGCTCTTTTGCGAGGTCAAAATAGAATTTGCCGATGTCCGAAGATTCCGTCATCGACCAAGCCTTGTCGCTCAAAGCGATGAAGGCTAGTCCGGGCGGAATCATCAATGCCTTTTGGGAGCCGGTGATCAGAACGTCAATGCCCCACTCATCCATGGGGAGGTCATACACGCCGCAAGCCGTGATGGCGTCGCAGACGGAGATCATGCCCGCATTTTTTGCGAGCTTACAGATTTCCTGAGTCGGCATCTTCACCCCCGTAGAGGTTTCGGAGGCCTGGAACAAAATGGCCTTTGCATCCGCATGAGCGCGAATGGTGTCTTCCACTTCCTTGGGTTCCACGGCGATGCCGTTATCGAGTTTGATTTCGATCGGCTGCAGTCCGTAAGCTTTAGCAATTTTTGTCCAACGTTCGCCGAACTTTCCGCCGTTGATGGTGATGACTTTGTCACCCTTGCGGAAGAGGTTTGAAACGGCAGCGTCCATGGCTCCGGTTCCGGTAGCCGCTAACATCAGGACATCTTGTTTGGTTTGATAAAGGTATTTGAGCCCAGCTTTCACATCTTCGAAGAGCTTCTCAAATTGTGGGGTGCGATGATGGATAATGGGTTGTGCGAAAACAGAGACAACCGATTCAGGAATCGCAGTCGGGCCGGGGGTCAGCAGGTAGTTTTTTTTCATAGCCGGGGTAAGTTACCTGCTTACCCCGGTCTCCGGCAAGGCTTTTCAGTGCGGCGCAGTGCGTGCTGCTTTGACCGCTTTACGAGCTTGTTTCTGAGTGATGATCTCATCGAGAATTTCGAGAGCTTCGTGTCTCAGATCGTTTTCGTAGATAAATCGGTAGAAGTTTTCCATGTCCGGGTGATGGCGGAAGTTCTTGAACGAAGCCGACATTTCGGTCGTCGAAGCAGCCGCAGCGAGAGCAGCCGAGTTTCCACCGCCGCCAGCAGCCTGAGCTGCAGCAGCTTCTTCTTGTTCTTCTAATTCTTCCGCGTCTGGTCCGCCTTCAGCGGGCGCAGCCGCTTTCAGTTCAGCCGGGGCAGGAGCTGCCTTCGAGGATTTCGCAGCTGCAGGAGCAGCTTTTTTTGCGGCGGGTTTTGCAGACTTTGCGGGGGCTTTTTTTGCTTTCGGTGACATTACAGATCTCCTAATCGGCTAATTACTACTTTGAAACAGCTCCAGTAGCCAGAGTTTCTTCTGATGCGGAAGTGGCTGAACCGGTGCTCGCAGAGCTCGGTTGCAGGATCCCGTAACGATGAAGTTTGTTATAAAGCGTTTTAATTGTAATCCCGAGGCCTTGGGCAGTCTTGGTCTTATTGCCGTGGTGATAGGCCAGGGTTCTCAAAATATGATTCTTCTCGATTTCGTCGAGAGGCATTTCGACCGAGAAGTCGCTCAGGTCGGTGCGCAGCTTGGGGGCGCGCATTCCAAACGGAACGTCTTCGAGGACGATTTCATTGTTCTCAGCCAAAATCTTCAAACGCTCGATCGTGTTCTGAAGCTCGCGAATATTGCCCGGCCAATCGTATTCGGTCAGGACGTCATAGACGCGAGAGTCCACGCGGCGAATCTGTTGAGCAGCACCGCCGAAGCGCGAGTTTTTCAAGAAGTGATCCACGAGCATCGGGATGTCCTCCTTGCGTTTGCGGAGCGGAGGCATGCGCAGAGTAATGGTGTTCAAGCGGTAGAACAGGTCTTCGCGGAAACGGCTCTCGCGAACTTCGAGTTCGAGGTCGCGGTTCGTAGCGCTGATCACGCGGACGTCTACCTTGATGGGGCGCTTCCCGCCGATGCGGTAGAACTCGCCCTCTTGGAGAAAGCGCAGGAGCTTGGCCTGGATTCCTAAAGAAAGTTCGCCGATTTCATCCAAAAAGATGGTGCCACCATCGGCAGTTTCACAAAGCCCCATCTTCTGGTTCACAGCGCCAGTAAACGAGCCCTTTTCGTGGCCAAAGAGTTCCGATTCTAAGAGAGATTCTTGAAGAGCCCCACAGTTCACGGTGACGTAGGGTTTGTCCGCGCGTTCACTGCGAGTGTGCAAGCGACGAGCGATGAGCTCCTTACCTGTGCCGCTTTCACCTTGAATCAAGACGGTAGCGGTGGTGGGAGCAATTTTATCGACCATGGTCAGAATGCTTAAAATAGCCGGACTTTTTCCAACTAAATCCAGCCCACGGCTGTCGTGGTCGACGAGCGATTTCAAAGCTTTGTTCTCTTTTTGAAGCAGTCTTTGTTGTTCCAAAATGCGCTCGTGAGCTTGGCGCAATTCAATGGTCTTTTCGTCGACAGCTTGTTGCAATTTTTTGTTGAAGGATTTGGCTTCACCGTAGAGACGGCGATTGGTCAGCGCTACCGCGATCTGGGATGCGACGGCTTCGAGAGTAATGACATCATCTTCATCGAAAGCATCGGTTTCGACGCTTTCCACGTTCAAAGTGGCAATGACGTTTCCGTTTTTTAGAATCGGGACGCAAAGCTCGGAGCGGGTTTCGACTGGAATCGACAAATCACTATAATGAGAGTCGAGGCGCACGTCGTTGGAGAGGTAGCTCTTCTTGGTCGAAATAACGATGGCGTGAATGCCTTCGCCTTCGGCAATCATGACGTGGCCGACTTGAATCTTGTTTCGATACGCACCGACTTGAGCCATCAAGACTGCGGCGTGATTTTGATTCACTTCGCAGATGTGGATCACGTAAAAATCGAAGTGACTTTGGATGATGTTGACGATTTCTTGGTAAAAATTTTCAGAGGCATCCGCGTTCAGCAGGCTTTGCATCTTGGTAGATAATTCATTCAAGAGTCGAAGTTGAGTGGCTTGCTTCGCGAGATTTTTACCGGGTTTGAAGGGCGTCGACTGCATCGCTAGATTCCTTTTTTCAAAAACTACGGTCCGGAGAATATAGTTTTTACATGCGATCGTCAACCTTAAAATCCGATAATTTTTATCAAGTATGGGGCCAGAATGGGACTAGAAAATGAAAAAGCCCTGGGCTGGCCTAAGCTCCCAGGGCTATATAAGGTCTTGTTTTTGAACGGTATTAGTTCAATTAGGCCAAAAGATAGAGAATGTAGAGTCCGTAGTTGATCGTCAGGTAGCTTAGGGAGAACAAGCCCAGAAGGCCCATTCCCACATAAGCCAGTCCTTTGTAGACGGGATGTCTTTCAAAGAACTCGATCAGGGGGCTTAAATCTTTTTTCAGCTGTTCCAGGTGAGGCTGAACCGGAACCATGAAAGTTTCGTGCATGAGAGACTTGGTCTCTTTAGCAACCGTCTTGGTGGCAGCCTTGATGACTTCACCCTTAGGCAATTTTGGGATGAAAGCAGGAGGAATGATTTTTCGCGGTTTTTCCAAACCCGGCTCAATCGCATTGAGCAAGTTGATCGGTTCGCGCTTGATTTCGATGGTCTTCGTAATTTCCCTGTTTTCCATATGCCCCTATGTATCGCAAAGAGGGTGCCATAGGCTAGAGGGGGTGTTTAGGTATTAAGACTAATAAAATCAATAAGTTATAATGACATCCGGGGGTTTTGACCTGTTCATTCCTTGGACGGGTGAGAAGAAACTGATCGCCCGGTTTGTGGTAAAAAGGCGCCATGAGAAAAAAGCAGAAACGCAAAGAGAAGCTTCGCGAAAAGATCGATCGTGAACAAGCTCGAGTCGCCGTTCATGCCCGGATCTCACAAAAGGGTTACGAAAAGCGCATTCAGGTTTGGGAAAATGAAGGCGGTACGATCCTGTTCGACGAGGCTAGTCGATTGCTTCCACAATCAGCACCGTTCCTAAGCCACCTGCAGCACAAATAGAAATCAATCCCAGGCTTTTTTTGCGGGCTTTGAGTTCTTGAAGTGTCTGCATGATGATGCGGGTACCGGTAGCACCGAAGGGGTGACCGAGCGGGATACTTCCCCCGTTCACGTTCACCCTGGTCATATCGATGGAACCGATCGCTTTGTCGGCTCCGAGTTTTTCTTTTGCCCACTCTTTGGATTCAATCGCACGGAAAGTCGCAAGCACTTGAGCAGCAAAAGCTTCGTGAAATTCAAAGAGATCGATATCGGACCAGTTGATCCCTGCCAGCTTGAGTGCACGGGGAATGGCAAAAGCGGGTGCAATCAAAAGGGGTTCTTTTTTCAGATCAATTGCAGCAGCAGCAAAACTGCGAAGGATCCCCAGGGGGCGAAGTTTCAATTCTTTTTGACGAGATTCTCGCATCATTAATACCGCGGAAGCGCCGTCGGTCAGGGGGCTCGCATTTCCTGCAGTAATGGTTCCGTCCTTGTAGAAAACAGGGCGGAGCTTGTTGAGTTTTTCTGCAGAGGTGTCGGCACGAACGTCGGTATCTTTGTCGACGATTTTTCCGTCGGGGGTTGCCACTGGAACGACGTGAGATTTATAGAATCCGCGTTCCCAAGCCTTCGCAGCTTTGTGGTGACTTTCGGCTGCGTACTTATCTTGCTCTTCACGGGTAACCTTGAATTGGCGAGCCATGAGATCGGCCGACTGCCCCATCGTTAGACCGGTAGTGGGTTCTTTGATTCCGGGAGCATGGGGAGCCAGCATTCCAGGGCGAAACTCAGAAGCCTTGCCCAGGCGCTGTCCCAGGGTTTTTGCTTTGGCAACGTCCTGGAAAAAGTCGGTCGCTTCTTGGCTGAAAATAGCGCGAATGGAACTGATGGATTCTACGCCGCCTGCTAAACCGATATCGATTTGGCCAGCTTGAATTTTTCCGGCAATCGCGGCAGCAGCTTCGGCTGAAGAGGCGCAGTAGCGATTGATGGTGGTACAGGGAATCGAGGGTGGTAGATTCGAATCAAAGAGTGCTTCACGTGAAACGTTGGTGCCTTCTGCGGGGGCGCTCACAATTCCGAAATAAACTTCTTCGATCAGCTTGGGATCGATGTCCGATCGAGCTACGGATTCGCGCAGTGCGATTCCACCTAAAGTGGAGGCCGGCATTTTTTGAAAAACAGATCGAGCTCGAACAAAGGGCGTTCGTGCTCCGTTCACTATGACGACGCGATCTTGTGACATCCGGGGCTCTCTTTCTCTCTTGGCTCTATATCTTTATATTTAGGGCTTATGTATAAAATTGGTAATTAAAATTTGGTCGATCTTGTTGATTAGCGACAGCACAGCTTCTTTCGCTTCGGGCATGGTTTCTGCTCGGCTCATGCTTCCATTCGGGATGAGCTGTTCTGCGCGGGCTGCTAAAAGTGTGAGGTCGTCAAAACCAAACTTGCGTCCCGATTCCCGAATCTGTCGGCACTCGATGCGCACTGCGCTCCAGTCTCTCACCGCGAGGTCGCGTCGCATTTTTCGAATGCGCGTGGCGAGTCTCTCCAAAAATCGCTTTCTTAGGCGATCTTGAATTTCGCTGGGTTGACTGATGGGGGCGTGTTGCATGAACTAATCCTCGAATCCTTGACCCCATTATGTACCAGATTTAGCGGGGGTGCCAGCAGATGGAGCGGGTATGGCCTTAATTGGTTTCAGGCCACCTGGAGGATTGGACCATTTAGGGGTCACGCAGTTGCCGAGGCCGAAGGTCAGGCGCTTCACGAAGGTCCCGTCCACGTTCATGACATAAATATTGCGCTGACCGGTTCGGTTCGAGCTGAAGGTCACAAAGTTCCCGTCGGGGCTGAAGTAGGGATCTTCGTTATTGCCCTGGTTCTTGGTCAGGCGTTCAATGTTGGTGCCGTCGGGGTTCATTAAGAAGATGTCAAAATGCTTATCGATATCCCCGGCAAAGACCATCTTATTGCCTTGGGGCGACCAATTGGGCGTAGCGTTGTAACGACCGGCGAAGGTCAGGCGTTTCACGCCCGTTCCATCCAAATTCATTTTGAAAACCATGGGCATGCCCGTTCTGGAGGAGACAAAAGCCATCTCTTTTCCATCGGGCCCGAAGGCTGGGTCGACGTCAAAACCAAAGGAATGGGTGACTCGGGTGACGGTGCTGTTACTGGGGTTGAAAAGGAAAATCTCTGGATTGCCCAGGAAGCTCATGGTGAGGGCAATGGTCTTTCCGTCGGGTGAAAAGAAGGCGCCGCTGTTGATGCCGGTTCGATTCGAGAGCATTCGGTAACTGTTAGTGTTGAAGTCGTATTCGTAAAGATCGATGTTTTTTATGTTTCCGCGATGACGGGTGTAGAGCGAGTAAGCCAGCTTGGTTCCGCTGGGGTGCCAGGCCGGAGCAAAGGCGATCGAGTTATGGTGAGTGACTTGTTTGACATTCGTACCATCGAAGTCCATCAGGTAAATTTCTTTGCGTCCGGTGCGATCACACGACATCGCAATCTTGGTGAGAAAAATTCCAGGAAGTCCGGTGAGTGCTTCGACTAAGTCGTTGGAGAAACTATGACCGATGGTTGTGACATCGCGCTGAGCACCGACATAGCGTTTGGCTAAAATCTGTTTTGCTCCGAAAGTGTCATAGACGTAGGCCTCAAAAATAATATTGCTGCCTTCTGTAGAAATTGCGGATTTCACCAGAATTTCGGTGCCAATCGATGTCCAGTCCGACATCTTAAATTGGTTTGCAAGCAAACCAGCGGTTTTGGTGTCTTCAATGAAAGCGCCCGAATCCAGAAATTTAAAGAGGTCGATGAAGGTGAGGTCGTTGGTAATCGTCTCGAAGATCGTTTTAGCGGGGGCCGATTTGTCGCCGCTTCCTTTTGAGACAATGTTCGGCATGGCCAAGATCGTTTTTTTTGTTTTGGCAGAGCCGACCGGAATATAGGGGCGGTCTTCTGCATCAGCAGAAGAGATGAAAAGACTGGCAACTAGGGCGACTAAAATTTTGTTCATTGTCCTTAGATCATAGGGGAAAGCCGACCAAAACTCCATCCAGCAAAACAGAGTCGGCTACATCTTTGGGCGGTGCGGGAAAAGGCTGGCTGGCCTCGACCGTTTTTTTGACAGCGTTATCAAACTGAGGATTCCCTGAGAGTTTTGTAAATTTGAAACTTCTTAATCGACCTTTTGAGTCGATAAAAATTAAGATTTGAGCGGAATAACTTTGCCGGGCGAGCCAAACCGGGAGCGACCAATTTTCCTGGAGGCGGTCGCGAAGGGCGTCGTAATAACTCACCTGATCAGACTCTTTGGCGTCGCCGGAGAGGCTGGTCCCCTTTGAAATGGCATTGCCGCGAATGAGCGGAGATTTATCTTCCTGAAGTTTGTCCAAAGATTTGATTCGGCTCAAGGCGCTCTTCAATCGCTTTTCGCGTTCAGCGCGAGTCTTGGCTTTTGTTTTAGGATTTAAAACCATTTCATCGGGAGCAGCGTCTTCGACCGGTTTTTCCTTTTTTGCCTTAGGTCTGTCGGGTTTGATTTTTTCCGACTTCTCGATGGCGTCGAGCAACTCTTGCGATGCTGGGAGATTCGGGACTTTTCCCAAATCTTTTTTCAGAATATCCGGAAGTTCCACCACATCCACGCGAAGGGTGGGTAGGTACATCACTGGCTTTTTAGGAAAAATAAAACTCGCCGCGAGAATGACAACGGCAATAGACCCGTGAGCAATGGCTGAACGCTTGAGTGCAACGTGGAATTCGCTCGGCTTGCCGTCCGATCCCGCTTCATCGAAGTCGTGATATCTGGGCGCGGAAGAAGACGACATCGAGTTTAGATCCTTTCGTCGTCGCCCGGGACGGTGACGAGGCCGACGTGATTAATCTTGGCCTGCTTTACTTCAGCCATCACTTGAGCAACGAACCCGTAGTTCACGCCGGCATCGGCGCGAATAAAGACTTCCACATTGGGTTTCACTGCGGCAATGGCCTCGAGGCGTTTGCGAAGAGTTCCTTTGACGATGGCTTTATCGTTGATCAACACTTCTCTACCTTTGTTCACGGTGAGAACCAGTTGATCCGGAACTTCCGTCAATGCTCCCGCTTCTGCTTTGGGAAGATTGATCTCCACGCCTTGTTGCATGAGAGGTGCCGAGATCATGAACACAATGAGCAGCACCAACATGACGTCGACTAAAGGTGTGACGTTGATTTCAGCCAGAGTGGTGGGGGTAGAGTAGCGAGATCCAGGCCCTGAAGAGGAGCCGCCTGTGGAAAAAGCCATTTAGGTGCCCTTTCGAATTCCAGCCACACCGCGCTGGATGATGTTCAAGAAGTCTTGAGAGAAAACATCCATGTCCACGGCTTGTCGTTTGATTTGTCCCACAAAAAAATTGTAAGCGATCACAGCGGGAACTGCGGCCGCAATACCTGTAGCCGTGGTGATCAAGGCTTCTGAAATACCTGGAGCAACGATGGCGAGATTTGCCGTTCCGGTGGCGCCGATGTTTTGAAAGGAGTTCATAATCCCCCAAACTGTTCCGAAAAGTCCGACAAACGGGGCTGCGCTGGCAATGGTGGCCAACCAGCTCACCTGTTTCTCGAGAGCAGCGACTTCGAAAGTGGAGGCGCGCACTAGAGCACGGGTAACGTTTTCAATTCCCTGATCTTCGAGGCTCTTGTATTCCGGCCCTGAAACTTTTTTCAATTCTTTGAAGCCTGACTTAAAAACGTTCGCTACCGGTGAGGCCACGAATTTTTCTGCCTTCACAAAAATGTCTTCGATGCTTCGACTGTTCCAGAAAATTTCCAGAAACTTGGAATTTTCTTTTCGAGCTTTACTGAGAGTGCGGTTTTTGACCCAAATGACGGCCCAAGAATAAATCGAGGCTGCCAATAAAAGCAGCAGAACCATCTTGGCCATCATCCCCGATTGAAGAACGAGGCTCATTACTCCAGTTTGTGCGATATGTGGTGCGTTCATCTTAGTTTTTTAATCTCCAAATGGGGTATTTCAAAAGAATCTTTTTATTTTTAAGAACACCGTAGGTGACGTCAAATAAAAACAGGAGCTGCAGTGCGAAGCTCGAGAGCGGCCCGCCCGCACCACCTGTTAAAAAGCGATAAGTGCTGCTCTCACTTTCGGAAATGACCTGGTACTTGACGAGAAGTATTCCCTGAAACTCACTTCCGAAAATCGACAAGCTAAAGAATGCCTGGAAGACCACAATTAATCCGGCCCAGAGGCCTGCGCCACGCATGAAGTCCTCGTCTCGGAGCATTCGGAATGCAAGAGTCAGTGCGATTAGGAAAAGAGTCAGGAGCTGCATGATTCCCAGATCGAATTGGAGGGCTTTGATCCCACAGTAGAGAAGGGCCGTAATCAGAGACGCGTGCAAATCGGGCAGGTCTTTTCTTAGGGCGTTTAGAATCTTGTAACGAAAAATAAATTCCTCGCAGAAGGCGAGCGCGATCAATGTAAAAATTCGAAGCGTGATGGCGCCGAAAACCACTAGGCCATCGTCCATCTGCACGTAGACACCGTAGTAGCGGTAAAGGCCGCTCAATAAAAACGCCACCGTTACTCCGAGTGCGAGTACAGCTCCGTGCCAAAAGCCGGGGCTGAAGCGCTTCTCAAATCGTTGAGGGGTAAAAACTTCGTCAGGAGCAGTGGATGTGATGGGATTGAGCCAGATCAGGAGCATGGTGAAGAGCAAAGCCCCTGCGCCGCCCACCATCACTTCGTTATTGGCAAAGGTGTCGCTAATGTCCTGAAAGCGGAAGTTCGAGGACATCAGGAAGTAGGTCATCAGGGTCAGGATGACGAGTTTGAACGAAACCACCCAAATGGCATAACTCAGGGCATACGCCCCAGCCCGGATCCAACCCTTCTCGTTTCGTTTGTCGGCGAAGTTTTTAGGCATAGTTTTGGGTACTTAAACAACAGAAGTTTAGCATGGGAATCGCTGTGCCTATGGGATTTTTGACGGTGCGCCGCCTTTTGTTTGAAGCGGAGCGGCATTGTGGTGGTGGAATGGGCGTTTGCTTTCAAAAAAGTAGAACTCTTTGCTACAGTGAAAGGTGGGGGAATGGATGCTCCAATTGGATTCTGTTTCAAAGTGGTTTGACGGCCAGAACCGAGTGCTTGACCAAATATCTCTTCGGATCAAGCAAGGCGAATTTCTTTACGTCACCGGCGGTACTGGTGCAGGAAAAACGACACTGCTTCGTTTACTCGCGACAGAAGAACCACCCTCTTACGGTGGTGTCTCTCTCTTCGGATTTCCGATGAGCTCTGTTTCGCAAGCACAGCTGCGCGCGATTCGTCTGGCGATTGGCTACGTTCCTCAAAGCATTCGTTTGATTCCGGATCTCACTGTGCAAGAAAACGTCGCTCTCTCTCTCTCCATTAAGAACGGCGGTATTTCTCGTTTTTATTCCGCTGGTGCGCAATCGCGACAAAAGATTCAAGAAGTTCTAGAACGATTGGGTCTCGCTCAAAATAAAAATAAAATCGCGCGACATCTTTCGGGGGGGGAAGCGCAGCGTGTGGCTATTGCTCGTGCGTTGGTGCGGTCGCCAGAATTAATTTTGGCCGACGAACCCACGGGTGCGCAGGACAAGGATTCCACCTGGCAAGTTATGGATCTTTTCGTAAAAGCTAACTTGGGTGGGGCTACTGTGATTGTCGCTACCCACGATCGTGAAATCGTCAGGCGTGTGCGAAAGCGCTGTGCAATTTTAAAGGGTGGCCGCCTGGAGATTCAGCAGGGACTGGGAGAGATGACATGTTTCTATTAAAGCTGGCTGCGCGTCCTTGGAAAACAGCTTTGATGAGCCAGATTTTTTCCGCAGTCGCGGTCGGTCTTATGCTCATGATGATTTGTTTTTTCTTTTGGCTAGAGCGAGCGCTGCGTCCGTTGGCCCACACGTTGAAAAACGAACAAGTAATTACTGCGTACCTCGATCCCAAGCTGAATAAAGAACAAGAAACTAAGGCTATGGATCAGATCCGAGTGGCACTTGGAGCGCACGCGGAAAACGTAGACGTAGAACTGGTTCGGACAGATAAGTTTATCGATCTCGTGAAGTCGCACTATCCGTCGCTTGGAAATGAACTCGAAAACTTGGGTGCCGAAGTTCAGCAAGTCATTCCCAAGTACGTTTCTGTTTCTGGAGTATTTCCTTCGGCCGTGACTGAGGGAATTAAGGCTGTCACCGGTGTGGAATCGGTGGAGAGCTCGAAAGATCGTCACAAGCAGGCGCTGAACGCCGTGCACGCCATTTCCTTAGTGGCGAAACTCTTTGTCTTTGGATTGAGTCTGGCGCTTTTGACCGGTGTTATTCATCTGGGCCGTACCAATGCATTTCTGCATCGAGATTCGATATCCGTTCTGAAACTTTGGGGTGCGAGTTCTTTTGCGATGATGTTGCCCAACGTGCTCTCAGGCCTTTGGGTGGGAGCACTCGGTGGATTGATTGGAATGGCCGGGTGGCTCTTCGGTGCGCCCTGGTTTGTAGCGCATGTTCAAAGTCTGTCCCCGTTGCTTCGAAGATTGCCAGCTCCGGAGCTGGGATTTGCTGCGGCACTGGTTCTTCTCTCAGGAATTGGATTGGGAATTGTAGCTGGTTTAGCGAATGACCGTACCGACTAAAATACCTTTCAGCACCATTGCGGTGTTTACTGCGCTTCTCTTTGCGGGGGAGTCGTGGATTTATGCGTCCGTTCAGAACGCGCCTTTAGTCCGCGTAAAAAAGAAGCATGTGATTGCCGACCAGCTCTCAGACATTCGCGCCAAGGTTATGGTTTTGGAATCGGATTTATTGAACTCGTTGAAAAACCAAGGCGAGGTTCGAGGCAATATTAAAAAAATTCAGGTTCTCATGAAGCTCCAACAAAAAGAGCAGGAGCTGAGTTTGAAGCGACACTCGGAATTAGAAAGAACAGTGCAGGAGCTCGAGAGTCGAAGAAATATTCTTCATAAGCGCATTGCTGACCATCAGGTTTCGGTTCGCCAATCTCTCCGGGATTTGGAGAAGTCTATTAAGGAAGCCGATCAGCTAGGGGCAAATCAGAGTAAGGGCAATTTGGAATTAGAGAAAATGGAATCGCCACGCCGTCGAGTTCTGACTTACTTGGTGGAGACGGGGCTGCATGAAATCGAAGAGTATCGGGTCGATCTCGCCGACGCGGACCACTTGGAAGAACGAATCAATGACGAAAAGCACCAGCTCGCGTTTGTGGTTCAGGATTTAAAAGAAAAAGAGGGCATCTTAGAGTTCAACAAGCAGTTGCAACTGGACCTCCTAAAGCGCAAACACGCCGATCGAATCAAACAGCTGGAGAGCTACCGGAAGCTCAAGGTTTCAGAAGCCAAGGTTGAAAAACTGATGAGCGATTTCAACGTGCGCGTGGAATTGGATGAAGCGATTCAGACGGAGCGCAAAATTAATCGCGACATGGCGAAGGGTGAGTTTGTAAAAGTGAAAGGTCAGCTGCCGAAGCCTGTGGCAAACGGAAAAGTAGTGACGTCCTTCGGGCGGTTCTTCGACGGAGAGTCCAAACTCTTCGTATTCAAGAAGGGGATCGATATTTCGGGTGGGAAAGAGCAAGCCGTGCAAGCGATTTTCTCAGGAAAGATTGCTTTCTCGGGTGAGTTACCTGACTACGGACGGGTGGCAATTGTCGATCACGGGGGGCATTTTTATTCCCTCTGCGCTCATCTAGGTGAGACGAAATTGCCTATCGGAACACGCGTAAAGGCGGGCGATGTGATCGGAAAGACAGATATTGCCGGGACGCCCGTCTATTTTGAAATTCGCTCACGAAATGTGCCGGTCAACCCGTTGCAGTGGATTTCCAATTAGTCTAATCTTATAAGTAAGCACCGCCTGTGATTTTTAACTAATAATAAGGGTTTCTCCCATATGGCATATCTCTTAAAGAGAGTTTCTGTTCTTCTCGTCATCGCAGTCATTTCTTGGTTAGGAATTTCAGTGGGACAAAGTCTCACGCAAGAAGCGATCATGGTCGCCACGGCGCAAGCGGCGGGCGGATCGGTTGCACTCTCGGGCGGACCTAAGCAGCAAGAGCGCTATGAAAATCTGGAGCTCTTCCAAAAAGTTCTTCATTTCGTCGAAAGTAATTACGTCGACGCTGAAAAAGTAAAAAACAAAGACCTCATGTACGGTGCAATTAAAGGAATGCTCGAGACTCTCGATCCGCACTCGAATTTCTTGCCACCAGAAGTTTTCAAAGACATGAAGATCGACACCAAAGGGAAGTTTGGTGGGCTTGGAATTGAAATCGGGATGAAAGACAACATTCTCACCATTATTGCCCCGATCGAAGATACGCCCGCTTGGAAGGCCGGTTTGAAACCGAACGACCGCATTGTGAAGATCGACAAAGAGAGCACCAAGGGCATGACCCTGGTTGAAGCGGTTTCCAAAATGCGTGGCAAGAAGGGAACCCCTGTAACTCTTTCTATTTATCGCGACGGATTTAAAGAGATCAAAGAAGTGAAGGTCACTCGCGATATCATCAAGATTCAATCCGTGAAGTCCGAGCAACTCGAGCCGAAGTATGGTTACGTTCGCTTGACGAGCTTTAATGAGAGCGCTGCTCAGGACGTCCAAAAGGCCGTAAAGAAATTGGGCGAAAAAGAAAAGCTTCGTGGGTTAGTTTTCGATCTGCGTACGAATCCGGGTGGTCTCTTAGATCAAGCTGTCGATGTTTCGTCTCTTTTCATGGATGAAGGGGTCGTGGTGTCGACCATTCCTCGAAACAAAGATCAGAAAGAAGTGAAGTACGCGAAGAAGGGAATGGCATTTAAAGATTTCCCGGTCGCAATTCTTGT
>FRDC01000532.1_pt1 | contig 14082 bp, 20 predicted proteins | sample 1106171 | NCBI WGS metagenome assembly FRDC01 (sample SAMEA3930566, study PRJEB13176) | freshwater metagenome | biome: Drinking water system; feature: drinking water; material: water | place: Singapore | collected 2014-12-20
TATGCTATTAATTTTAAATTTGTTGACAAAGCGACCAAAGCAATTGCAATAGAAAATGGATTAATTAAGCTTCATGACGCTGGTACAGGATTCATGATGATTAAACGTTCTGTTATCGAAAAAATGATTAAAGCTAATCCAGAACTTAAATATAACAACGATGTTACTATACAAAATAAAGAATTAAAAGATCATTTTTATGCTTTATTTGATACCATGATTGACCCTATTGATAAACGATATTTATCAGAAGATTACACATTTTGTCGTAGATGGCAAGATTTAGGTGGAGATATTTTTCTAGATCCAACTATCAGTTTAAATCATTATGGTCATTTTGCTTTCCGTGGAAATCCTAACGCGATTATTGATTATTCTCCTTTACAAGCAGTAAAAGAAGAACAAAAAAGCGTTGAAGATGAAGTTTTAACGATTGATTTAGATTAGATGTAAATACTTACTATCTATAAAATGATAAAACCTGAACTTTATAGTTTTTTTGATAAAAATGACAATATATCATCAAAGAAATTAAAAACTATATATAATTCAGAATTATATTTAAAGGTAAAAGAATATGCTGGGTGGAACGATCAATCCAGCATATTAGAAAAATTATATTGTTTCAATTATGATATAGAAGTACAACCTTTATGTAAGAATTGTAAAAAAAATCCTGTATCGTTTGTTAATTTTAAAAAAGGATACAGCGATTTTTGTAATAATAGATGTTCTTCATCTTCAGAGGAAACAAAAGAAAAAATCAAAAAAACATGTTTAGAAAAATATGGAGTTGAATACGCTTTACAAGCAAATTCAGTAAAAGAAAAGCGTTCATCAACTAATCTAAAAAAATATGGCTCAGAAAATGTTTTTTCTTCAGAGGAAACAAAAGAAAAAATCAAAAAAACATGTTTAGAAAAATATGGAGTTGAATACGCTTTACAAGCAAATTCAGTAAAAGAAAAGATCAAAAATACATCTTTAGAAAAATACGGAGTTGAACACTATACAAGAACAAATGAATGGAAAGAAAATGTAAAAAAAACATCTTTAGAAAAATACGGAGTTGAACACTATTCAAAAACAAATGAATGGAAAGAAAATGTAAAAAATACATCTTTGAATTTGTTTGGAGAAATTAACTATTCCAAAACGAATGAATGTAAAGAAAAAATAAAAAAAACTTGTTTAGAAAGATATAATATCAACCATCATTCAAAAATAAATTCAAAGGAAATGTTTTCGCTTTTAGAAGATAAAGAATGGTTGGAAGAACAATATAATTTATATCCTGCGTGGAAAATAGCAGAATTATATGGAACATCCCAATCTACCATATCGTTATATATTAGAAAACACGAAATAAAAAACAACAAATGGAACAGAAATAAGTCATTTATAGAAAATGATATTTTCGATTTTATATCAAAATTGAACTTTAAAATAAACAAGAATTGTAGAAACATTATACCTCCAAAAGAAATTGATGCGTATATAACTGAAAAAAATCTTGCTATTGAAATTGATGGAATCTATTGGCATTCAGAAAAGTATAAAAATAAAGATTATCATCTCAACAAAACTTTAGAATGCGAAAAACAAGGAATTCAGTTACTTCATATCTTTGAAAATGAATGGAATGATCAAATAAAACAAGAAATATGGAAATCAGTTATAAAATCAAAGTTGAATTTGAACGAAAAAATTTATGCCAGAAAGTGTATAGTCAAAGAAGTAAGTAATGTAGAAGGAAGAATCTTCTTTGAAGAAAATCATCTTCAAGGTGGACTTAAACGCGGTAAACATATAGGCTTATATTATAACAATGAACTGGTTTGTTGTATTTCTTACGGTAAATCCAGATTTGAAAAGAATGTATTTGAGATTTACAGATTTGCTAATAAATTATATAATAATGTGATTGGTGGATTTAGTAAGCTCTTAAAACATCTTCCGAGACCAATAATTTCTTATGCGAACAGAAGATGGAGTAATGGAAATTTATATGAAAAAAATGGATTTAAGCTTGAATCTATTTCACCTCCAAATTATTTCTATGTAGTAGATGGCGAATTGCATAGTAGGCAAAGATATCAAAAACACAAACTTAAAGAAATGAAAAGTTATGATGAAAATTTAACAGAAGAACAGATAATGGAATTAGAAGGATATAGAAGAATATATGACTGCGGCAATTTGAAATATGTTAAAATATAAAAAACGCTAAAACATTTTTTATTATGGAGATAATATGAGAGAAGAATATGTCAAAGAATTGAAAGATTTAAAACGAAAAATGATCGGAGCAGAAAAATTTGCTAACGCTTTACCATTATTTGCAAATACTATTTTAAAAGAAAAGGCTAACTATACTGACGATTTCCTTAATTTTGGAAATCGGTATAAAAGTTTATATCTTGCTTGGGGTATAAAAAGATTCAAATTTAGCCCAGAATCAGATAGAGAAATACTAAATCTAATTCAACCAATCAAAAAAACAATCTATCTATTTAATATTTATGTAAATTGTTATAACTTATTCGGCGATGATGTTTATTATACACAGGCTAGAAATAATCTAGACGAATTAGAAGTTAATGTATTTTTTTATGATAATCTAAACTCAACATTTTATGCTACTGATAAACAAATTGAAAACTTACTAGAAAAATTGAATGATTGGTACATCGAACATTCCGAACTTATAAAAAAAGAAAGTAATAAGAAGAAAATTGAAGAAATGAAGAGAGAACTCGAAAAACTTGAAAAAGGAGAATAAATGTTTGATTTTTTAAGAAGCAAAAATATAGAAGTAGAAGAGGAAAATAATCAAATCGAGGAAACTAAACCGGAAATAGTATATTCATATACAAAATTTCAAAATATGGAAATTTTAAAAAATGATAGATTATTAGGTTTGATTGTTGAAATGACATATGAAGATGAATATATGAACAAATATATAAAAAATGTATTTGTTCCTCCATCAATGTCAATCACGAGATTAGATGAAAAAGATTTAGAATTTATATTATCTTTATTAAAAGAATTAAATAAACCATTTTAATTAAAGTTTTACTTTTTTGAGTCGATATAATATTATATACATTATGGAGACTCAGAAATGAAAAAAATACTATTAATACTTTCTTTATTGACTTCAGTAGCAAATGCTGCTGAAGTTTCTTCTTTAAAAGATTTACCAAAATTTTCGATTTTAGACCGTATAGGAAATTCAGTCAAAACCACATTACTTGGTTCATATGAATCTAGATTAATCTTAAGATACCAAGCAGATTATGATAAATTAAATAGCGATATCCAAAGCGCATATAGAGAATTACAAGAAGATGATGATAAAGCAGAAATGGATTTGAAAATATGGTTCAACCAATGTACAGATATCATTGCAACGCAAAGAAGATTTTCAAGAAATGTGGTATATGTACAAAAAGGCGAAAATATCTATAAACAATGCGAAGATGGATATATAAATACTGCTCTTGATAATAGAAAAGTATCAGAACAATGGAAACAACATATCAAAAAAGAATCAGACAAAGCTTTGGATTTATTAAAATCCAATTATAATGGTTACTTAAAGCATTATAATAATACAGGCAAAGAAACAGAACCAGAAAGATATACTTTAAAATATTTTTACGTAAGATAATGAAAATAAACTTAGACGCTTTACTAGAAGAATGGAAAATTGATGCTGAGATTGATAAATCAAGATTAGATGTAGAAGCTTCAAAAGTTCCATACCTACACGCAAAATATATAGAACTATTTTCTCATGCTAAATTGAATACAAGAAATGCAATAAATGACTGTATTCGTATGAAACAAAAATTGATAAAATATTATAAAGGATTGATGTCAAGAGAAGAATTGCTAGAAAATGGATGGACTCAATATCAAGGCAAAAATCCATTAAAAAGCGAACTAAATGATTTAGTTGAAACTCATCATGCTTATGTTGAATTGGAGACTGAGCTTCATTATAGAAAAACAATTGAAGAAACTTTAGAATCCATTATGAAATCTATTCATTCTAGAACATGGGATGTAAAAAATAATATTGAATATTTGAAGTTTATTAACGGAAATTGATAATGATTGAATTGAGAAAAATAGATAATGTATTTTGTAGAGTGCTTTGTGATGATTCAATAGCAGAGGAACTTTATCACGAATTCACTTTTATCATTCCAAACGCTAAATTTAATCCACTTGTAAAAGCTAAACGTTGGGATGGTAAAATAAGATTATTCAATAAAAAAGAAAGAAAAATCTATTCAGGATTAGAATTCAAAATAAGAGAATTTGCTAATAAATTTGGATATGATGTAATCTCAGATATAAAAACAAAAACGGATGTAACTCCACAGGAAATAGTTGAATATTGCAAAAGTTTGAATGTAACAAGTAAAGGAGAAACAATAAATCATATCAATTATCAATGTGCCGCTATATATTACGCTTTAAAAAATAAGCGTAAAGTAATTATATCACCAACTGGTTCTGGTAAATCTTTAATAATCTATAGTTTAGTTAGATGGATATTAGAAAATACTGAGAAAAAAATTCTAATAGTTGTTCCAAATATATCTTTAACTTTACAATTATTTTCTGATTTTATTGATTATTCGTCTTTAAACAATTTTAATGTAGATGACAATTGTTACATCATTGAAGCAGGAAAAAATAAAGATAGTAAACAAAAAGTATACATTACTACATATCAATCTATAATGAAATTGGAACCAGATTGGTTTCATCAATTTCAATCTGTAATAGTAGATGAATGTCACTACGCAAAAACTAAATCATTTCTACATATTCTGGAAAATGCAAAAAACGCAGAATATAGAATAGGTTTATCTGGTTCTTTAGATAAATCAGAAACAAACGAATTAGTCATTCAAGGTTTACTTGGTTCAATAAAAAGAGTAGCTGATACATCAGATTTAATGGACAGAGGTATTTTAGCGAAACTCAATATTGATTTTTACGAGTTGATGTATGATAAAACTCTTAAACGCGGTTTAAACTTACCAGAATATAAAGATGAAATTGATTTTGTAATTTCTTATAATCCAAGAAATGAATTTATTCGAGACTTATCTTTATCTTTGAATAATAATGTTTTGATTCTTTTCAATTATGTCAAAAAACATGGCGACGTTTTGTATGATATGATATCTGAACAAAATAAAGATAAAAATATCTACTACATTACTGGTTTAACAGAGAAAGAAGAAAGAGAAAAAATCAGAAATTTAGTTGAAAATTCATCTAATAATATTATTATTGCTAGCTTTGGTGTATATTCAACAGGCGTAAATATTAAAAATTTGCATCATATAGTATTAGCTTCATCTACAAAATCTATAGTAAGATTATTGCAGTCCATTGGCAGAGGATTAAGAATTAAAGAAGGAAAAACTGAATGTACATTCCATGATTTATGCGACAATCTTGTAAAAAATAAAAAACAAAATATTTTACTTAAACACGGAATAGAACGTATTCAGATATATAATGAACAAAAATTTGAATACAAAATTCAAAAATTTGAACTTAAAGAAAAACGTAATCCGATTTTGATATCGTAATTGGTTTGACTAATACTTCTGATTCTTTTAATGCCGAATCAATAGCTAAATCGTCAAATCCCATATAAATCAAGTTATCTTCACCATAAAAGTTTACATATGCATCAATATCTAGTATAATATCATTAGTTGATATTTTTTTCGTTATTAGTATTGGTATTCTATTAGATGAATCTCTTATTGAATATTTTTTATTATTAATAAAATTCATCGCCATATTTTTATTTTTTGACCATGATGTAGATTTATTCAATCTATTTGTTTTTGAGTTAGCAAAATCAGGAGTAACATATACTCCTCTGTATAAAGTGTTTGCTTGTTTCAATATCGAAGGAATTTTCGATGAATTATTGAATAAATATGTAGAATATCTAGAATCACTAGTTTCTAGCCATTTATTCAAATTTTTTATAAACTCTTTGGACTCTATGAACATGGATGATGAATTTTTAGATAAATTAGAATATGATGAATCTGTTGAAGATAATCCTATTTTTGTAATAATAAAATTAGTTTCAGGTGAAACAATTGTAGGTCAAATCAATATTGAACTTGAATATTTTGACGAAGTCAGATCTTTTATTATTTATAATCCTGCAGAAATAATAATAAACAGAATAGTTGACGACGAAACAGAAAGTATTGATGAATACTACATGTTACGACCTTGGTTCAGTTCTACTATTGATACAGAAGATGACGAAATTAAAATAAGAACTAATCATGTCATTGCAATCAAATACGCAAATGAATATATTCTAGAATCTTATTCTAATTATATTTCTGATATGCAAGAAAAAATGTCAGAAATTGAAATGGACATGGAATTGGAAGAAACAGAAGAAGAACAAAAACCTGGAGAAAATTCTAATGAAACAAAGAAATATTTACATTGATAATGAAAGGTTTTATAATGAGATATGCGAATATAGAAAAAAATATATTGAGTGCGAAGTAAACAAAAAACCTAGACCAGTAATGTCAAATTACATAGGAGAATGTTTTCTTAAAATTGCTAATAATTTCAGTAATAAGCCAAATTTTATTGGATATTCGTATAAAGATGAAATGATTGGAGATTCTATAGAAATTTGTGTAAGATTTGCTCATAAATTTGACCCAGATAAATCTAAAAATCCATTCGCTTATTTTACTCAAGTTGTTTTCTTTTCTTTTATTCAACGTATAGCGAAAGAAAAAAGACAACAAGAAATGAAATATAAAATTCTAGAAGATTGTGAAATGGATTTTGTAGAAGATGAAGAAGGCGAGATGAAACAATACATTCTTGAAAATATGAGAAAATTGGCAGACGATAAAATCATAGACAAAATCATAAAAAAAGAAGTAATAAGAAAACCCAAAAAAATTAGCAATTTTAATATGTTTGAGTAGGAGATATTATGAAAGAAATAGCTATCGTTATTACTGGAACAATTGGCAAAAATAGTAATGAATTACGTAAGTGTATAGAATCTGTATTAACGCAATCCGTATTAACAAAACATTTATTAGTGGTTGATGGAAAAGAACACGAAGAAAAAGTAAAATCAACAGTAAAAGAGTATGATAGTCATAAAGATTATATTGATGTAGCTGTCTTACCTTATAATACTGGTTCAAATGGATTCTATGCTCATAGAATCATGGCAGCATTCGCTCATTTACATGATTATGAATATACGTTATATCTTGATGAAGACAACTGGATTGATTGCGATCATGTAGATACTCAAATACAAAATATCACTAATAACGATTATCTATTCTCTCATTCTCTTAGAAAAATATTTTCAAAGGAAGGAGAATTTATTTGTATAGATGATTGCGAATCTCTTGGAATTTATCCAATTTACGGAGAAGAAAGAAACGGACATTTAGTTGATACAAGCAGTTATTGTTTTAAAACTGATTTTTTAATTAAAGTTTCTCAACTATGGCATAAAGGATGGGGAGCAGATAGAAGTTTCTTTTCTAGTATGATGAAAATGAAAAGTATAGAAGGTAGATTTGGTGGAACTGGATATTATACTTTAAATTATAGACTTGGTGGTAATGAAGATTCTGTCAAATCTCATTTTTTTGAATACGGTAACGGATATGTCTATTCTAATTTAAAAAGTAGACCATGGAGTAAAGAATGAAAATTTTAGTGACTGGAAGCGAAGGTTTCATCGGTAAATATATGATTAGCTGTTTAACAGGTGAAAATGTATTAGCAAGAAAAATAATATATGAAATTGACTCTTACGATGTAAAAATTCACGACCAATTTCCTAAAATTGAAAAATACGATGCAGTGATGCATTTTGGTGCAATATCGTCTACAACAGAAACTGATGTCAATAAAATTAAGCACTATAATAATGATTTATCAAAAAGAATAATCGATGAATGTATAAAACATAATATCCTTTTGCAAATTTCTAGTACAGCTTCGTTTTATGAACCGAAGTATGGAATAGCTTCCAAAGAATCAGATAAGATAAATCCAAAATCTTTATATTCAAAATCAAAAGCTTTACTAGAAGATACATGTAATTCATTAAAGAACGAAAAGAATTATAAAATTCAAATCTTTAGATATTTTAATGTTTTTTCTAATATATTAGAAGAACATAAAGGCGAACAAGCAAGCCCTCATTATAGATTCAGAAAAACTTTAGAGAAAGGAGAAAAAATAAAATTATTTCATGGTTCTGATAAAATTTTAAGGGATTTTATACACGTTGAAGATGTATGTGATGCTCAAATGAAATTTTTAAATATACCAGAATATGATACGTGGAACATTGGTTCAGGTAAAGCGACGTCATTTAAAGATGTGGCAGCATCAGTAATTATGTCAAAATATCCACAAGATAATTACGAAAATTGGATTGAATATATTGACATTCCAGAAAATTTAAAATATCATTATCAATATTATACTTGTGCAGATTTGACAAAATTGAATGAAACGCTAAGTAAATATTATGGAGAAAATAAAGATGAGTAATGTAGTGATAACAGGATGTTTTGACATCATTCATGTTGGACACGTAAGATTGCTAAACTTTGCAAAAAGTTTATTAAAAGAAAAAGATATATTAATCATACTTATTGATTCAGACGAAAGAGTAAAAGCTAGAAAAGGAAATGATAGACCCATAAACAATGAAAAAGATAGAAGAGAAGTTATTAACTCAATCGTTTGTCCAAAAATATTATATACTTATACATCTAACGAGGAACTTTTATCTCGATTATCTTATTATAATAATCATATAAGAATCTGTGGAGAAGAATATAAAAACAAAGAAGTTCTGGGTAAAGAATATGCTGCTGGTGTAGTATATTTCAATCAACAAGAAAATTATTCAACAACTAACATTATTAATCATGCACAAAATATTACTAATAGGTGATGCTTGTATCGATATCTATAAATTTGGCACAATTGATAGATTAAATCCAGAAGCTCCGTGTCCATTAGTTAAAAGTAAATACGAAAGACAACAATTAGGAATGGCAGCTAATGTCGAACTAAATTTATCAAGATATCCAATTACTGTACATTCTAACTTATACCATGGATGCGAAAAAATTAGATATATTGACGAAAGGTCAAATTATCAACTTTTGAGAGTGGATAATGATACAATAAAAGAACACAGATTCAGTATTTTTGATGAAAATTATTACGATAACGATTATTCTGCTGTTGTAATATCTGACTACGAAAAAGGATTCATAACTGATGAATCTATATTTGAAATAGAAAATAATTTTAAATGCCCAATATTTCTTGATTCTAAAAAAAGAGCATTATCAAAATTCAAAAAATGTATTATAAAAATCAATGAGTCAGAATTTATAAGTTCTGATTTGGATAGAGATAGAAAAAATCTGATTGTTACTCTTGGTAAGAATGGCGCAAGATACAACGGTAAAATATATCAAACAGATGATATAAAAGTTCACGATGTTTGTGGCGCAGGAGATACATTTTTAAGCGCTTTAGTATATAAATATATTACAACTGAAGATATGGTCGAAAGTATTAAATTTGCCAACAAAGCAGCAGCTATAACAGTAACTAAACTTGGAACTTATGCTCCAACATTAGAGGAAATAAATTATGACTAGATTAAGAGGAACTGTAGATAAAGGATGGGGATGCGAACAAATCTGGATATCAACAGATTTGTATTGTAGCAAATTTATGCATTTTAAAAAAGGTAAGAAATTTTCTCTACATTTCCATCAAGGAAAAACTGAATCTTGGTATATTATTTCTGGAGAATTTAAACTAGAATTACTTAATACCCAAAATGGTTCTATTGAAACAAAAACTTTAAGAAAAGGAGATACACATACTAATTTACCACTTCAACCACATAGGCTTATTTGTATAGAAGAAGGTTCTGTATTAGAAGTATCTACGCCAGATTCAGTAGAAGATAATTACAGAGTATCTCCAGGAGATTCGCAAAAATAATTATTTACCAATAACATCCTTAATTGCTTGTTCGTTTCCTTGACTTTTTAGAATTGTAATGATTGTTACTTTTTGATTTAATTTTTCTACATCATGTTCTAAATTTTTTACTTTTTCAGCTACGCCATTCAGATGTTCGTTTATATTTGATAGAACTGGTTTGACGTTTATAGTTACCCATTTCCATATATAATATAGAACATACATGACACAAAGCGAAGCGAAAATTGGGAAACCGTAATTACTTATAAAATTTATTATAAAATTTATTGTTGTTGAGTTCATTTATTTGTTTTCATCCAATTTATTTGCAAATTTTGAAAAATCTGGTTTTACGTCTAAAGCTGTACTGACTAAAACATCTAAAACAGCTATATCGCTAGATATACCCTTTACTTTACTTTCGATTAAGAATATAATATTATGAATTCTATTTATTGTATCCAATACATCAAGAAGAATAAATTTGAAAGCAATAAAGACAAATACGCCCAACAATACTGCTAATAGTATCGGGTATCCTACATCAGATAGTAGTTTTATTAATATCTCTTTTTCCATTTATGTTCTATACAAACGTTAAACACTTAGGTAACCATATTCTTCTTAGAGGAATAGATGATGACAAAAGAATCAACGATAAATTTGAGTTTAAGCCCAATTTATTTATTATCGACGAAACTTCAGGAGAATATAATTCTTTATTTGGAAAAAAATTAAAAAAACACAAGTTCGATTCTATTGATGATTGTAAAAATTTCATAGACATGCAATCTAGTGTAGAGAATTCAACTCTGTATGGTACATCTAATTATGTATGTCAATTCATGAACGAAATATTCAACAACAACACAACTGAGTATGATTTTACAAAATTAAGAATTTTATCAATTGATATTGAAACAACAATACATGGAAAAGTTGATATTGAGAATACTCCAGAAGAAATAACCATAATCACTGTAAAGAATTTTTACACAAAGAAAATGACATCTTTCGGAATATTTGACTTTGATATTGACAAAGAAAAGATTCAAAATATCTTAATGAAATCTAACAGTAAAATAAAATTGAACTTAGATAATTTCACATATACAAAATGTAAAGACGAAAAAGAAATATTAAGTAAATTTATTGAATTCATAGACGAAGAACATCCTGATATTATAACAGGATGGAATGTAAAATATTTTGATATACCTTATATAATCGGTAGAAGTTTGATGATATTAGGAAAACATCAAACAAATAGAATTTCTATATGGAGGCACATAAGCAAAAAAGTAAAAGAAGAATCAGATAAAAAAGAAATTACTTATGATATATACGGAACAGAAATACTTGATTATCTAGATTTATATAAAAAATTCATATTTGTAAGACCAGATAACTATAGATTAGATACGGTAGCTGAAATAGAAATCGGACAAAATAAACTCAAAACTGAATACAATACATTTGAGGAATTTTACACAAAAGACCCTTATACATTTGTAATCTATAACTTAATAGACGTTGAACTTATAGATTTGCTTGAAGAAAAACTTAAACTTATACAATTAGCTACTGAAATTGCATATGAAGGTAAAGTAAACTTTGGAGATGTATATTCGCCCATAAAAGTTTGGGATAATATTATCTATCATTATATGTTGGAAAAAAATATAGTACCAAATTTATATAATGAAAATTCTAAACATAAAGATAAATCGATTATCGGTGGATATGTCCAAGAACCTATTCCTGGAATGTATGACTGGTGTATGGCTTTTGATGCTACTTCTCTATATCCTTCAATATTCATGGCATTTAATATGTCTCCTGATACTTTGATAGAATCAGATTTTCATAAAGATGAAATTACATATGATTCTATTGATAAATTAACTGTAGAAAATTATTCTCTAACAGGTAACGGATATTATTACAAAAAAGATAAACAAGGTTTGTTTCCTGAAATTATTGACTATTTCTTCAAAAAACGTCAAATAGCAAAGAAAGAGATGTTGAAAACTGAAAGCGAATATAATCAAATTTTAGAAGAAATAAAAATTAGAGAAAATGGAAATTAAGAATTTTCATATGTATCAAAGATACAATAAATTTATTGAATCAAGACCTAAAAGACCATATAGTATAGGTTTAGAAAAACATCATATCATTCCATTATGTATAGGAGGAGAAGATAATAAACAAAATATTGTAAATTTAACTCCAAAAGAGCATTATTTGGCGCATTGGATGTTGGCAAAAATATACGGAAATAAATTGTGGTTTGCGTTTAATATGATGAGAAGAGTTATTCCAGGTAAAATAAAAACTAGTCATCTATATTTTCTCGCGAGAAAATATATTTCAGAACAAATAAGTAAATCAAATAAGGGCAAAAAACACGATGAAAAATTTAAAAAAGATATTAGCGAGAGAACAAAAAATACTGTTATTGTAAAAACTAATTTAAAATCGAATACATATTTTAGAGTTAATGTAAACGATGAAGAATATTTAAATGGTAATTTAATATATTATAGAGTAGGTTATATTCATAACGAAAAAACAAAAGAAAAGATGTCAGAAAATGGTATAAAAAATAAAAAAGCATATTTCAATACAGATTCAGACAAAATAGAATATCATTTAGATAATCCAGGAAAAAATTATATAAAGGGCAATCCAAATCAAAGCAAAATAGCATCTGAAAGATTTAAAGGCGATAAAATTTATTATAATATTAAAACTGGAGAAACGATTAGAACAAAGGATGAAATTTTATCAGAAGATTACATTAAAGGAAGAAAAGTAGAACATTATATTTCAGGTTTAAATTATATGAATAATCCTGATTATCGTAGAATCTATAATTTAAAAGATAAAAAACATAGATATATTTTAAAAAATGAAAAACTTATAGAATGGGATGTAAATCATTCATCTTTTACTCATTTGGTGATATTTGATAATTTCATATTTGAATCGATAGAATGTTTTTCATTTTATTTACAAGATTTTCCAATTATACACAAAAACAAATTAGATAAAAAATTTATACCTCACCACAATCAAAATAAGAAAAATTATAATTTTTGCTTAATATATAAAGGATTATCTTATAAAAATTTAGGATTTTACTTAGTAAAAATTTCAGAGTATACTTTAAATACAAATTCAATTTTAATTAGGAGACCAGATGGAGAATTTAAAATTAATGACTTTAGAAGAGCTTTTGAAGAAAAAACGAGAATCTGAACTTAAACTTTCTTCATTACATAATAAACAAATGGCAATAAAAATCCTTTAAATTAGAGGCATTTAATAGTAATATTAAATGAAAACCCTGTGAATTCGGTGAAACTCCCATTGGGACAATACCGAGCCAAGCTCATATATGAGAAGGTGTAACGACTATCCGTAAGGAGTAGATTCAAGTGAATCGAAGCGCAGGGCATCCATATTGGATGATGATATAGTCTGTTCTATATAGTAATATATAGCCCCATGGAAATAAATTAACGAATTATTTCAAACACAAAAGATGAATTCTTTGTATGGTGCTTCTGCAAATTCGTATTTTAGATTTTTTGACCCAAGAATAGCGGAAGGTATCACAGTTACTGCTAGATTGATTCTACAGTATGTAAAGAAACATACAGATATTTACTTATCTAAACTATTGAAAAACGAAAAAGAATATGTAATGTACGCAGATACTGATTCGGTACATCTTTGTTTAAATGACATTATTGAAAAAAATTATAAAGATAAGACCGACAGAGAAATTTGTAGCATTTTGAATAAAATTGGAGAAGATTTGATATCAAAAGAAATACAAAGAATCTGCGATAATCTTGGTGATAGACTCAATATGTTTGATAAAAGTAAATTATCGTTTAAACGAGAGTTTATTGCAACCAGAGGAGTTTATATAGCTAAAAAAAGGTATTGTTTAAATGTGTTAAATTCCGAAGGCGTAGATTATGA